>Ga0209468_1000352_pt1 | contig 22533 bp, 9 predicted proteins | sample GraSoiAngelo_102_FD_185871 | JGI IMG/M metagenome (GOLD analysis project Ga0209468, IMG submission 185871) | Grasslands soil microbial communities from the Angelo Coastal Reserve, California, USA - 14_0903_02_40cm (SPAdes) (version 2) | ecosystem: Environmental > Terrestrial > Soil > Grasslands ...
GAAGCGGATGCGTTGGTGGTTTTCAGTTGCGCCGGAAGAATTCTTTCATTAGGGCCATTGATGTCACAGGAAATTGAAGGCATTAAAAAAGTATGGAATGTGCCAATGCTTGGTATGTTCTCCAATGCAGAACTGGCAAGAGCTACTGGCGGAAATTTAGAGATGCATAATTTGACCACTTGTTGTGTAGCATTAAAAGAAAAATAAAATGAACCAGCATTTACAAAGCATATTAAATGTTATTCAGCAGGGCGAGAACCTGACTGCTGAACAAAAAAATGCTATTACAAAATCATTAAAGGATGCTGATAAAGAATTAGAGATAACTGCATTCAAACTCGACAGAACAGAAAAAGTAAAAAGAACTACTGCCATCTTATTAGAAGAAACCATTGAAGAACTGGAACAGAAAAGAAAAGCCATCGAAGAAACAAATACTGCCTTACAAAAATCACTGGAGGAATTAAAAGCAGCACAGGCTCAATTGATCCAATCAGAAAAAATGGCTTCGCTGGGAGAACTTACAGCAGGCATTGCTCATGAAATACAAAATCCGTTGAATTTCGTCAACAATTTTTCTGATGTAAGTACTGAGCTGGTGGATGAGATGAATGAAGAAATAGATAAAGGAAATTTAGAAGATGCAAAACAAATAGCACAGGATCTAAAACAAAACCTGGAAAAAATAAATCATCATGGCAAACGTGCCGGTGATATTGTAAAAGGGATGCTTCAACACAGCCGCACCAGCAGCGGACAAAAAGAACTTACAGATATTAATGCACTCGCAGATGAATATTTAAGATTAGCCTATCACGGTCTTCGGGCAAAGGATAAAACATTTAATGCTGCTACCAAAACTGATTATGATGAAACGATTGGTTTGATAAAAGTTATTCCACAAGATATTGGCCGTGTTGTGCTCAATCTTATTACAAATGCTTTTTATGCTGTAAATGAAAGGAAGAAACTACAGCCAGATGGATATGAACCTGTTGTTTCAGTAAGCACTAAAAAATTAAAAGATAAATCCGATAGCTATCGGATTGAAGTATCCGTAAAAGATAACGGTACTGGTATCCCTCAAAAAGTTTTAGATAAAATATTTCAACCATTCTTTACAACCAAACCAACAGGACAAGGAACAGGATTGGGCTTATCATTGAGTTATGATATTGTAAAAGCACATGATGGAGAGTTGAAAGTGGAAACGAAAGAAGGCGAGGGAAGCGGATTTATTATACAATTACCCTTTAAACCCATTGGATAATGAAAAAACTGATAGGTCTGTTACTTTTATGGTCTTTCGCACAGCCGGTCTTTGCACAGGACAATCAGAAAGCCATCATCGACAGCTTGAAGCAGGAACTTTCCATAAGCAAGATCGATACAAGTAATGTCCTGTCAATGGTAGAACTGGTTGACCAATATAAGTTCTCTAATGTTGACTCCGCCTTATTATATGCCCAGAAGGCATTGATGCTGTCACGGAAAATACAATTTCATGAAGGGGAATTCAGATCACTTTTGATGATGGGGTATGCACTTTCCCTGGCAAGCAATCATGCAAGAGCCCTCGAACTGGAATTGAAAGCCTTGCGAATTGCGGAGAAATACAATTTTACGATCGGCCGGGGGGAAGTATTTAACAGGCTCGGCGTGATATACAGGAATACTAATGATTTCCCGAGATCATTGTTTTATCATAAACAGGCTAAGCAGATCTTCGACTCATTGCATAATTATTCCATGGCGGTGTCTTCAGAAGTACATCTGGCAAGGGCATATTATTCAATGAATCAACCGGATTCTGCCTTGTATTACAGCCTGATGGCAGATAAAAATATGAAACGTTATGGTGCGGAATTTATGAGTAGCTCCAATTCAATAACACTTGCCCGGATCCAATCAGACAAAGGAAATGTACAGCTTGCGCTCAATTATTATCAACAAGGCCTGTTGGCTGGTTATGCAAGAGACCAATATTTTTTTAATTATAAAGCAAACCTTGAAATCGCTGAGATATATCAACGGGCAGGGCAGCGTGATTCCTGTATCTATTATGCACAAAGGGCACTTGCCGATGCACAAAAAAGCAGCGGCGGCATTCCAATTGCTGAAGTAAGCCTTTTTTTGTCTGCAGTATATGAAAAAAGCAACCTGGCACTTGCACTTCAATACGAGAAAATGGCCCTGGCGGCTATACAAAAAACGAACAGTTTTGGCAACCTGAACAGCATTCAAAACCTGGCAGCATTTGATGAAGAGGAACGACAGTACGAATTGGATGCAACACAGGCTGCATATCAAAATCGTGCAAAGCAATATGGATTGCTGGCTGGTTTAGCTGTGTTCCTTTTGATCGCATTTTTTCTCTACCGCAATAACAGGCAGAAACAAAATGCGAATGCCTTGTTGCGTCATCAAAAAGAAGAGATCAATTCGCAAAAAATTTTAGCTGAAAAAATGCTTTCCGAACTTAAATCCACTCAATCGCAACTTATCCACTCAGAAAAAATGGCAAGCCTTGGTGAACTCACTGCAGGCATTGCGCATGAAATTCAAAACCCGTTAAACTTCGTTAATAATTTTTCGGAGGTAAATAAAGAATTGATTGCAGAGATGAGAGAAGAAATTAAAAAAGGAAATTATGATGAAGTAAATGCGTTGGCTAAAGATGTTGAGGACAATCAGGAGAAAATAAACCACCACGGCAAGAGAGCCGATGCCATTGTAAAAGGAATGCTACAACATAGCCGTAGCAGCAATGGTCAAAAAGAATCAACTGACATCAATGCATTAGCTGATGAATATTTAAGGTTGGCATATCATGGTTTAAAAGCAAAAGACAGGTCATTCAATGCAACGATGAAAACTGATTTTGATGAAAGCATTGGCAACGTCAATATCATTCCGCAGGATATTGGCAGGGTAGTTCTTAATTTAATCAACAATGCATTTTATGCTGTGGATGAAAAAAAGAAACAGAATCAAAATGGATATGAACCAACTGTTTCAGTAAGTACAAAAAAAATAAATGCCCGCCCGGATGACCCGGTCGGACGGGGGAAAGTTGAAATAAGTGTAAAAGATAATGGCGACGGCATTCCACAAAAAGTATTGGATAAAATTTTTCAACCATTCTTTACCACCAAACCAACAGGACAAGGAACTGGTTTAGGTTTATCGTTGAGTTATGATATTGTAAAAGCTCATGGTGGTGAGTTGAAGGTGGAAACGAAATCTGGAGAAGGATCTGATTTTATTATTCAATTACCAGTTTAAATATTGAGCAAATTATTGAAGCTTAAATTAATCATATGCATAGTTTAAGAATATTAACAGGCTTATGTTTCCTGCTTTTAATGTCTGTTAAAGGTTTTGCCCAGCAAAGCAATTATGCGGATTCTATTCTTAACCAACTTAAAATCATAAAAAATGGGGACAGCAGATACAGCATTTACTTTGACAATGCGATCGCATTAATGCGTAAAAATAAAAAGGAAGTATTACTGGAAAACAAACCCATCATCGGTGAGTTGGATCGCCTGCAGGCTGTTTTAGATGAAAGTAAATATTGTAACCTCCTTTCAATCTTTTATCAAAGACAATTTATTTTAGATAGTATGCCCAATGAAGTTTTAATAAGATTTGGCAGAGGTTACATTGAGAAAAATAAAGCTGGTTATTCGGCTCATTGCAAAAATGTGTTTCTTCATATTCTAAGAGAAACGAGAATACCCTACCGTAACAGCAGCCATTTATATGAAGGGATCGAATATTACATCAATCTGGGAAACTATTTCGTTAATAAGAACGACCAGGATGGCGCAGCCACAGTATATAGTGTTTTGGGTGGTTTTTATAATCGCATCGGTCTATCGGAAAAAGCTGAATACTCCCTCTTGAAATCACTAAGTTTTCTTGATGATGACCCTGTAGCTGATTCAGTTTTTGGTTTATTAGGAACATCCGGAAAAACCAACAGGTATATGATCCTGGGGAGTAATATGGTGGATGATAACAGGCCTGAAACAGCTGAAAAATACCTGGGGCTTGCTATAAACCAATTCAACAAATTGAAATTTCCATTACTATTCCCTGATGCACCATATCTTTTTTTACAAATGGCTAAGGTAAAAACGCTTATGAAAAGCGATAGCAGTAAATACTATTATGATAAGGTAGCTGAACTCTTAAGCATATACAAGTTGGGGCCACTTGAACATGCATGGTATTATATAGAAAAGGGAAAAGATTTTTTAAGTAAGGATCAAAATGACTCTGCCTCCTATTACATCGGTAAAGCTAAGCTGCTTAAGAATGATCAAGACCTTGGCCTTACAAGTCCATGGGGAGAGCTAACACCTAATTACTATGCTGCCGATTTAGCCCTGCGACAAAATAATCCCAAACTAGCCATTCAATTATTACAACCCGAGATACAGGAATTAAGAGCAATTACTGCCAAGGTCTCTATTATAAACGAACTGCAGTTACTGGCAAAAGCCTATGCTGCTGCGGGAATGTATAAAGAAGGTTTCAATACGCAACAGGAATTATTTGAAATAAAAGACAGGTTAGCAAAGGAAGCAGGGAATGCAAGATCACTGAGTTTCGATATTGAAAAGAAAATGCAGGACAATGAAAATAATATTGCATTGCTCAAAGCCCGGGATGAGGGTAATAAGAAAATCAAATACTATTTATTTGGTATCACAGCACTGCTGGCACTTTTTGCAATTACGCTGGGGATCGCTATCAGGAATAAGCAAAAATCAAATACCCGTTTAACCACAAAAAATACTGAGGTCATTAATACACTGGAGCAGTTGAAACAAACCCAATCCCAATTGATCCAGTCAGAAAAAATGGCTTCGCTTGGTGAGCTCACAGCAGGTATTGCCCATGAAATACAAAACCCATTGAATTTTGTTAATAATTTTTCTGATGTGAATGAGGAACTACTGACAGAGATGAAAGATGAATTAAGTAAAGGAAGAATTGAGGATGCAATAGCATTGGCAAATGATGTTATAGAAAATCAGAAAAAAATAAATCATCATGGCAAAAGAGCTGATGTTATTGTAAAAGGAATGTTGCAGCACAGCAGAAGCAGCAACGGAGTAAAAGAACCAACTGATATTAATGCGTTGTGTGATGAATATCTCCGGTTAAGTTATCATGGATTAAGGTCAAAAGACAAATCATTCAACGCAACCATTAAAACTGATTTTGATGAAACGATTGGCAACATCAATATCACTCCGCAAGATATAGGAAGGGTTGTTCTGAATTTAATCAACAATGCTTTTTATGTTGTGGATGAAAAAAAGAAACAGCAGCCAAACGGATATGAACCAACTGTTTCAGTAAGTACAAAAAAGAATAATGGTAAAGTTGAAATATGTGTAAAGGATAACGGTATTGGTATTTCACAAAAAGTACTGGACAAAATATTTCAACCTTTCTTCACCACCAAACCCACAGGACAAGGAACAGGTTTGGGCCTATCGTTGAGTTATGATATTGTAAAAGCTCATGGCGGTGAGCTGAAGGTGAAAACGAAAGAAGGTGAAGGAACAGAGTTTATTATTTTATTACCGGAAAAAAGCAACTAATGAAAAAATACACTTGTATATTTTTTATTTTTCTCTCCCTGATCGCCAGATCACAGATTCGCTTTGAACTGTATTATTCGGAAAAGCAGTTAACTGTTATACTTCAACAGGCAAAAACAAACTGGGACAAGATGAATGCCCAGGGAATGTTGGCTAGTTATTACAAGTTGTCTAATAAAGACAGCCTGGCCCTGAGCTATCTCAAAAAGCTGAAATCAGTTGCTGAAGGATCAAAGGATGTAAAACTAAAAGCAAGGGCACTTTGGTGGGATAATTATTATGATAGCGATACAACAAAAGCCAAACGATATATTGATTTTGCCAATAAAAATAATTTAATTGAAGATGAAATTGCCGGGTATGTAGAACTTACCAGGATCAATATTCATATCAAACTTGATGTGGCTGAGCAAAATGCTCTTATGGCCAAAAAACTCTGGAACGAGTGGAAGATAGATTCGATTGGTAAAGACTCTTTGAAACTGGAAATATGGAAACAATTAGCACATGTTTATGTCCATAAGAGAGATGGCATAAAAGTGATCACTTATCTTCTTCCGTTACAAGATTATGCGATGCAGGAAAGAGACCTGTTATTAAAAGAACAAGCTCTTGATGGATTGACAGGTATGTATGATGAATGGACGGGTCAGTCCAAAAGAGCTATTGAGTGGGGAGTCAGGCTCTATGAATTTTATAAAAAACTGAATAACCCTAACAAGCTGCTTATTGGTAATTATGGAATGGCAATGCAATATTGCTATTCTGGTGATACGGTGAAGGCCCGTTATTATTGTAATGAAACCGAAAGACTTCTTGATTCAATCGGGACCTTCACAAGAAATATTATATGGCTCAATCAAGCCAAATACTATGCAAAATTGATTAGCCTGAAGGAATATGTGAGTTTGATTGAAACCAATTTTAACAATCGTTATTTTTTATCCCCGGCAGAGAGAGCCTCTTTAAAATTAGCTCTTTACTCAGATGCAGGAAAGCTTGATTCAGTAAAATATTATCTCGGGATTTATAAAAAACTGGCCGGCGATTCAACGGCTAAGAATGATCAAAATTTCAAATCTCTACAGGCCTCTTACTACTTAGATACGAAGCAGTATAACCTGGCAATACCTGCTTTCAAAGAATTGAAAGAAGAGGCAGAAAAGGAGGGCAGTTTGTCTACTACCCGTTGGCTTTGCAAACTGCTGGCTGACGCCTATGCAGCATCTCATGATTATAAGAATGCCCATGCTTTTCTTGAACAGGCTTATAAGTTAAAAGACAGTCTTGAAAAATTAGGAGGCAAAGAAGAAGTATCGTTAATGGAAATGCAGAAACAAGCGGAGTTACAAACATCCTCTTATAATGAAGAAAAAAAATTACAGGCTGCCGAACAAGCAAGGGTCAGGTTTAAGAACCGTGTGAGTTTGTATGGCTTGCTTGCTGGTGTTGCGATCCTGCTACTAGTTGCAGGATTGTTATGGCGTAACAACAGGCAAAAACAGAAAGCCAAATCGAAAATTGAATCGGCCTACTCAGAGTTAAAAAACACACAGTCACAACTTATTCAATCAGAAAAAATGGCAAGCCTGGGTGAATTGACCGCTGGCATTGCACATGAAATTCAAAATCCTTTAAATTTCGTCAATAATTTTTCTGAGGTAAACAAAGAATTGATTGCAGAGATGAGAGAAGAAATTAAAAAAGGAAATTATGATGAAGTAAATGCGCTGGCTAAAGATGTTGAGGACAATCAGGAGAAAATAAACCACCACGGCAAGAGAGCCGATGCCATTGTAAAAGGAATGCTACAACATAGCCGTAGCAGCAATGGTCAAAAAGAATCAACTGACATCAATGCTTTGTGTGATGAATACTTAAGGCTATCCTATCATGGGCTTCGGGCAAAAGACAAATCATTCAACGCATCGATGAAAACTGATTTTGATGAAACCATTGGCAACATCAATATCATCCCGCAGGATATTGGAAGAGTGATACTCAATTTGATCAACAATGCGTTTTATGCAGTGGATGAAAAGAAGAAATCAGGAATTGAAAATTTCGAACCAACCGTTTCTGTAAGTACAAAAAAGAATAACGGTAAGGTTGAAATCAAAGTAAGTGATAATGGCAATGGGATTCCGCAAAAAGTCTTAGATAAAATTTTTCAACCATTCTTTACCACCAAACCAACAGGACAAGGAACAGGACTAGGATTGTCGTTAAGTTATGATATTATAAAAGCACACGGTGGTGAGTTAAAAGTTGTAACGAAAGAAGGAGAAGGAAGTGAATTTATAATTCTATTATCTCCGGTTAAGGAAGAAGTTAAATAGTTTTTGAAAAATATGAGCATACAATCTCTTAAAAATAAAATTGACGATCTCAATGAGCAGGCATGGAATGTCCGTGTAAGTGATTCACCCCGGGCATTTGAACTAAGCCAGGAATCGGTAAAGCTTGCAAAAAGTATTGATTATACCAGGGGATTGGCAGAAGGCCTTCGCTCCCTTGGTTTTTGTTATGTGCGACTTTTTAAAAATGACGAAGCTTTACCACTTTTGCAGGAATCGCTTTCGTTGTTCGAATCCATCAATGACCTTAAAGGACAAGGAATCGTTCATGAATATTTAGGGATCATTCAACGCAACCGGGGCAATTTAGGCGCTTCATTAGACCTGCAATTAAAAGGACATAGATTTATTCTGCAAAGCGGCTCCCTTGAGATATTATGTACCAGTTGTTACCAGATCGGCGTTACTTATAAGCACCTGGGTAATCATGAAAATGCACTTGATTATCTATTCCAGTGTCTTTCTGTTTCAAAGAGTATCAACTTTACATTGATGGAAGCCTATGCTATAAATATCATCGGCTCCATCTATTTTGATACGGGCGACTATAGCCATGCATTGGAATATTATCAACAAGGACTGGTTACCCGTCGCGATTCCAACGATAAATGGGGAGAAGCAGGAAGCCTCGATAATATCGGGTTCACTTATCATAAACTCAAAAATTATGACCAGGCGATCAGTTATTGCAAGCAAAGTCTTGAGATAAGTAAGAGTACTGATGATAAAAAGGGACAGTCAAATGCACTGCTTCATCTTGCTGAAATATTTAAGGAGTCAGGAGATATGAGCCAGGCCTCGGCATTTTCCAATGAAAGCCTGGAAATAAGAAGAGCGAGAGGTGATAAAAGAGGCGAGGCAGAAGTGTTGTTGTTCCTGGCGGATCTGCATGTTAACGAAATCGAAAAAGATGATCAGATATTTGAATGGTTTTCAAATGCGTTAAGAATTGCAGAAGAAATAAAAGCACAGGACCTTTCCAGCAAAGCTCATTACCATCTATATGAATACCACCAGCGGAAGAAAAATTTTGAAAGATCACTTATACATGTTGAAGCCCACCTGCAAATGGAAAAAGAGCTTCATAAAAATACTATTACTCAAAAAATATTGAACCTTGAGATCTCTCACAAAGCAGAAGAAGCAAAAAAGGAAGCCGATGCGGTGCGTCAGCGAAATGAAGAACTCACTGTCCTGAATAAAGAGATTGAAGAGCAGAAAAAAAAGTTAGAAGAAGCTTTCATAGAATTAAAAGCTACACAGGCACAACTTATCCACTCCGAAAAAATGGCCTCCCTTGGGGAATTAACAGCCGGTATTGCACATGAAATTCAAAACCCATTGAACTTCGTCAATAATTTTTCTGATGTGAATAAAGAATTGGCTGACGAATTAGAACAAGAGATTGATAAAGGAAATTATGTTGATGCAAAAGCAATTGCAAAGGATATCAAAGACAACGAACAAAAAATAAATCATCATGGTAAACGTGCAGGTGAAATTGTAAAAGGAATGCTACAACACAGCAGAAGCAGCAGTGGCGTGAAAGAGCCAACAGATATAAATGCTTTAACAGATGAATATTTAAGATTGGCCTATCATGGTATGCGGGCTAAAGACAAATCATTCAATGCAACAACGAAAACTAATTTTGATGAAAGTATAGGAAACATCAGTATCATTCCGCAGGATATCGGAAGAGTAATTCTCAATTTAATTACCAATGCCTTTTATACAGTTTCAGAAAAGAAAAAACAAAGTGAAAACGGGTTTGAGCCAATTGTTTCAATAAGTACAAAAAAGGAGGTTGGTAAAATTCTTCTGTCAGTAAGGGATAACGGCAACGGTATTCCCCAAAAAGTATTAGGTAAAATATTTCAACCATTCTTTACCACCAAACCAACCGGACAGGGTACCGGGTTAGGGTTAAGTTTGGCTTATGATATTATAAAAGCACATGGCGGCGAAATAAAGGTGAACACGAAAGAAGGAGAAGGATGTGAATTTATTATTCAATTGCGGACTAATTAAAAAAAGCATGAAAATCTTTTTAAAAGTAATTTCACTACTCTTGTTGCCATCATTAATTGCAGGGCAACAGGAAAACCCATATTTGAGTAGTTTGTACAGATCTCTATCCGATGCAACAAGCGATACTGCCCGGATGGAAGTCTGTAGTAAGCTCGGATCATATTACAGTCTTGTGGATCGTGATAGTTCAAATTTTTATCTTGAAAAAGCTTTGCCTATTGCTGTCAGATTAAATCTAAAATTTGACGAAGCCTCTATACTGAACGCAATGGGGGTTATCCTGATGCAGCAGGAAAAGTTTTCAAAGTCATTGGAACTCTATTTGAAAGCATTAAATATTGCAAAGGACCCCACTATTGAAAAAACTATTTGGCATTTGTCGCCGGGACAAAACCCAATGGGTGCACGAATGCTTCTGCTAAGCAACTGCTACGATTTGATCGGATTGCTAAATGCCTATACCGGAAACTGGATTGTTAACACAAAAAACCAATTGAAAAATTATCGGGAAGCCGAAAAATATGCAAAAGCAGCAGGTGACACAGCACAGATTGCGTACATAAACTTTCACATGGGTATTGCTTATATGAATGAAGGAAAATTTGATTCAGCACTCATGCTTATTAAAAAGGCCATATCAACGTTTTCAGATTTGAAAGATCAAACGGGATTAGGTCGTGCAATGAAATATCTGGGCGATAGCTATGAGAAGATGGGAAATTTCGATTTGGCCGCCAATACAATATTTCAGGCGATAGCACTTTTAAAAGAGACAAATGATCATCTACACCTGGGCCTGGGATATATTTCATTAAGTCGTGTATGTACGGATTTGAAAAAAAATGACTCCGCTTTATATTATGCTAAAGAAAGCTTGAAAATTTTTGAAAAGCGCAAAGACCCGGCTTGGAAAAGAGATGCATATAACCTACTTACTTACTGTTTTGATCAGCTGGGCAGAACCGATAGTGCCATCGTGTATTTAAAATTGTCTAAATCATTAAGTGACAGTCTTAGTGTAGAAGAGCGAAAAAATCTTCTTGCCTTTCTGGACGTAGTTGTAGATGAGCAGGCAAAGTTGGAAAAGCTAGAGAAAGAAAAAATAGAAACCCGCGAAAAATTAAGAATATACTTGCTACTGTCAGGTATTGTTGTTTTTATAGTTATTGTTTTTTTGCTCTATCGAAATAACCAGCACAGGAAAAAAACTAATGAAACTTTACGACAGCGAAATGAAAAAATTGAAAATACATTACATCAATTAAGATCTACTCAAACTCAGCTCATCCAATCCGAAAAAATGGCTTCATTAGGAGAGCTAACAGCAGGCATTGCACATGAAATTCAAAACCCGTTAAATTTTGTAAACAATTTTTCAGAAGTAAATTCTGAGCTAATAGCTGAGATGAAAGAGGAGATAGAGAAAGGGAATCTTGACCAGGTAAAAAACATTGCTACAGACATCGGGGAAAATGAGCAAAAAATAAAGCATCATGGCAAAAGAGCCGACGCCATTGTAAAAGGAATGTTGCAACATAGCCGCAGCAGTACAGGTGTAAAAGAACCGGCAGATATCAATGCTTTATCCGATGAATACTTACGCCTTTCCTATCAAGGCCTTCGTGCAAAAAACAAATCGTTTAATGCAACAATGAAAACAGATTTTGATAATAACGTTGGAAAAATAAATATCGTTCCCCAGGAAATTGGAAGAGTGATCCTGAATTTGATCAACAATGCTTTTTATGCAGTTGATGAAAAAAAGAAAGCCCCCCAGCCCCCTAAAGGGGGAGTTGGTTACGAACCTACAGTTACAGTAACTACAAAGAGGATTAATGATAAAGTTTTAATTTCTGTTTCTGATAATGGTAATGGCATTCCCCAAAAAGTATTGGATAAAATATTTCAACCCTTTTTCACTACCAAACCAACAGGGCAAGGAACTGGTTTGGGTTTGTCGTTGAGTTATGATATTGTAAAAGCACATGGTGGGGAAATAAAAGTGGTGACAAAAGAAAATGAAGGAACGGAATTTACAATTATGTTGCTGGTATAGACATGGTGGGGTCCCGATAGCTATCGGGATGAAAGTAGAAACAAAGGAAGGTGAGGGAAGTAGTTTTATTATTTGTTTACCAATTGTATAAATTATACTAAATGAAATTAGTTAAGATCATCTTGTTCGTTTTGTTGCCTGTTTTTTCCATATCACAGGTGAATCCGCTATTTCTTGAGCCTACTAAAAAGCAAGCCGATAGTTTACGAAATGCGCTGAGTCAAAATATAAATGACACCTTACGAATGGCAGCTAACAGGGAGCTTTCACTTTATTATTTCGATTTAAACACTGATAGTTCTATCTATTATATTGAAAAAGATCTGCCACTTGCCAGGAAACTACAATTAAAATTATGGGAAGCAGATGCATTGGATCTATTGGGGCTCATTTCAAGTAACCAGGGGAATTATGTCAAAGCGATGATATCCTTTAATGAGGCTTTTCAAATAGTCGAAAACAAAGAATGCGAAAAAAATATCTGGAATATTTCCAAATTCACTAATAGCGGGATTCCTGAATTTGCGAGATTAAGTATGTTGGGTACTATGCAAAGTGATGTTGCAGGCATATATTCAACTACAGGGAATTATGATAAGCAGCTTAACACAATTCAGGATTGTATTAAAACTGCTACAAGGATAAATGATAATACACTGCTTTCACAGGCCTTCAGGAACCTGGGAGCTCATTTTTTACGGGAGAATAAATTAGATTCAGCTTTGACTTATTTCAAGAAATCCCTTGACTATTCGGATTTAGCCGGGTATAATAAATACCGAAGTAGCAATTATAATAGTATCGGCAAAATTTATTTGAGACAAAATTTATATGAACTGGCGTTGGAAAATTTTTTAAATGCGTTGCGATCGGGGAAAGAACAAAATAATAACTCAAGTATGGGTGAGAGTTATGTGCTAATGTCCCGGTATTATAATAAGACCGGCAAAAATGACTCCGCTCTTTATTATGCCAAATTAGGATTGGCTAAAAACCAAAATACAGGCCAGGTAAGGGGTGTTATTGAATCATATAGTTCTTTGGTAAATATTTATAAGGATCAGAAAAGGCCGGACAGTGCATTGCTCTATTTGGAGCTTGCCAATACTGCGAAAGATTCTTTAATGAGCGTTGAAAAGATCAGGCAACTTTATAATATAGGATTCGATGAACAACTTCGCTTGCAGGAATTAGAAAAAGAAAGTCTGCAAACCAAAAGCAAAATAAGGATCTATTCTTTACTTGGGGGTTTAGGCATATTGTTAATAGCTGCTGTATTATTATTTAGAAACAATCGCCAAAAACAAAGATCAAATAAGGTTTTAGAAGCAACACTTACTAATTTAAGATCTACCCAATCTCAACTTGTCCAATCCGAAAAAATGGCTTCATTGGGTGAATTGACAGCAGGCATTGCCCATGAGATACAAAACCCGCTGAATTTTGTAAACAATTTTTCGGAAGTCAATTCAGAGTTAATAGCTGAAATGAAACAGGAAATTGATAAAGGAAATTTACAGGAAGTAAAATCAATTGCAGATAGTATTGATGATAATGAACAAAAAATCATTAGTCATGGGAAAAGAGCAGATGCTATTGTAAAAGGAATGTTGCAACATAGCCGTACCAGCAACGGCATAAAGGAACCAACAGACATCAACGCTTTAACTGATGAGTATTTGCGTCTCTCCTATCATGGGCTTCGGGCAAAAGACAAATCCTTCAATGCAACAATGAAAACTGATTTTGATAAAAGCATTGGCAACATTAATATCATTCCGCAGGAGATCGGAAGAGTTGTTTTGAATTTGATCAACAATGCATTTTATGTGGTAGATGAAAAAAAGAAACAACATCCGAATGGGTATGAACCAACCGTTTTAGTTAGAACAAAAAAAGTTGGTGATAAAGTTTTGATTAGTGTTAAGGATAACGGTAATGGCATTCCTCAAAAAGTATTAGATAAAATATTTCAACCCTTCTTTACTACTAAACCAACAGGACAAGGAACAGGATTGGGTTTATCATTGAGTTATGATATAGTAAAAGCACATGGTGGGGAATTGAAAGTGGAAACAAAAGAAGGTGAAGGGTCAATATTCACGATTTTATTGAACATATAAAAATGAGAATACGTCTTTTATTATCAGGTTTCATTTTTCTTAGTTTGTTGTCAAACGGGCAAAACCCGGATATTGACAAATTAAGAAAAGAGATCAGTCAACATCCACAGCAAGACGCTTACAGGGTTGATCGGCTTAATAAAATTGCTGACATAGGTAATAATATATTGCCTGATGATGAAAGAATGAAACTGATCGATGAAGCCTTGCTTATTTCACGTTCTATAAAATATAATATTGGCGAAGGTTTTGCTTTAATGAATCTTGCTATAACAGGACGCAACAGGTACACCCGTGAGCAACGGGATAGTTTTCTTTTTAAAGCAGATTCCATTGCAAAAAAGACAGGAGATGAAAGACTGCAGGGATATGTATTGATACGTATCGGCATCAGTAAAAGATTTGGAAATGAAAATGACAAAGCATTATCCAATTTTCTCGAATCGGAGAAATTAGCCATTAACCTCGATGATAAAGAATTACTGGCTAAAAGTCAGGGTGCTATTGCTGAACATTATGAAATTTCGCTAAGTGATCATCTAAAAGCACTTGAATATGCTCTTAAGTCAGTAGATAATGCCGAAAAAGCAAACAGCATAATAAACCTTGCATACAATTATAAAAACCTTGCAGTTATTTATACAAGAATTGGAGATGATGAGAATGCCCTCGCCAGTTATAAAAAAGCAATGGAAGCCACAAAAAAACTTGGCTCAGGTCGTCAATTGGGTAATCTGCACAATAGCATAGGCATTTGGTATGTGACAAATAAAAAATATCCTGAAGCTGTTGAAGAATTAAAACAAGGCCTTGAAGTTGGCAGAAAAAATAATTTCAGTTCTTATGATATGGCTTTTCTTGAAGGCAATCTAAGTACTGCGTATACACATTTGGACAGCTTTGCGCTAGTAGCTCCGCTTGCATTTCGGGCATTGAATGAATTTGAGAAAAGCGAGGATATTGAAGGTATGGCCTGGTGTAATAGCATGCTGGCAGATGTGTTTCTTAAAAAAAACATGCCGGACAGTGCCATATACTACGCCAGCCGTGGTTTGAAGCAGGCAAATGAAACAGGAACTATAGAATATATGAGGGATAACTCGGAATCATTGGCCGATGCTTATGCATTCAAAAAAGATTTTAAAAATGCTTATAAATATCATTTGGATTTTATAAGCTACCGCGATAGTATCCTAAATACGGATGTTAAGAAGAAAGCAGGTTTTTTACAATACAAATATGACCTTGAAAAAAAACAGGCACAGATCACCGTCCTTAACCAGGAAAAAAGAATTCAAAAGATCTTTTTGATAAGTACACTGATCGTATTACTGCTGATCATTGTAAGTGTATTCATGCTGGTAAGAAATATCCGGCACAAACAAGAGGCCAACAAAATACTGCTGAGACAAAAACAACTGATCGAGCAGCAGCGGGATCAAACTAATAAGGCGATGACAGAACTGCAGCAAACACAAAAGCAATTGATACAGTCCGAAAAGATGGCTTCGCTGGGTGAGCTCACTGCCGGCATTGCCCATGAAATTCAAAACCCGTTGAATTTTGTCAACAATTTTTCAGAAGTGAACAAAGAACTGGCAGATGAGCTGGTACAGGAAATTGAAAAAGGTAATCATGCCGATGCAAAAGCAATTGCGAAGGACATTAAGGATAACGTAGAAAAAATAAATCATCATGGAAAAAGAGCAGATGGAATTGTAAAAAACATGTTGCAACATAGCCGAAGCAGTAGCGGTGTAAAAGAGATCACTAATATCAATGCTTTAGCTGATGAGTATTTACGTCTCTCCTATCATGGGCTTCGGGCAAAAGACAAATCCTTCAATGCAACAATGAAAACAGATTTTGATGAAAATATTGGCAACATTAATATCATTCCACAGGATATTGGCAGAGTTATTCTCAATTTGATCAACAATGCCTTTTATGTAGTGGATGAAAAAAAGAAATCTGGAATTGGAGGATATGAGCCAACAGTTTCAGTAAGTACAAAAAAGATGAATGGTAAAGTTGAAATAAGTGTGAAGGATAACGGTAACGGCATCCCTCAAAAAGTATTGGACAAGATATTTCAACCATTCTTTACAACCAAACCAACAGGACAAGGAACTGGTTTGGGTTTATCATTGAGTTATGATATTGTAAAGGCACATGGTGGAGAATTGAATGTTGAAACAAAAGAAGGTGAAGGAAGTGAGTTTATTATTATTCTTCCTTTCTTGTAAAACGGGTAAATTTAAAGTAATGAAACCGCTGTTTATTTTCCTGATGGTTTTCTTAAAAATGATTCCTGCGTTGGCGCAGGAATTTGACCCCGTTGGTATAAAAGCCCGGCTGGAAAATACAACAAATGATACTTTGCGACTGGTTCAGTTTACCTCCTTATCCTTTGCTTATTCAGAGATCAATTCCGACAGTTCATTGTTTTATGCAGAGAGATCAATAAGCCTGGCGAGGAAATTAAAATTCCCTCTTAGTGAGGCGTTAGCAATGAACTATAAAGGCTATGCGTTGCTGAACATGGGTAATTATCCGAGGTCTTTGCAAACGTTTTTATCAGCACTTGAAATTGCTGGTGATGATCAAAATGAAAAAAGTATACCACCGGAAAAATATCGTACTGCTGAAGGGTTGAACATTTTGAATATTTCCCCGGGAAATTATCGATTGCAGATCCTGGCATGGATTCATTTTAACACGGGAGTGTTATATGAAAATGCTAGTAACCCGGAAAAGGAATTGTTTCATTACACACAGGCCCTCCGGTTAGGAGAGCAAATTGGCAATGTAGAAGTTTTGTGTGTTACCAATATGAATTTAGGACGATTCTATCTATCTATTAAAAAACCTGACTCTGCGTTAATATTCGAAAAAAATGCCTATGAAATTTCCCGGCAATTGAATACGCAGGAATATAATGGTAGCGTTTTGCTTAACCTTGGAAGAGCCTACCTCGCAGTTGGAGACAAAGAACAGGGTGTTGGATATATTCGAAAAGCAATTGTGGCTAGTCAAAACCAAAACTATATCCGCGGAGTTATTGCAGCCAATCTATTACTGGCAAGAACCAATATGGGTGAAAACAAAATTGATTCAGGATATCATTTTGCAAAGACTGCTCTTGATGAAGCGGTAAAACTAAATGTGCCTGATCTCATGCTCAGGTGCTATACTACCATGGCTGATTTTTATAAAAAAATAAACAACAGTGACAGTATAGTAAAATACCAGAACCTGATCATTAACATTAAGGATAGCCTTTTCAATTCCAAACAGGTCCAACAATTTCAGAATATTGATTTTGATGAACGTCTTCGCCAGCAGGAAATGGAAGAGGCTAAAAAAGAATATCGCGACAGGTTGACCAGGTATAGCTTGTTCGCAGGACTTGCTATTTTTTTGCTTACCGCAATAATATTATGGAGGAATAACTGGAATAAACAAAAAGCATACAAATTATTAAAAGAACAAAAAAGGGAAACTGACCTTCAAAAAGAAAAACTGGAACTGACCCTTGGTGAGCTAAGATCAACTCAAGCCCAACTGATCCAATCAGAAAAAATGGCTTCCCTGGGTGAACTTACTGCAGGCATTGCTCATGAAATTCAAAACCCCTTGAATTTTGTCAACAATTTTTCAGATGTAAATAAGGAATTGGCTGATGAATTAGAACAAGAGATGGAAAAGGGAAATTATGCAGATGCAAAAGCAATTGCAAAAGATATCAAAGAGAATGAGCAAAAAATAAATCATCACGGTAAAAGAGCTGATGCGATCGTAAAAGGAATGCTACAACACAGCCGTAGCAGTAGCGGGCAAAAGGAACCAACTGATATCAATGCTTTGGCTGATGAGTATTTAAGATTAGCTTATCATGGTCTTCGTGCAAAAGACAAATCATTCAATGCAAACATGAAAACTGATTTTGATGAAAGCATTGACAAGATCAATATTGTTCCGCAAGATATTGGAAGAGTTATACTTAATTTGATCAACAATGCTTTTTATTCAGTAGCTGAAAGAAAGAAAGCCCCACAGCCCCCTAAAGGGGGAGTTGAGTATGAACCTACGGTTTCTGTAACTACAAAGAAAACTGGCGATAAAGTTTTAATTTCTGTTGTCGATAACGGCAATGGCATTCCGCAAAAAATATTGGATAAGATATTTCAACCCTTCTTTACTACCAAGCCAACAGGACAGGGAACGGGATTGGGGTTGTCATTGAGTTATGATATAGTAAAAGCACATAGAGGAGAATTGAACGTGAAAACGAAAGAGGGAGAAGGCACAGAATTTATCATTAGTTTACCAGTCAATTGATAAAATGAAACTGACTAAAAAACTGGAAGCAGAGATAAAAGCGCTGATGGATGACTACTGGGATTCTTATTTCAGGGGTGATCTGAAACATTGGCGCAATTATCTCGTGGATGATTACCGGAATATCGGCGGCACCGAAGAAGAGGTCTGGAATTCCAAAAAGGAGATACTTGATTACACCCGCCGGATCATTGATCAGATGATTGGATCGGCGGAGATAAGGAATAAGAAAACACAGATCATTCCTTATGATCCGTATATCATGGTTCATGAGTTTATTGATTTGTTTATTAAAGTAGAAGGTAAATGGAACTTCTATGGAAAATTCAGGTTGTCATCATTAATTCAAAAGACAGCGAAGGGATGGAAAGTTTTACACCAGCATGGCTCCTACCCGGATTCTCATACCGAACAGGGAGAAGCTTTTGCTTTTGATAACCTGAGAAAGGAGAACACACAACTGCGTGAAGCTGTGAAACGCCGCACTGTTGATTTGGAAAACAAAAACCGTGAACTGGAGATTGAAACAGCTTTGGAAAAAGTCCGGGCTATCGCATTGGGAATGAAAGAGCCGGCTGATATGCCGGAAGTGTGCAAAACAATTTCTCTTCAGTTGCAGTCCTTAGGTGTTAAAGAAATCCGCAATGTGCAAACTGCCATCTTTTACCAGGACAGGGGCACATACATGAATTATGAATATTATGCAAAGCATAAGAAAACATTTATTACTGAGACTGTTTACACCAATCACCGGATAGCTAAAGCCTTCGCATTACAGATGCTGAAAGGAAAAGGGGAAACTTATATTACACATATCAAAAACAAAAAAGTAAAAGAATGGCTTGCTTATCAGAAAACAACCAATGTATTTATTGATAAATACCTGAATACAGCCGCATCGCTTAACTACTACTGGCATTCACTGGGACCAGTTGCACTAGGCATCTCTACTTATTCACCATTAAGTAAAAATGAGCTGGGTTTATTCAAACGTTTCCTGAATGTATTTGAACTGGCTTATACAAGATACCTTGATATTGAACAGGCCCTTGCACAGGCAAAAGAAGCACAGATCGAAGCAGCCCTTGAAAGAGTGAGGAGTCGCAGTATGGCAATGCACAATGCTTCTGAATTACAAGAAGTCATTCACACCGTACATAAAGAACTACTCAGCCTGCAACTTGCGATTTATGGAGGATCATTCATTGTTATAAATCGTGATATTGATAACGAGCTCCGTTGTTGGGGATCAGGAGGCACTGCAGATACTTCAGAGGAAGTGTATATTCCACGCTTTGAAAAACCCTTTATCAAAAATCTTATAAACGGTATAAAAAAAGGTCAGCGTTTTTTTACCGAAGAATACTCGCAGGATCAAAAAAAGGAATTTTTCACTTTCTTATTTAAACATCAACCCTGGGCAAGTCTCGATAGCAATAAGAAAAAGGAAGTTCTTAAAAGCCCGGGAGGATATACAAGGTCTTGTTGCGTGATGCGATACACCAGCATTTTTATTATCAACCAATCAGGAAGAAAATTTACAGAAGCAGAAAATGATATTCTTCAACGCTTTGCAAAAGTCTTTGAACAAACCTATACTCGTTTTCTTGATCTGCAAAAAGCAGAAGCACAGGCAAGAGAAGCAAAGATCGAAGCTGCATTGGAAAGAGTAAGAAGTAGAACAAATGCCATGCATCGAAGCGAAAGCCTTCATGACGTAATTAAAGAAGTGAATGACCAGTTGCAACAATTGGGATTTCGATTTGATGCTGCAGATTTTTTGACTGATTATTCCGATAAAGGTTATAATATATGGATAGCGAATTTTCCGACTCCGGTTTATGTGCCTGCAATCGATCACAGACTTTTTAACCTGTTAAAAGAAGTTACAAAACGGGGCGATAGTTTTTTTACGTTCATATTAACCACTAAAGAAAAAAATATACACTTTAAAAATATTTTTGAAAATACATTAGCGAAAAACGCTCCGGAAGAATTAAAGCAATATATATATAATGCCAAAGGAATGGCAACATCCTGTGCTGTTTTAAAAAACATTACACTTTCCGTTACCAATTTTGCATCTATACCATATACAGATGAGGAAAATGAAATTCTCAAACGTTTCGCTTATGTCTTCGAACAATCATATACCCGTTTTCTTGATCTGAAAAAAGCAGAAGCACAGGCAAGAGAAGCTCAGATTGAAGCTTCATTGGAAAAAGTGCGGGCACAGGCTTTGGGAATGAAAAAACCCGGTGATTTGTTGCACATAGTCGAAGTGGTGTTCTCGGAACTTAATAAACTCGGCTTCACCGAACTGAGGAATACGATGATCCAGATCCATAACGATGCCGCGAAGTCATTTGTGGAGTATGATTATTCTATTTCTTCGGGCCCAACCGTTGACACACTTCCATACAATATTCATCCTGTAACTGAAAATCTTTTAAAACAGATCAGAAGTGGCAACGATGCTTTTGCTGAAATGGTGATCAGTGGAAAGAAATTAAAAGACTATAGGGAACACCTGGTAAGCAGCGGCCAAATTGATGACCCACTTTTAGAAGGTATAGATTCACTCTCTTATTACTTTTACTCTATAGGGCTCGGGTCAATTGGGATATCAACATATAGTCCCATCACAGAAGAAAAAAGAGACCTGTTGAGACGCTTCAGGAATGTATTTGATTTTGCTTACCGCAGGTATGTGGATGTGGCACAGGCAGAAACGCAGGCAAGGGAAGCAAGGATAGAACTGGCATTGGAACGTACCCGTACACAAAGCATGATCATGCAGCATTCGAAAGAATTGGATGATACCTTACGGGTTTTTCATGAACAGGTTTTGCTGCTTGATATTCCTTCAGCATTTTCATTTTTATGGTTGCCTGACGAAAAAAATGATCGCCACATTTTTTGGGCTGCATGGGAAGAAGGTGAAAAGGGCTCAACAGTTTTTAAAAGTAAGGCCATTAATTATCCGCTTGATAGAAATGAACCTGCCACCGCACAATGTCTTATTGATTGGAAAAGCAATGACCCCGTTTATTCATATCATGTTCCACCTGCTGGTGTTAAAAATTATTTTGCTGTATGGCAGGAATTGATCGATGGAGTTGATCACCTGAAACCGGAATATTTCTCCGATGGTTTGCATTATGTAGAAGCTTTCATGAAATATGGTTGCTTTGGTGTAATGGTAGAAAGTGACCTGGCTGAAGATGAAAAAAAGATTCTCAACCGCTTTGCCATTGAATTTGAAAGAACCTATACCCGTTTCCTTGATCTGCAAAAAGCGGAAGCACAGGCAAGAGAAGCACAGATTGAAGCAGGATTGGAAAGAGTAAGAAGCCGTGCAATGGCAATGCAAAATTCAGAAGAATTGAATGCACTCATCGGGACTGTATTTACCGAATTAATAAAACTTGATCTTGTTCTTATAAGATGTGTCATATTTATCTATGAAGGAAACGAAAATGGAGTTCGCTGGTGGATGGCAAATTCTGAAGCCCCTTCGTCGCCGATGAACTGTTTTGTTAAGTATGTTGATCTGCCTGTTTTCAATAGTTATTTAAAAGGATGGCAAGAAAGATCATTGAAATGGCAATATGTTTTGGAGGGTCAGGAAAAATTTATGTCAGATGAATTTGCGTTTAAAGAAACAGAATTGTCACAGTTACCAGATTTTGTGATTGCAGGAATGCGGGTACCTGAAAGAATTTACTTATCCGCGTCTTTCAATAGTTTCGGTTGCCTTACGTTAGCAAGTCTTGAACTGCTATCCGATGAACATATTGATATCCTGATCCGTTTTGCGAAAGTGTTTGATCTTACTTATACCCGTTTTAATGATCTTAAACAAGCAGAAGCACAGGCAAGAGAAGCGCAGATAGAATTAGGTTTAGAAAGAGTAAGAGCAAGAGCCATGGCAATGCAGAAATCCCATGAGCTAAGAGAATTGATAGCAACAGTGTCCAATGAACTGGGCAAGCTCGATATTG
>Ga0209468_1000355_pt1 | contig 22408 bp, 20 predicted proteins | sample GraSoiAngelo_102_FD_185871 | JGI IMG/M metagenome (GOLD analysis project Ga0209468, IMG submission 185871) | Grasslands soil microbial communities from the Angelo Coastal Reserve, California, USA - 14_0903_02_40cm (SPAdes) (version 2) | ecosystem: Environmental > Terrestrial > Soil > Grasslands ...
TGACCAGCATCAGGCCCAGCCAGTACCCCGGAACGGCGAACAGCGTGACGGTCGCGACCGAGAGCGCCGTGTCGACGCGCGGGCGCGCGGTCGCCTGGACCGCGCCGACCGCCACGCCGAACAGGTAGCTCAACATGAGCGAGAGGCCGACGAGCTCGAGCGTGGCCGGCACCGCCTCGCCCAGCAGCGCGCGCACCGGCCGTCCCGTGGCGATACTGGCGCCCCATTCCCCGCGCGCGAAGCGCCCCAGCCAGGCGGCGTACTGCACGACGAGCGGCCGGTCGAGGGCGAGGGCGTGCCGCTGGGCGGCGAGCTGCGCCGGCGTGGCCGTCGGACCGAGCAGCAGCTCCACGGGGTCTCCCGGCGCGAGCCGCAGCAGGAAAAACGTGAGGGTGACGACGCCCGCCACGACGGCGAGTGCCGTGGCGGCGCGGCGCGCGAGCGCGGCGAGCATGCGCGGAATCTCGCGCGCCTCGCCGGGGCCCGCTAGAATCCGGGCGTGCTGGGACCGATGAGACGGGGGCTGCTCGCCGGCGCTACGCTGGCGGCGTGCGGGGGACAGGCCGCCCGGCGGGGGCGCACGGTCGTGTACGCCTCGGGCGCCGACCTGCAGAGTGTCAATCCGCTCGTGACCGTGCATCCGCTCGCGAAACAGGTGGAGCGCTACGTGCTGCTCACGACGCTGGTGCGGTACGACTCGACGCTCGCACCGCGGCCTTACCTCGCACGCGAGTGGACCTGGACGCCCGATCGCCAGATGCTCGTGCTGCGGCTGCAATCCGGTGTGCGCTGGCACGACGGCGTCGCGACTTCGGCGCGCGACGTGGCGTGGACGCTCAATGCCGCCCGCGACCCTGCGACCGGATACCCACGGCTCAACGATCTCGCGGACGTCGTGTTCGTGAACGATCGCGACGACTCGACCGTGGTAATCCGCTTCGCGCGGCCTCAGCGGGGCATCCCCGACGTCCTCACCGATCTCGCCATCCTGCCGGGGTACCTGCTCGACTCGGTCCCGCATGCCGCGCTGCGCCAGGCCGCGTGGAACGCGCACCCCGTGGGCAACGGGCCGTTCCGCTTCGTGACCCATGAGTCGAACCGGCGGTGGGTGTTCGCCGCCAACCCGGACTTTCCACAGGCGCTGGGCGGTCCGCCGCTGATCGAGCGCCTCATCGTCGTCGTCGTGGACGAGCCCACCACCAAGCTCGCCGCGCTCACCGCGGGGGAGATCGACTTCGCCGGGATCCAGCCGGCCCATGCCGCGTTCGTGCGCCGCCGGCCCGATCTCGCGGTGCTCGACTACCCGCAGATCTACCCGTACGGGATCGTATTCAACACGCGGCGCCCGCCGTTCGACGACGTGCGGGTCCGCGGCGCCGTGGCGCTCGCGGTCGACCGCCAGGAAATCGTGGACGGATATCTCTACGGATTCGGCAGCGTGGCCGACGGCCCGGTGCCTCCGGACGTGCCCGGGTATTTGCGCGGGAGACCCTCGCCGACCGACCCCGACTCGGCCCGGCGACTGCTCGCCGGGCGTGCGGTCGCGTTCGAGCTGCTGACCGTCGGGAGCGGCGAGGCGCCGCTCGAGCAGATGATTCAGGCGCGCCTCGCGCGTGTGGGGGTGCAGGTCTCGATCCGCCAGCTCGAGCTCACCGCGTTTCTCGATCGCGTGAATGCCCGGCGCCGCGATTTCGACGCCGCCGTGCTCGGCACGTCCGGCGACCCGGGGCTGGGGTACTTGGGCCCGCTCGCCGAGCTCGCCGGGATGCGCGCCCCGGCCGATCCTGCGGCGGCCCAACGCTTCTTCCGCGATTCGCTTCCGGTCGCGTTTCTGTATCACGGCCGCGGCGTTCAGGGCATGAACCGCCGGGTGCAGGGAGTGCGCATGGACGTCCGGGGCGAGCTGCCGGCCGTCGCGCGATGGCAAGTCGAGCCGTGAAGCGACGTGAGCTGCCGAGCGAATTCCGGGCCACGGCGCCCACGCGGCTCGACTTCGCCGGCGGCTGGACCGACGTGCCGCCGTTCTCCGCGCGCGAAGGCGGCGTCGTCGTGAACGGGTGCATCGGTCTCTCGGCGCGCGTCGACCTGAAGCTGGGCGGCGCCCTGATCCGCCTGGTATCGGAGGATCTGGGCCAGGAGCTCGAGTGCGCCGACTCGCGCGGCCTCGTGCTCGATGGGCGTCTCGACCTCGTCAAAGCGGCGCTGCGGATGTTCCCCGTGCAGAGCGCCTGTACGCTGACCACGCGATCCGACGCTCCGCCCGGGTCGGGGCTCGGCAGCTCGGGCGCGCTCGATGTGGCGCTGGTGGCGGCGCTCGCAGGCGCGCGCGGCGAGCGGCTGTCCGGGCGCGAGATCGCGGAGCAGGCGTGGTACCTGGAGACCGTGGAGGCGAAGATTCCGGGCGGCAAGCAGGATCAGTTCGCAGCCGCGCTGGGCGGGTTTCAGCGCCTCACGTTCCGTGATCCTGACGTCGGGATCGAGCCGATCACCCTGGAGCCGGCGTTCGCCGCGGCGCTCGAGCGGCAGACGGTCCTCTGCTACACCGGCCGGTCGCGCGTCTCGGGCGCCACCATCGCGCGCGTCATGGGGGCGTACGAGCGGGGCGACCGGGAGGGGGCGTTGCAGGCGATGCGTGACGTGGCACACGCGATGGCCGAGGCGCTGCGCGCGTCCGACTTGGCGCGTGTGGCGCAGCTGGTGAGCGCCAACTGGCGCCAGCAGCAGTCCCTCGACGCCGAGATGCGCACCTCCGAGATGGCGCGGCTCGAGCAAGCGCTCGCGCAGGCGGGCGCGCTCGGCGGCAAGGCGGCCGGATCGGGGGCGGGCGGAGCGATGTTCTTCATCACGCGCGACGATCCGCGACCCGCTATCGCCGCGGCGCAGGAGGCCGGAGCGACCGTGCTCCCGGTGCACTGGACCAGTGACGGAGTGCGCGCATGGTGACGGCTGAGGCGCTGGCGGCGAGACGGCAGGAGATCGCGGGTTCGTCGGATCTCCAGGCGCTGCTCGCGCATCTCGTCGCACGGGCTGCGCCCCTGCTCGAGCGCCTGCCACCCATCCCGACCGTCAAAGCCCTGCTCTCTGCGGACGGAGGCATCTGCCCGGACGACGGCGCGGCCCTGGAATTCGACCCCTGGAGTCCGCACCAACACCGCTGCCCGCGCTGTGGCAAGACGTGGTCTGGGGAGCGGCACGACCGCTACTGGGCGCGGTTCCAGCATCTCTGGGTGGCGGAGCGGGCCGTGCACCTGGCGACGTTGCAGGCATTGGCGGGCAACGACGCGGCGGGGTCGCGGGCGTCCGAGATTCTTCGAACGTACGCCCGAACCTATTGGACGTATCCCAATCGCGACAACGTACTGGGTCCGAGCCGGTTGTTCTTCTCGACGTATCTCGAATCGATCTGGGTCCTGAATTACCTCGCCGCCGCGGTGCTGTTGCGGGCGTCGGGACGGCTCGACGACGCGACCGCGCGGGGGGTCGGGCAGGTGGCGGATGAGGCCGCGAACCTGATCGGCGAGTTCGACGAGGGGTTTTCGAACCGCCAAACGTGGAACGACGCGGCCCTGGCCGCGATCGCTGTGTGGTTCGAGGACGCCGAGCTGGCCGCGCGGGCGATCGAAAGCCCGACGGGGCTGCTCGCCCACCTGGCGCGCGGCTTCGGGCGGGATGGGCTGTGGTACGAAGGAGAGAACTACCACCTGTTCGCGCTGCGCGGGCTCTTGACCGGGGCCGGTTGGGCGCGCGCCGCGGGCGTCGACTTGGACGAGGAGCCGGCGCTGGTGGAGCGACTCACGGCGGCGCTGCTTGCTCCGGCGCTCACCGCACTTCCGGACTTCACGTTCCCCGCCAGGAAGGACTCGCGGTTCGGGGTCTCGCTCGCCCAGCCGATGTACCTCGAGCTGTGGGAGATCGGGCTCGCCAGAGTCGGGATGCGGGATGCGGCAAGCGGGATGCGGGATGTGGCGAGCTGGCTGAAGGCGCTCTACCAAGTGCCGAGCGTCGTCCCGGAGATCTTCGATTCGTATCTACACGACGCTCCTGTCGAACGCATCCCGCGACCGTCAGGGAGTCCTTTAGGGCATCCCGCATCCCGCATCTCGCTGTCGTCGTGGTCGCTCTTAGAGATGCTCCCCGAGCTGCCGACCGACGTCCCGCCCTGGGCTCCCCGCAGCGTGCTGCTGGAATCGCAGGGCCTCGCAGTGCTGCGCGCTGGCGAGCGCTATGTGAGCCTCGAGTGTGGCCCGCTGGGCGGCGGGCACGGGCACCCGGACCGGCTGCACCTCACGCTCCATGCCGACGGGGTGCACTGGCTTCCGGATTTCGGTACCGGCTCGTACGTGAGTCGGGATCTCTTCTGGTACCGCTCTACGCTGGCGCACAACGCCCCGCGGGTGGACGGCGGGACGCGGGAGTCGGGCGACGCCGTGTGTGAGACGTTCGATGCCCCGGGCGAATGGGCGTGGATGCGCGGCCGCTATGGCGTGGTGACCCGCACGCTGGTGACGGGCCCGGCGTATGTGCTCGACGTCGTCGAGCTGGCGAGCCGCGAGGAGCAGGTGTGCGAGCTACCGTGGCATTTCCAGGGGCGGACTGACGTCGCCACGCCGGGGCGGTGGGAGGACGCGGAGCTGGCCAATGAGTTCGTGTCTCGAGTGGAGCGTTTTGTGCCGCATCCCAGCGAGCCCGTGATCGTTCAGATCACGGCCGAACGCCGACAGCTCTGGGCGCTCTTGCTGTTCGAAGGCGAGCTGCTCCGCATGGAAGGACCGGGCTCGCCGGGGAGCCACGCGCGCGCACCGTTCTACGTGCTGCGCGCGCGGGGGCGCAGTCTCCGGTTCGTGGCGGTGCTCGAGGCGAGCGCGCACGCGGCGAGCGTGCGGGGTGTGCGGGCGAAGGGCGGTGTCATCGAGGTCGAAACGGCGAGCGGCGTGGATCACCACACGGCGTCCGCCGCGGGGTGGGAGATCGCTTCCGGAGCGGCGCGCGTGCGACTCGCCGGCGCGCGCGATCCCGCGCCGCCGTTTCAGCCGCTGGTGGAGCTCGATCCACCCAAGCCGGCCGTCGCGGCGGCGTTGCGCGTCGAGCAGCCGCCACCGCTCGACGGCACGAGCGACGGGTTCGACACGAGCGAGCCGCTGCGGCTCGAGCTCGAGGACCAGTATCGCCGAAGCGAGGAGCCCTACGCCGGACCTGAAGACTTCTCGGGCGTCGCATACGCCGGCTGGGATGACGCGGCGCTGTACCTCGCCGTCGAGGTGACGAAGCCGGAGCTGTGCTTCCGCCCGCCGCCCGGCGCTGCGCCGCTGCTGCGGCTCGACAACGAGCCGGAGGACATTCACTCGGATGGCCTGCAGCTGTACCTGCGCGACCAGGAGACCGGCGACGTCTGCGGTCTCCTCGTCGTGCCCGAGGGGCGGGACTCGGGGTCGGTGCGCGTGCGGGGCGCGGGCGACCGCCCCGGCGTGGCAGGGTCGGTCCGGGGCGGCTGGCGCCGCACGGATCAGGGCTACAGCGTCACCCTCGCGGTCGACTGGCCCGAATGGCACCACGCACACGTGGGAGGCCAGGTCGGATTCGACCTTATCATTAACGAGATGCTCCCCGGCCGCGAGCGCCGGGCGGGCCAGCTCGTCTGGAGCGGGGGGAACGGCTGGGTGTGGCTGCGCGGGGATCGGCAGGATCCGGAGCGGTTCGGGATACTGGAGCTGGTGGGATGAGGCCAATGCGGAATGGGGAATGCGGAATGCGGAATAGCAAGGGACGGTCGCTTGCCTCGCGACGCCCGCCCTTACATTCCGCATTCCGTACTCCGCATTCCGCATTTGGGTCGTCGCTTCTATGAGCGTCGTCGTCGTCCTCCACGAGCCCCAGGATCTCGTCAACATTGCCCACGTCGTCCGGGCGCTCAAGAATTTCGGCTTCCGCGACCTGCGGCTCGTGCGCCCCCGCGAGTTCGACGGCTACCGGATCGAGGGCATCGCGCACCAGACGCGGGACGTCCTGGCGCGGGTCACGCAGTACGAGGGGCTGGACGAGGCGCTCGCCGACTGCGTGCACGTCGTCGGGTTCACGGCGCGGGAGCGCAGCGCCAAACGCAACCGGCAGCGTCCGCGCGAGGCCGCGGCGGAGCTGCTCGCGCAGGCGGAGGTGGGCGCGGTCGCTCTGCTGTTCGGGCGTGAGGACAAGGGGCTGCCGAACGAGGCGCTCGACGCCTGCCATCGCGTCGTCACGATCCCGACCGATCCGGCTTACGCTTCGCTGCAGCTGGGCCATGCGGTCGTGCTGATGCTGTACGAGCTGGCGCTGGCGCGCGGCGCCGACGCCCGCCCGTTCAAGACGCCCCGCCGCGACGCGCCGCCCGCCCGGGTCGACGATCTGGAACGCCTGTTCGCGGACGTGGCAGCGGCGTTGCGGGTGATCGAATTCTTCAAGACGCGCCAGGCCGAGGGAGTGCTGCGCACCGTGCGGGAAGTCATCCACCGCACGCCGCTCGACGAGCGCGAAGCGAAGCTCCTCCGGGCGATGGCGATCGAGGTGGTCAAGTACGGTGAGCGACTGGCGCGTTCCGGGATTCACGTCGACCGGGAGTAAGCGTCCCGACGCCCTGTTCGGAGGGGGGGGCACCGAGCCGGGCGAGGACGCAGGCGTCCCGGAGCGAATGCTGCGTGCGTCCGGGTGCCGCGTGTGGGACGCCCGGGGCCGCGAATACGTGGACTACGTCATGGCACTCGGGGCCGTGGCGCTGGGCTATGGGCATCCCGCGGTGAGCCGCGCGGCCGAGCAGGCGATCGCCGCGGGCGTGGTGGGCCCGCTGCCGCCGGTGCTCGAGGAGCAGCTGGCCGATGCACTCGCCATGCGGATCCCGTGGCTCGAAAGCGTGCGGTTTCTGAAGACCGGCGCCGAAGCGGTGGCCGCGGCGGTGCGGCTGGCGCGCGTCGCCACCGGACGCGAGCGCGTACTCGGCTGCGGCTACCACGGTTGGCTCGATTGGTCGCAGGGCGGGGAAGGAGTTCCCGCGACGACCCGCGCCCTGTACGCCGAGATTCCGTTCAATGACGTGGAAGGGACTCAGGCGTTGATCCGCGAAGCCGGCGATCGCCTCGCCGTGGTCGTCGTCGAACCGGTCGTTGTGGTCGAGCCCACGCGCGAATGGCTCGACGTATTGCGGCAGGAGACGACGCGGGTGGGCGCGGTGCTCGTATTCGACGAGATCAAGACGGCGTTTCGGCTGGCGATCGGTGGCGCGGCCGAGCGGTACGGGGTCCGCCCCGACCTCACGGTGTTGGGGAAGGCGATGGCGAACGGCTTTCCGCTGGCCGTGGTGGGTGGGCGAGCGGACTTGATGTCCGGCGTGGCCCGCACCTGGATCTCCTCCACGCTGGCGACGGAGAGCGTGGCGCTCGCGGCGGCGCAGGCGACCCTCGAGATTTTCGCGCACGAGGACGTTTGCGGCCATCTGCACCGCATGGGCACCCGGCTGCTGCATGGGTTGCATCGCCTGCACCGCAAGCACGCCGACGCGGTGACGGGGGTGGGGGGGGTCGCGGAAATGTGCTTCCTCCATTTCGCAAGCGAAACGGTCTCACGCAATCTCGCGCGCGCATGTGCGGCGCAAGGCCTGTTATTCAAGCGGACGGCATACAACTTCGTCTCTCTAGCGCATGATGAGGAGACCATCGACCGCACGCTCGAGATTCTGGAGGACGTTCTCGGAGCGATCGGCGCGTGACCCTGCAACGCAAGCTGCTGGTGGGTTTCGCCCTCATGGTCGTCCCGACGCTGTTCGTCGGTGTCCAGGCGATCCGGACGAATGCGCTCGAGCGCGCCACGCTGGAGGCGCTGGGCCAGCGCTTGGCGCGCTCGCGCACCTACGCGGACGTCGAAGACGCGATGTTCAACCAGACGCAGGTGATCTGGCGCTACCTGAGCGGCGATCCCGCCGCCAAACGGGAATTCCCGCTCACTGAGCAGGTGGTGGGTTACTGGCTCGATCGCTGGACCGCCGGCCTCCCGCCCGACGAGGTGAAGCACGCGGAGGGCGTGCGGCAGATCGAAGCCGACATCCGGGCGGTCGCGGCTCGCGTTTTCAAGCTGCACGATGCCGGGCAGCGGGACGCGGCCGCGCTCATCGCCCGGCGCGAGCTCGTCGAGCGGCTGCAGCCCACGCTCGCGCGCGTGAACCGGGAGATCTACCGCCAGGCACGCGAGCTCAGTGTGCAGGGAGCCGTCACCCAGATGCAGGCGATCGTCGAGGCGAAGCGGCGGGTCCTCTGGGGGACCGGGTTGCTCGCGCTCGTGGCGGGCCTCCTTGCGTCATGGCTCATTGCGCGCGATCTCGCGCGCCCGCTGAACCAGTTGCGGCAGGCGATGGCGGTCGTCGGGGCGGGCGACCTGGACCACGCCATCGTGCCCAGCTCGGCGGACGAGATCGGCGAGCTGGCGCGGGCCTTCGCCCGGATGACCGAGCAGTTGCGCCAGTCGCGCGCGCAACTGGTGCAGTCCGAAAAGCTGGCGTCGATCGGGCAGATGGCGGCCGCGGTGGCCCATGGGCTGCGAAACCCGCTGGCGAGTTTGCGGGCCGCCGCCCAGCTCGCCCGGCACCGCGTCGACGCGCCGGCCGCGCGTGAGCAGCTCGATGCCATCGTGGAGCAGGTGGACCGCCTCGACGTCCGCATCGCCCATCTGCTGCAATTCTCGCGACCGGCGCCGTTTCATCCCCTGCGGGAGAGCGTGCGGACGCTGGTGGAGGGTGCGCTCTCGGGCTTTGCGGAGCTGCTGCGCCTCCGTGGCATCGAGCTGGTGCTGCGCTTTGCAGAAGCGGTCCCCGACGTTCGGGTCGATCCCATGCGATTGGAGCAGGCCCTGACCGAGATCGTCTCGAACGCACTCGACGCCATGTCTCCCCCCGCTGGCGGGCGACTCGAGATCGGAGCGCACGTCGCGACCGGCGACGCCGGGGGGGGCGGGAGCGGGGCGGGCGTCGTCATCGACATCACCGACTCGGGGTGCGGGATTCCGGCGGAGATCTTGCCCAACCTGTGCGAGCCCTTCTTCACGACGCGGTCGGAGGGGACTGGTCTGGGGCTGGCGATCGCTCAGCGCTACGTGGAGGAAGCGGGCGGACGGTTGGAGATCACGAGTGTGGTGGGCCGCGGTACGACGGTGCGTATCTGGCTGCCCGTCGCCAGCCGCGACCCCGTCCCGGCGCCGCAGGGAACCCTCGCGTGAGCGGCTCCACCGTTCTCATCGTCGACGATGAGCACACGCTGGCGCGGTCGGCCAGGGCCTTCCTGGCCGACCACGGCTACGAGGCCGAGGTGGCGGGCACCGGCGAGCAGGCGCTGGAGCTGCTCAAGACCGTGCAGCCGGATGTTGTCTTTGCCGACGTGCGGCTGCCCGGGATGAGCGGGCTCGATCTGCTGAAGCGGATCCGCGAGTTCGATCCCCTGATCCCCGTCATCATGCTCACCGCCTATGGCTCGATCGAGGGAGCGGTCGCAGCCGTGAAGCTCGGCGCCTTCGATTACATCAAGAAGCCGGTGGACCTGGAAGAGTTGAAGCTGCTGGCCGATCGCGCCCGCGAGAACCGCTTGTTGAAGCAGGAGCTGTCTTACTATCGCCGACGCGCCACCGCGGACGTCGGTTTCGGGGCCAGCCTGGGGGAGTCGCCGGCCATCCGCGCGGTGCTGGAGCGGGCCCGTCAGATCGCCGCGCTGGACGAGACGCCCCCCGTGCTGCTCACCGGCGAGACGGGTACCGGCAAGGGCCTGCTCGCCCGCGCCATCCACGCCTCGGGCCCGCGGGCGGCGAAGCCCTTCATCGAGGTCAACTGCACGGCCTTGCCGGCGTCGCTCATGGAAGCCGAGCTGTTCGGCTATGAGCGCGGCGCCTTCACGGACGCCAAGGAATCGAAGACCGGCCTCGTCGAGGCCGCCGAGGGCGGATTCCTCTTCCTCGACGAGATCGGCGATGTCGACCTCTCGGTGCAGGGGAAGCTGCTGCGGGCGATCGAGGAGCGCGCGGTGCGACGCGTGGGGAGCGTGCGCGAGCGCAAGATCGACGTGCGCATCATCGCCGCGACGAACCGCGATCTGGACCGCGCGGTGCGCCAGGAGCGGTTCCGCAAGGATCTCTACTTTCGCCTGGCGGTGATCGTGCTCGAGCTGCCCCCGCTGCGCGCCCGCGGGGAGGACGTGCTGCTGCTCACCGATCATTACGTACGGCTCTTCAACGCGAAGTACGGGAAGGTGGTGCGCGAGCTGAGCGCTGCGGCGCGCGACCTGCTGCGGTCCTACCCCTGGCCGGGGAACGTGCGCGAGCTGAGCCACGTGATCGAGCGGGCCGTCTTGTGGAGTCGTGGTCCCACACTCGAGGTGGAGCACCTCTCCCTCACGAGCCCGACCGACGCCGGGCCGGGCGAACCGCGTGAATCGGCGGCCGTCGCGGCCCCTGCCGCCGCCGCGCCCCGGTTGCCGCCGCAGGGGGTCGATCTGGGGCAGTGGGAGAAATCGGTCATCGAGCAAGCGATGCGCGAGGCTGGCGGGAACCAAACCAAGGCGGCGCGCCGACTCGGGATCTCGCGCGATACGCTGCGCTATCGGCTGCGCAAGTTCGGGCTGCAACCGTGACCAGGCTGCGTGATTCCACCCACTTTGGGTGAAATGACCCAGGGGCAGAGACTGCACAGCGGTCCCGCCGGTTGTGTCGTCCGGCACGACAATCACAAGTAGGAGAAGGAGTTGAACCACATTCCGCGGGGCGATCTGTGACTGGCATGACGCGTGCGTGCTGCTTACCGTGAGTGGTGGACCACCAACGTTTCAGGAGGAGTCAAAATGAAGTGGACCAAGCCCGAATTCGAGGTCGTCGAGCTGGGGATGGAAGTCGGCGCGTACGCCGGCAACGCCTGAACCAGGTTGATTCGGCTGATGGAGGGGCCGGGTGACGAACCCGGCCTCTTTAGTTTCCAGTCATGCGCGTGATTATCCTCGGCTCGGCGGCGGGCGGCGGGCTCCCCCAGTGGAATTGCGGCTGCAGCAACTGTCAGGAAGCGCGCCTCAGCGGAACCGGCCGGACACAGTCATCCGTGGCGCTGAGCGCGGACGGTGCGCGCTGGGTGTTGTTGAACGCTTCGCCCGACCTGCGTGCGCAGGTCGCTTCCCGACCCGAGTTGTGGCCGCGCGGTGCGCGCGGCACGGCGATCAGCGCCGTCGTGTGTACCGACGGCGAGATCGATCACACGTTGGGCCTGCTGCTGTTGCGAGAGGCCGCGACCCGGTTCCCCCTGTACGCGTCCGCGGGAGTGGTCGCGCTGCTCGATGGAGAATGGCCGGTGCTGCGTGTCCTGTCCGCCTACGCCGGCGTCGAGCCGCGAGTGTTGCCCGAGGGCGAGGCAATCACACTTGGGGACGGGGTGGGGCGGGAGCTCGGCATTGCATGCACCGCCGTGTCGGTGGCGCGGCGCCCGCCCCGCTACGCCCGTCAGGCGACCGCGGCGACGTACGACGTCGCGTTACGGCTCGCGGATCAAAGGACCGGCGCGACGCTCGCCTATGTTCCGAGTGCCGGGGCGGTGGACGACGGGGTGCAGTCGGTGGCTCGTGGGGCCGATTTGCTGTTGTTTGACGGGACCTTTTGGTCGAACGACGAGCTGCGGGCGGCGGGGGCGGGGGCGGCCACGCCGACGGCGCGCGAGATGGGGCACCTCCCGGTCGGAGGACGAGGCGGCAGCCTGGAGCTGCTACCGCGCCTCGGTGCGAAACGGACCATGCTCGTGCACATCAACAATACGAATCCGATCCTGAGTCGCGCCTCGCGGGAGCGGGCCCAGGTGGAGGGGGCCGGGATCGAGGTGGCAGAGGACGGTATGGAGGTCGAGCTGTGACGGCGGCGACGTCGCGAATCGGTCCGGACGCAGGCGCCTGGTCGCGCGACGAATTCGTGCGCCGGCTCCGCAACGTGCTGGAGCGGCGCTATCACCACCTCCATCCCTTCAACCGCCGGATGCACGCGGGCGAGCTGTCGCGCGACGAGCTGCAGCTCTGGGTCGCCAATCGCTTCTACTATCAAGTCAACATCCCGATCAAGGACGCCCTGATCCTCTCCAACTGTCCCGAGCCGGACGTCCGCCGCACCTGGATCCAGCGGATCATCGACCACGACGGCCGCCCCGGGGACGAGGGCGGGATCGAGGCGTGGCTGCGCCTCGGCCACGCGATGGGCGTGAGCCGGGAAGACCTGCTGGCGCAGCGCCGGCTCCTCCCGGGCGTTCGCTTCGCGGTGGACGGCTACGTGAGCTTCTGTCGCTCGCAGCCGTGGCTCGAAGCGGTCGCCGCGTCGCTCACTGAGCTGTTCGCACCGTCGATCGTGCAGGAGCGTCTCGCGGCCATGCTGAGCCATTATCGGTGGGTCGATCCGGACGGGCTGCAATACTTCAAGAACCGGCTGTCGCAGGCGCCGCGCGACGCCGAGCATGCCCTGGCGCTCGTGACGGAGCGGCTCCGCACCCGGGAGCAGCAGGAGCGCGCGGTGGCGGCGCTCGAATTCAAGTGCGACGTGCTGTGGTGTCTGCTGGACGCGGTGGAGCGGGGACCGCTCCCGGGTGGCGACCGGTGAACCCGACGAGCGCCGCGGCCGTGCCGCGGCTCCATCCCAAGGCGCGGCTCCAGCGCGACGACGTCCGCGGCCGCGACGTGCTGCTCTACCCAGAGGGCCTCGTCACCCTGAACCCCACGGGAGCGGAGATCCTCGGGTTGTGCGACGGGGTGCGGTCGCTCGCCGACATCGTGACCACCCTGGAGCAACGGTACGGTGCGAGTGGCCTCGAGCGAGACGTCACGTCGTTCGTGGAGGCGCTCGCGGCCAAAGGACTGGTGGTCTATGGACGCTAAGCCACTCTGGCTGCTCGCGGAGCTCACCTACAAATGTCCGCTGCAGTGCCCGTATTGCTCGAACCCGCTCGACTTCGCCGGCCCCCGTTTCAAACAGGAGTTGACGACGGAGGAATGGAGCCGCGTCTTCCGCGAAGCCAAGGCGCTGGGTGTGCTGCAGCTGGGCCTCTCGGGCGGCGAACCGCTGCTCCGCACCGATCTGGAGGGTCTCGTCGCGACCGCCCACCAGCTCGGCCTGTACACGTCGCTCATCACTTCCGCCCACCGCCTCAGAAAGGATCGGCTCGCGGCGCTGCAGCGGGCCGGCCTGGACCACGTCCAGATCAGTGTTCAGGCGGCGGACGCGGACCTATCGGACCGGATCGCGGGCACCCAAGCGTTTGGTGACAAGCTCGCTGCGTACCATTTCACCAAGGAGCTCGGCTTCCCGCTCACCGTGAACGTGGTGCTGCACCGGGAGAACCTGCACCAGGTGGAGGCGCTCATCCGGTTCGCGGAGTCGCTCGGCGCCGAGCGGATCGAGCTCGCGAACACCCAGTTCTACGGCTGGGCATTCCACAACCGGGACGCGCTCATGCCGACGAAGGCGCAGCTTAACGCGGCGTGGCAGGTCGTCCTGCGGGAGCGGGCCCGGCTCGGCCCTCGCCTCGAGATCGTCTGGGTGCTGCCCGACTACCACGAGCAGTTCCCCAAGCCCTGCATGGGCGGGTGGGCGCGCGCGTACATGACCGTGGCGCCGGGAGGCGAGGTGTGGCCGTGTCACGCGGCAGGGCGCATCACGACGCTCACGTTCGAGAACGTGCGCGACCGCTCGCTCGAGTGGATCTGGCGCGAGTCGGACGCGTTCAACCGCTTCCGCGGCGAGGCGTGGATGCCCGAGCCGTGCCGCTCCTGCGCCCGCAGGACGGTCGACTTCGGCGGCTGCCGCTGTCAGGCGTTCCTGGTCGCGGGAGACGCGGGCCTTACCGATCCGGTCTGCTCGCTGGCGCCGCACCGCCATCTGATCGACGCGGCGGTCGCCCAGATCGAGCGCGCCGCCGCAGCGGGGGTCGAGCCCCCGTCGCTGACCTATCGCGCGGCGCCCGCCTCCCGCGCGCTCACCGCCAAAGGATGACCGCCACCGCGATCGACGCCCGCGGCCTCGGCAAGGATTTCGGCGCGATCCGCGCGCTCGGCGGGCTCGACCTCGAGGTGCGCCAGGCCGAGTTCTTCGGGCTGCTCGGCCCCAACGGCGCCGGCAAGACCACCACTGTCCATCTCTTGGCCACTTTGCTGCGCCCCACGCGGGGCACCGCTCGCGTCGCCGGATACGATGTCGTGCGTGAGGACCTCGAGACGCGTCGCCGCATCGGCCTCGTATTTCAGGAGACCACGCTGGACCGCGATCTTACGGTGGAGCAGAACCTCAGCTTCGCGGCGCGGCTCTGGAATCTGCCGGGCCGCGTCGCCGGCCCCCGCATCGACGAGCTGCTGGTGCAATTCGGGCTGCGCGAGCGCAGGCGGGACCCCGTGCGCGCCTTGTCCGGGGGCATGCGGCGGGCGCTCGACATCGCGCGCGGCCTGCTGCACGAGCCCCGGGTGCTCTTTCTGGACGAGCCCACCGCCGGGCTCGACCCGCGTTCCCGTCGCTCGTTGTGGGAGCTGATCCAACGGCTGCGCTCGGCTTCCGGACTCACCGTCTTTCTCACTACCCACTACGTCGAGGAGGCAGAGCCGTGCGACCGCGTCGCGGTGCTCGATCGCGGCTCGCTCGCGGCGCTCGGGACGCCGGCCGAGCTCAAGCGCGCGGCGGGGGTGAGCTCCCTCGAGGCGGTGTTCCTGGCGCGCACCGGCCATCCGCTCGCCGCGTCGAGCGCGGCCTGAGCATGCGCGCGATCGCCGGGATCGTGGTGCGCGAGCTGCTCCGGTTCCTGCGGCAACGGGGTCGCCTGGTGTCGAGCCTGGCGCGGCCGTTCGTCTGGCTCGTCTTCGCGGGGGCCGGGTTCGCAACCGTCTTTTCGGGCGCGGGAGCCATCGACTACCGGCGCTACCTGGCGCCCGGCCTGCTCGGCATGGTCGTCATGTTCGGGTCGCTGCTCGCGGCGCTCTCCACCGTCACCGACCGCGAAGCGGGCGTGCTGCGCATGATGCTGGTCGCGCCGATCCGCCGCAGCACTCTCGCGCTCGGCAAGACCCTGGGAGCGACGCTGCTCGGCACGACTCAGGCCGTCGTGGTCGGCGCGCTGCTGTTGTCGCTGCTGCGATTGTGGCCGGGTCCGGCGGGCCGCGATCGTGCTCTCGGGTCTCGCGCTCGGTGCGCTCGGGCTCGTGTTGGCCGCGACCATGCGCTCGATCGAGAACTTCGCGGGCGTGATGAACTTCGTGGTGTTTCCCATGCTGTTTCTTTCGGGCGCGCTGTATCCGGTGCGCCGTCTCGGGCCCTGGCTGCGCGCCCTCGTCCACGTCAACCCGCTCGCCTACGGCGTCGATCTCCTAAAGCACGCCTTGCTCGGGGAGTGGGCAGGGACGGGCTACGGGGGCGAGATGCCGGTGGCCCTCGACGTCGCCGTGCTGGCGGCGTTCGCGGCGGCTGGGCTCGCCATCGCGGCGGCGCTGCTCGGGCGCGAAGGGGGCGTCACGCGGACCGCGTTCCGCTCCCCGGCCTAGCGACCGACGACCACGCCCGTCAGCGGGCCAATGATCAACGCCAGGATGACCCCGGCAATGCTCGCGAGCAGCGTATACGCGGCGCTCTTGTCGCGTGGCGCCTTCATGAGCGGCGGCAATCCCAGAGCGAGCAGCCGTATGCTGTAGAGCGACAGCACCCCGCCGATCAACGAGAGCTTTGGGAACAGCGCCACGGCGCCGCCCAGCCAGTAGGGAGTGCTGCTGTAGGCCGCGACCTTCAAGGCCTGCGCGCGGTTCCGTTGCCCCCCGAAGGACGGCGCCAGCACCTCGATCAGGACCGCGAACCCATACACCCCGAGCAGGTTGAGTCCGTATTCGAGTACCCCGCTCGTGACCGCGTCGCCCGCGGACATCGCGTACGATCCTGCGATCGAGTTGCGGACCCCGAACACGATCGTGCCCGCCGTGGCCGCGATCGGCCCGATCGCGGCCATGGGCAAGATGTAGCGCGAGTAGATGGAACTGGGCGTCGCGAACTCCGCGGCGATGGCCTGCCACTCCTGACCCGGCGAGAGGAGGAGGCGCTGGGCCCGCGCGAGCCACGCCGGCAGCCTGCGGGGTGGCCGGCGCGGCGCCGCCTTGGGAGCCGCCGGTTTCGCGGCCGCCGGGCCGCGTTGCGAAGACGCGGGTCCGCGAGGGGGCGTCGGTCCACGGGGCGGTTGCGGGGGCGTGCGCATCAAGGCACAAAATAGACTAGGGAGTCGCAAGACGCCAAGGCAACCGCTCGCGGCTTGGCGTCTTGGCTTCTGACAGCCAGATTCCAGCATGCTCATCGACGTCCACGCCCACTTCTACCACGACCGCTCACCCCGCGCCGACTGGCGCGAGCGCAACGCCAGCCGCCTCGCCGCCGGAGAGCAGATCGGTATCACCATCCATGTGGCGTCGATCCTGGGTAGCTGGGGCCGCGCGTCCCCGACCTACTTCCCGTCGCCCGCCGACCTGCCGTACGGCAACGATGCCCTGCTTGCCCTCGCGCGCGAGCACCCCAACCGCGTCCGCGGCTACGTGACCGTCAACCCGAACTACACCACGCACGCCCTGGGCGAGATCGTGCGCTGTCTGGGCGCGGGGATGATCGGGATCAAGCTGGCCGCGAGCCGGCGGGCGACCGACCCGCTGCTCGACCCGATCTGCGAGATCGCGCGCGAGCGTGGTGTCCCGGTGTTGCAGCATGTGTGGCAGCACCGGCGGCGCGACTGGCCGGGTCAGGAAGCGTCTGACGGTGCCGAGCTGTGCGCACTCGCGGGCCGCCACCCCAAGGTCCGGTTCATCCTCGGGCACATCGGCGGGGGCGGGGCCTGGCAGCACTCGCTCGCCGCGCTGCGCGCCGCGCCGAACGTGTTCGTCGATCTCTCGGGGAGCGGGGTGGATGGCGGGTTGCTCGAGAGCTGTCTCGCAGCCGTGGGCGTCGAGCGGCTGCTGTGGGGGAGCGACATCACCATGGACACGGGCTGGGCCAAGCTGCGCTACCTCACCCACCTCCTCTCCCCGGACGAGGTCGAGCTGGTGAAGTGGAAGACCGCCGTGGGCGTCTTCCCGCGCGGCGCCTTCCCGTCCGACTGATGCGGATCGACGTCAACGTGTTCCTGGGCGCGTACCCGTACCGCCGCGTGCCCGGCACCTCGCCCGAGGCGGTGCTCCGGGCGATGGAACGCGTCGGCATCGATGAGGCCTGGGTGACTCACCTGCCGGGACTGTTCTGGCAGGCACCACCGGAGGGAAACGCCTGGCTGTATGAGGCGACGGCGCGCGAGCGACGTTTCCAACCGGTGCCGGCCGTGCACCCCGGCTTGCCGGGGTGGGAGGCCGTGCTCGCCGAGGCGCGCGCCCGCGGCGCGCCCGTGGTGCGGTGCGACCCGACGTACTGTGGCCTCGACCCCGCGGGCGCGGAGATGCGCGGGCTCGCCGCCGCCTGTGGGGCGGCGGGGCTGCCGTTGCTCCTCGCCGTGCGGCTCGAGGACGCTCGCCAGCGGCACCCCAACGATCGAGCGGCCGAAGTCCCGGCGGCGGCAGTGCGGGCCCTGGTGCGAAGCGACGCGGACGTCCGCCTCGTCGTCACGCACGCCGACCGCGCGTTCGTGGAGGAGGTGCACTTCGGATCCACTCCCGAGGAAGCCGCCCGCATCTGGTGGGACATCTGCTGGATCTGGGGGCCGCCGGAGGACCATCTCAAGACGTTGCTCCACACTGTCGGCGTCGAGCGGTTCGTGTTCGGGACCGGGCAGCCGCTTCGGATCCCGGAGAACAGTGTGTCGAAGCTCGACCTGCTCGAGCTCGCGCCGCAGCAACGAGCCGCCATCGAGTCGGAAAACGCCCGCCGGGGACTGCTCCACTGACCGTTCGACCGCCCCCGACCGGCTTCGGCACGCGGCTCGAGTGGGGCCTGGTTCCGGCCGTCCCGGTCCCGTTCCGGGGCGACGCCCTCGCCGCGGACGCACAGCAGGAGTACGCAGCGTGGATGGCCAGTCAGCCGGTGACGGGTGTGGCGGTGTGGCGCCGCCAGGTGCTCGCCACCTGGCGGACCGCGCTTCCCGACAGGATCATCGTGGCGGGCGCCGCGAGCGTCGCGACGGCGCGGGAGGCGAAGGTGGGGGGGGCGGACGCGCTGCTCGCGTTTCCGCGGCCGGACGACCCCGTCGGCTACCACGCCGCGTTGAGCGGCGTGCTGCCGGTGATCGCCTTCTATCTGTACGAGGCGGCGGGCGGGGTTCCGTACGACAACCCGACGCTGCACGCCATTCTCGAGTTGCCGGGCGTGATCGGCATCAAGGTCGCGACCCTCGATTCGGTCATGACGTTCCAACGGCTCGCCGGGCTGATCCGCGAATACCCGGAGAAGCTCCTGATCACCGGCGAGGACCGCTTCTTCGGGTATTCGCTCACGATGGGCGCGCGGGCGGCCCTCGTGGGGATGGGGGCCGCCCTGACGAACCTGCAGACTGCGCTGGTCGAGGCATTCCATACCGGCGACTTCGCCCAATTCGTGCGGTTGTCGGGAATCTGCGACCGGTTCGCGGCGGCCACGTTCACGGCCCCGATGGAGGGGTACGTGCGCCGTCTGTTGTGGGCCCTGGCAGCCGACGGCGTGATCCCGGAGGACGCGTGCGACGACCCCTGGGGGCCGGACCTTCCCCCGGTCGAGCGGGACATGGTACGCCGCGCCGTCCGGGAAGCGCGCGGCGCGCGCGTCAGCCGGCCGTGAGCCGTATCCCCAGGCGCTCGTTTCTCGGGGCGTGCGCTGCGAGCGCGGCCATCCCTCTCCTCAAAGGCTTCGTTCCCATGAAGCAGAAACCGCACATCGTGGTGGTCGGGGCAGGGGCTTTCGGCGGCTGGACCGCGTTGTACCTCCGGCGCGGCGGCGCCCGCGTGACGCTGGTGGACGCCTGGGGACCCGGCAACGCCCGCGCCAGCTCGGGCGGCGAAACGCGGGTGATCCGCGCCACCTACGGCCCGCGCGCCGTGTACACGCACCTGGCGGTGCGCGCGCTCGCGTTGTGGCAGGAACACGAGCGACGCTGGAAGCGGCGGCTCCTCCATCCGATCGGCGTGCTGTGGCTCGTGGAGGATGATGAATCGTACGAAAAGGCCGCCCTGCCGATTCTCAAGGAAGCCGGGTGTCGCTTCGAGGAGCTGACCGGTGCCGAGACGGCGAAGCGCTACCCGCAGATCAACTGCGCGCGCGTGCGTTGGGCGATCTTCGAGCGGGACGGCGGCTATCTCACGGCGCGACGCGCCTGTGCCGCGGTGCTCGAGGGATTGCTCGCGGCCGGCGGCGCCTATCGTCAGGTCGCGGTGCAGCCGCCTGCGCCCGGCGGGGTCGTGCGCTGCAGCGATGGCAGCGAGCTGGCAGGGGACGCGTACGTATTCGCCTGCGGGCCGTGGCTCGGGAAGCTGTTTCCGGATGTGATCGGCGATCGCGTGCGGGCGACGCGTCAGGAAGTCTTCTTCTTCGGCACGCCGCCCGGGGACGCGCGCTTCACCGAGGAGGCGCTCCCGGTATGGGCCGATCACGCCAATCACTTCATGTACGGGATCCCCGGGAACGAATGGCGGGGGTTCAAGGTGGCGGATGACGCGCGCGGGCCGGTGTTCGACCCCACCGCCGGCGAGCGCCTGCCGTCGCCGGAGGCGCTGCGCAGCGCCCGCGACTACCTGGCATTCCGTTTCCCGGCGCTCAAGGATGCCCCCCTGCTCGAGGCGCGGGTGTGTCAGTACGAGAACTCCCCCGACGAGCACTTCATCGTCGACCGCCATCCGAGGGCGGACAACGTGTGGCTCGTGGGGGGTGGATCGGGACACGGGTTCAAGCACGGGCCCGCGGTGGGCGAGCTGGTCGCGGGGCTCGTGCTGGACGGGCACGCGCCGGACCCGCAGTTCCGGTTGGACCGGTTTGGTCGCTGACCCCGGGGCACGGCCCCGGGGTTGGTCTGCGCGCGGATGTCATCGGAGATCGAGCGGGATTTCGAGCGCTTCAAGCGGGAACTCCCCAGCGACTTCTCGGACCACGTGCGCGAGACATACGGGATCGACCTCACGGCACGTTACCTGGGCGAGACAGTTCCGCATCCCATCGGGAAGGGCTCAGGCCAGTTGTCCCTGAACGAGAATCAGCTCGCCGAAGACGCGCGGGCGGGACTCGCGTTCGTGGTCCTGAAGACGCTGATCGCGCAGGACGAGGCGGGGAGCCAGTCGATGGCGGCGTGGGCGATCCACGAAACGAAGATGAAGGTCGAGCGGCGTGGGGGCGCGGGCGGTCGGCCGGGGTGGACCGTCACCTGGAAGGGCCGGGGGTGGGACCGCTCGTTGGAGGAATACCTCGCGCTGGTGCGGGCGGGACGCGATCTCACGCGGGCGGGAAGCCTCCTGGTGGTGCCCTCGGTGAAGTATCACCTCCCCCGGCTGGCGGACCCGTTTCGTGACAGCGAGTACCGCTACACCACGCGGCTCCTCGCCGACGCCTGGGGCGCAGGCGCGCCCCCGCTCCTGGTCGAGAAAGACTTCTCGCCGACGCTCGCGGGCGACGCATTGGCTGGCGACCGCGACCAGATCATGCGGTGGCTGCGTGAGGTGCCCGGTCGGATCCGCGCGGCAGCGCCACGCGCGGTACGACTCGCCGTCAAGCTGATGAATGCGCGCTTCGACGACGTATTCCAGCTCGATATGATGGAGGCGTGCCGGGATGCCGACGCGCTCGTCTGCTTCAACCGCTTGTTTGATGCCGAACAGGGCGTGGCCTACGGCGGCTGGGACTTGAGTGCGCGGAACCTGCGAGTGCTCGACGCAGTGGCCCCGGGCGTACTCCCGGCGCTATGCGGCACGGGGAACATCTGCTCCGGCCGCATGATCGTGGAGTACGCGCGGCGCGGCTGCGAGAGCGTGCAGCTGCATACTTTCTTCCAACTCCCGCTGTCGGAATACCCCGCGACGCGCGGCTCGCGGACCGAGCGGGCGCTCCACGCGCTGCTGTTCGATCCGGGCGACGGTCTTGCACTTCCTCGACCTCGCGGCCGGTGCGCATCACCCGGGTTGAGCTGTTCGAGCTGACGATTCCGTTCGTCGAGCCGTTCATTATTTCGGGTGGCCGGATCGACGCACGCCGCTCGCTCGTCGTCGCGCTGCACGACGATGCCGGCCATGTCGGGTACGGCGAGTCGCCGCCGTTCGAGTTGCCGTTCTACTCGGAGGAGACGCTCGCCGGGGCCCGCGACCTGATCGCGCGCGTCCTGCTCCCCCGCATTGCCGGGCAGGAGTTCGACGCTCCTGAAGCCGTGGATGCCGTGGTGCGCGCCGGCGTGCGCGGCAACCCGTTTGCGCGCGCGGGAATCGAAACGGCGGCGTGGGACCTGGAGGCCCATCACCGCGGCGTCGGACTCGGGCAGCTCGTCGCCTTGCGGCTCGGCGTACCGGCGGCGGCGAGCGTCCCGTGCGGCGTGGCTCTCGGAATCCCTGAGGATCGGCAACCCGGGACGCTCACGCGGCGCGTCGCCGCCGCGCTCGAGCAGGGCTACCGCCGCGTGAAGATCAAAGTGATGCCTGGCTGGGACGCGGTCGCCGTGGCCGCGGCGCGCGCCGCGATGAGCCGCGTCGATCTCCCGCTCACGGTCGACGCCAACGGCGCCTACGCGTGGCCGGCCGACGAGCGGAGTCTCAGGGCCCTCGATGACGCGGGCCTGCTGTACATCGAGCAGCCCCTCGCCCCGGACGAGCTCGTCGGCCATGCCGTGCTCGGCCGGGCGCTCAGCACGCCGGTCTGCCTCGACGAGACGCTCACCAGCGCCGCGGTGGCGCGGCAGGTGATCGACCTGGAGGGGCCGCGGGTATGGAACATCAAAGTGCACCGCATGGGCGGCCTCGCGGAGGTGTGCCGGGTCTACGCGCAGGCCGCCGCGTACGAAGCCGAGCTCTGGGTCGGGACGATGCCCGAGACGGGGATCGGCTCGCAGGCCGCGCTCGCCGTGGCGGGTCTGCCGTTATGCGTCTACCCTTCGGATTTGGAGCCGAGCTCCCGCTGGTACGGGCGCGACGCCGACGTGATCAAGCTCACGATGAGTAAGGACGGTCGGATGGCGGTCCCGGGCGTATCCGTGGCGCGGCTGCTGGACGTCGGGCGGTTTCGGGCGGCGGCCCACCCGATCGTCGCTTGACTCGGGCGGTGCGGTGGTGTCAAATCACCCGCCGATTCTCGTACCGATCATCTTTCCCTCGGGAGTGTTCGCGCGTGATCACCCTACGTCCGCTGACGTCGTCGCTCTGGCTCATCGCGGTCTTACCGTCAATCGCTCGCGCTCAGCAATACGACCCGTCCCTATTCGCCGAGCTGCATTGGCGCCCGATCGGCCCGTTTC
>Ga0209468_1000361_pt1 | contig 22346 bp, 18 predicted proteins | sample GraSoiAngelo_102_FD_185871 | JGI IMG/M metagenome (GOLD analysis project Ga0209468, IMG submission 185871) | Grasslands soil microbial communities from the Angelo Coastal Reserve, California, USA - 14_0903_02_40cm (SPAdes) (version 2) | ecosystem: Environmental > Terrestrial > Soil > Grasslands ...
GATACCTCGCTTACATGCATTTAAATCGATAATTTAAAAAGACAGGCTCGGCATGACAAGTCTCCCAAAGCAATTCCATTGAAACTTATACAGCCATTTTCAATTTATAAGATTTCTTATCTCCAATAACCCGCTGGATCAATTGAAGTTCTACTCTCACATCACGCAGAATAAAAGTATCAGTATCCTTTTTGTGCGACAGCTCAAGTAATTTTACCGTATTTATTACTAAGAGGTCCATTAAGTCTGGCAGCGGAAGCCCTATAATATCTTCTTGTAACATTAGAATGAAAAATTAAGAAGATTGAAAAGGATAAGTATTATACACTTGTTAGAATAATTTATATAATTCACATGTTCTGAGGCTAAACATCAAGGCCCAAAAGAAAGCACGGCAACTCCCAATAATTCTTACCTTCCTTTTCTCAACTTACTTCCATGCAATCCAATTCAGTTCTTCTTTATGGTGCCAATGGTTATACAGGTGTACTCATCGCAAAGTATGCAGCACAATATGGTTTACAACCTATACTTGCCGGACGCAGAGAAGAAGCGGTCAAGCCGCTGGCAAATGAATTAAATCTGGGATACAAAATCATCGATATTAATAATGCAGCGCAATTGAAAGAAGCGCTGAATGGAATAAAAGTGGTGATACATGCAGCCGGTCCTTTTGCTGACACGGCAAAACAAATGATCGATGCCTGTTTGCAAACCGGCACACATTATTTAGACATTAATGGTGATATCAGTGTGTTTGAAATGATAAAACGTTACGATGCAGCAGCAAAAGAAAAGAACATTATGCTTTTACCGGGTGCCGGCTTTGATGTAGTGCCGACCGATTGCATGGCTTTGCGTTTAAAAAATAAATTACCGGATGCCACTCATTTAAAACTGGCATTTGCTTCTGTTGGTGGCGGTGTAAGTAATGGTACGGCTATGACGATGGTGAATAAATTAGGTTATGGCGGCGCTGCCCGTGAAAATGGAAAGATCGTCAGGCAGGCATTAGGTAAGGAAGGTATGTGGGTTGATTTCGGAGAAAAGAAACTATTTGTGATGTCTATTCCCTGGGGTGATGTATCCACGGCTTATTATACAACTGGCATTCCTAACATACAGGCATATACAGCAATTAAACCGGGCATTTACAGGATGATGAAACTGCAGGGAACATTCAACTGGTTATTAAGAATGGAATGGGTGAAAAATATGATCAGAAAGAAAATAAAAAAGCGTCCCGCCGGACCCAGTGATGAAATGCGAAGCAAAGCAAAAAGCTTTGTATGGGGTGAAATAAGGAATGAAAGAGGAGAAGTTATTTCCGATCATTTTACCTGTGCTGACGGTTATACACTCACAGCCCATAGCTGCCTGATCATTGCAAAAAAAGTATTGGAAGAAAATTTTAAGCCCGGATACCAGACACCCGCCGCTTGTTATGGTGAAGGGTTAGTGAAAGAAATACCTGGAACAGTTGAGAGTTGAGATTATTGCTGCCTGATGCGTGGGTACACGTACCACACACCATTTCTGTTTAACGATTTCTGTTAACAGTACCTGAAAAACTCCACACAACCTCTATTTAGAATAGATTTCAAATAATTTGAACTATTGTTTTTGTTGAACGTTTATTAATAATCAACAAACAAAAAATTGCATCACCTGATAATGACAAAGTAAAATGACAGATGAAAAAACGGTCATCCTATGTTACCACCACTGATCTTAAATGCAGCAATGGCGTGAATCATGTGATTGATGCTGTTGTGTTACCGTAATAACCATTAGACCCTTCCTTTCTAAAAAGCCCTCAAATTCTGAGAGGGTTTTTTATTTATTAAATGGTGCTGACCTCTGATAAAATACATGAACAGTTGAACGAATTGATATTTCGTGCTGTCGCCCACGCAGCACCATTCGTTATTCAACTAATAACCACATACTCCTTTAATCGTTCCGATGCGTGGGGTGACATCGGGGCACTCGCTACGGACCTGCCTACGGCAGGCAGGCACGAACCAAGGCGAAGGCAATTGCATTCTGATAAGTGCTTTCCTACAAACAAATCTTTTATTGGCACGATAATTAAACGTATAAACTTAAAAGGGAATAAAAATCCCGTGAATATTAAACTAAACGACATAAAATGAAACTTAAATCATTATTAGCCCCTGCATTGGGGATAATTATTCTCTCATCATGCGGAGAAAGTTCTACAGAGAGTGCAACGTCTGATGTAAAAACTGATACTTCAGTGAACAAATCATCAGAAGTTGCAACCAACTATTCAACAACCACTGTTGTTGTTCCTGAAAAAACAAAAAAATCATTTGAAACAAAGTATCCAAAAGCAAGTAATACCGTTTGGACAACATATCAACCAATTGACGCAATTGAATGGACCTGGTATGAATGGCCTTCGATGGATACCAGTGATTATATGGTGACTTATAACCTGGATGGCAGCAATTACTGGACATGGTACGATGATCAGGGTGAGTGGATAAGAACGGTTACAAACATTAGCGATTTTACTACATTACCTGCTGCTGTTACAAAAACACTCAATTCACAATTTGATGGGTTCACTATTAAAAACGTAGATAAAGAAAATGACAAGAACACAAAAGCCTATGAAATTGACCTTGAAAAAGGTACTGATAAAATGAAAGTGCTGGTGAGTGAATCGGGTATGGTGATGAAGAAAAAAGGCACTATGGGCGGTGTTGAGGTAAAGGAAAAACTATAACATTTATCTTTCATAAGATTATAAAAAGAGACTGTCCTAAAAAAACAGTCTTCTTTTTTTATGGCACTTTAATGCTTAGTTTCGCTGGCATGAGCTTCTGCAATTGCATCTGCAGCCAAGGGACACGACAACCGGGCTGCCTCAATTACGGACACGAAACAATACGAAGGTTACATTAATGAAAACAATGAGAGCAGTGTCATTAAACCACCTGCAACAATTAATATAATGCTGATAGCCTTTAATAAAGGAGTCCTTCTATTCAAATAAATAGAAGATAGAATTATGCTAAGAACACAAAGCAATAAAGAAATTAGAGAGATAGTAAATTGTCCGTTTAGGAATTCTGGAAAATAGCTTTCAAACATTTTCACTCTGTCAGCCTGATTAGTTTGTGAATTAAAACAGTAACTCCATAATACCCATATTAAGATTGGGATGAGAACTGATATAAAACTTAACACAGTTAAAAGCTTAAGTTTGAAAGTGCTGTTATTACTCTTCATGTTGGTGGTTTTGGTGTTGGGAACGCTAAACAAATTATACCATAGAGCTAACAACTAATAACTCTCTTGATTTTATTTGTCGAGAAGTTGACAAAGGTCAATGGTTGGAATCAAGGATTTAATCCTCGCTTCCTAACTTGTTTTGTAATGTTTTTAATTCACGTTTTTTACGTTCATAAATTTTATGCTCCCATCCACTCGCATAAAAAGTTAAGGCAAAAAAGATCAGTAGTACTACAGCTATCCAAACTGGTTTTTCGCTTTCCCAAATTCCAAGAATGCAGAGTGCCGCGATCGGCAGAATATTCCAACGCATTATTCTGGAAATACGAACCTGGTATGTTGCCACTGAAATGGCGTGATCAAGATCGCCAAGCATGGACCGATCAAACCGGTTGTTGCCCTTAATTCTTATGATCCGGCTGACCAGGATAAACAATGCGCTGCCTAACATCCAGGCCGATAAACCATACATAAAGATGTTCCCGCCTTGTTTGAAATAACTCATTGCAAAAACAAAAATTCCGGAAAAGATATTTACAAAGATCAGTAGTAACTCACTAATATTGGTAATATGGTGAGCTTGTTTCTTTCTTGACAAAATATAGTTATACATAGCTTTTTCATTTATTGCATATAAAGGTTTGTTGTCTTGTGCGTTCCAGATCTTCTGCAGTTCTTCAAATTCCATAGTAATCATGTTTTTTAGTTTTAGCTATCAATAGTTTTTTTATCCGGTTGATCTTCACTCCAACATTTGATTCAGTAATGCCCAGTATAGAAGCCATTTCTTTGTAGCTAAAGCCATCCAGCAGTAATAAAGTAATGGAGCGATCGATCTCATCGAGTTTATATATTTCTTCATAGAGCCAAACCAGGCGTTCATCAGTTTGTATCCTGCTCTCATGTAAAATATGTTCCATCTTTTCAATTGCTTCAGATTGGCTATGTTTTCGTTCCTTCTTCGTCCATTTAATAGCTGTATTGAGCGATACACGATATATCCATGTAATAATGGAAGACTCTTTTCTAAACGATGGGATAGAATGCCATACCTGTATTATGATCTCCTGGAAAAGATCGTCCCGATCGGCAATAGTAAATGCATAAGCACGAACTATTTTAAAGATGAGGGCTTTATGGCTACCGAGCCAATCATCGAAAATGTATTTCTGTTCTTTTTCGTTCACGTCATTGTTCCTTTTCCTATTAGTACCTAAAAGATAACAGATTCTTACAGGAGCAAATAATTTTGGCTGTTTTGTTTACTGTCAGCGTGGGGTTTGCTCCCGAAAGTCTTCGGGACAGGTTGGTGTGGGTTTAAAACTGCAGCCAGGGTTCGTGCCTCACGAGCCTTTTTTCCGCATCACTTTTTTTGTTATTCAATTTATACTGTCAGATTTTGCTTATTCGGTTGCGTGGGGCGACAACCGGGCTGCCTCACTTACGGACACGAGCCAAAGTTGAAGTTACCTAGGTAATACAGGTACGTCTGGATAAGGCATTATAGATTCCAATATGTTTATATAAGCATCTTTGGTAAATAATGAAATGACAATAACAATAGTTGCCATCAATATTGCATAACTAAGTTTGCCGTTTGCTATTTCCTGAAGTTCATCTTCAGAACGTGTGATGCTATTGTAAAAAATAAGAGTAATAAAATTAGACAGCATAGATACCACCAATCCGATTATTACATATACAACTACATATTTAATACATTCAAAAATATAAATTCCGCCAGAAAGTCCTTGTGCTTCCAAAAGTTTGAATGTACTTCCTATCGACTGTATGGCGCCGCTAATACAATATCCTGTACTAAACAATATAGCAGCTACTAAAATTTTAAATGCGAGGTTATCATTTTCAGTTGGGTATCTTTTCTTGAACCATGTACGAAATACAAGATAGGTTACATATAAAACAACTACACCAATTACCAAACTCAAAATCCATTCAATAAGCGATAAGTAAAAAAGTTTTGTGTTCATAATTTTTTATTTTGATAGAAGTATAAAATCCCAATAACTCATGTTTCTATAATCAGGAGATATAAAGCCGGGAATACACCCCTTGGCTGTTGTTTCCCACAAATAGTACCTATTACCTCTGTACATTTTATATTCTCCTTCTACAGGAATGTTTATTCCAAGTATTGAATGTCGGTATTGATTGCTGTTAAGTATTGCCACATCATAATTGAATCGTGATAAAACAGTAAAGCAGAAAAGAGTTCTTGTATCACAATCACCTTTTAGGTTATACATAAACTCTGTTGGAGATTGCACACCAAACTTTGATGGACCGAAACAACCGGTTTGATTGATGACCGAAACATCCTGTGGATTTTCTATTTTATATCTGTCACAATCGAGATTGGAAATAAGGACATAAGGAATATCCTGCACGCAACTTACAACCATATTTGCAAACTGCACCTGATCCATATTATCATTGCGAGCAATACTGTCGAGTTTTTCATAAATGAATTGCAACCCACCTTTGTCGGTATTGCTAAGTTGATTGTAAATATTTCTCCAGAACTCGTGTTCGCTGCCTGTATACCCATCTGATAGACCGAAATGAAATCGTTTAGAATTTAAATAATCATTTTGTCTTATAATTAAATCTGTTTCATATGCATGGCCTGCATAGTCATTCCAATTGCGGTGATGCACAATAAGAATTGAATCACTCTTATCCTTTTGAGTTGTATCTTTTCGTATAGTCGATGTTTCCCGAGCATCGTCCTTACCTCTTTCCGTTAAACTGGATTTTGTTTTGCTGGTGGTGGAAAAGAACCAACTTAATATTCCAATGATCACAAGAGCAGCCACTATATAACCGATCCATTGCCTGATAGAGCCGAACAGCCAACCCAAAAACAATATGCCGCCTAGCAGAAGTAAAAAGATGCCAATTGATTTCCAATATGCTCCAAGTAAAATTATCCCTAATACTAAAAGAGTGAGACAGCCAAATATTGATCCTCCATTTATGTATTTGTTTTTTTGATCTGTTGTCTTTATAGGCTTTGCTGTATCTATGTCCACAGGTGTAAGATCACCGGACGTATTGTTGGTAACAGTGATCTGTTTTTCTTCGGAACTATCACTATAACTTAAAACTTTTGGCAATACTGTTTCCTGAATAGGGTTTTCAATAGTTGCATTTACAATTCCCTCGAGTTTACCAAAGGAGTAAATTCCATCTTTTCCATGTTCTGAGAGCCTGATGTCTGTGAGATAAGAATTGGAAAGATTTATCCTGTAATAAGTCCCACCATGTTTTAGCAATACACCATATAAATCAGGAAAGAATAAATAATTATCTCCGACAGTCAAATATTTTGAATCGTATCCATCGATTCGTTGGATGTTTGATATTTCGGTATTTAAAAGATCTTTAAGTTGAAATTGAGATTGTCTTTTTGTGCTCTTATCATCCCTGTTGAACCCGGAATAATTTGCCCTTATAGTTGCCTGTAAATAATATTTTGAGCCAGGTTTCATTGATTGATGTTGAGATAAATCTTTTTTGGTTTACCACGATAAACTCTCATCTGAAAAACTTTTACATTCCTACCATCGTTGATCTCAATTGTTGGCGAAGCTGGGCCGGATAGTCCATCATTTACCGACTCAATCAACAGTGCATTTCTCCCATGATTAACAGTAGGCTCAACCCAGGAAACTGGTTGTAACGACAATGGAATATTTTCCTTGATAGATATACCATTAAGGTAAAGCGACACTGTATCATGGTCTTCCAGATACCAATCGTACACACTAAATGTTATGTTTTTTGAATTAAACTGTAAGCTATCATTATCATCTTTTACAGGAATGCTATCCGTTTTTGTATTGTCGAAATTGGTTTGCCTTATTCTATTACAGCCTCTGTGATTGATGAGCCACCACAAACCCCACCCTAAAAAAAAAGCCCAAAGTAGAACTGGTATGATCGAACCCCATCGCCAAGTAGATGGTTTTTCTACAATAAAGTCTGATAGAGGGTTAGCAATTGTTATTGGCAAGGCAGTTTTTTCATAATTATATATTGGAGTGAATTCTATGCCGTTTGTGGTTATTGTAGTTGAGTCTTTTATACTACCGATAGTACCATAAATCTTTCCTTCAATATCTCCATATGTATATCCATCCTTATGCATAACATTTGATATAGATGGATCAATAAGAATGCATGAATGTAGATTTTCCCTAAAAGGCTTTTCGTTTGGATGATTTGTTGTATTAAAATAAACATCAGCTGAAGGAACCGAGTTTACATTCAACAGTTGCTTATTAAATTCACTTTTCCGATAATCATCAATCCATTTACAATCAGTAATCGTAGCCCCGGCATCTACATTAAGAAAATGAAGAGTATTAATTGTTTTGAGACGCAATGGATCTACTTCCTGTCCTTTATATCTACCCTTGAATATACCGGTGATATGTTTCATTTTGATTGAATAGGTAATTGGTCAATAAGATCAAAGAATTCTTTGCTAGTTCCGTGCTTCATTGATTTTCCCTTGGTGTTCACTATTTTCTCTTTAAGAATTGTATTAAAAGGAGGGTTTGCAAATTGTGTTCGATAGGCTGAATAAATTACTAGCTTCCTGTTTGAAACATTATGTTCTTCATCGTAATACCTTTCTTCATAAGAAAAAGCACAATGGATTTTATGCTTATTTCTAAAAATATCATTATAGCTTTCTTCAAACCAAACGAAATTGGTCCTCACCATGCCTATCATTGTTTCATAGTGTTTCGATTCATATTCCTTGTTTCCATATTTTTTTATAAACGACCGAAAACAAATAGGCCACAGAAAGGCAGCAAGTATAAATACTGTTATAACCCATGTGACGGGGAAATGACTATGAAGAAAGAAAAAATACTTGTATAGTTGTTTAGTTTCTGTTTGCGAGCCGAAAACAGATTCAATACCTGAATGAAAAATCCAAAGTTCAATTGGCTTGCTTACTATGATGATAAAAAAACCACAGGTCAGTAATTTAATGATCGTTGAAGATAATGCGGGTGACCTTACATCCGTTGGTATCTCAACTTTTTTTGATCGCCACATGATACTACTAATGGTAAATCTATAAAAATTGAAAAGCACAGTTGAAAAAAGTAAGGCAATCACTGCATCAAGGATATAATCCTTTACGAGATATGTCATCATGTAGTAAGAACTCATTATAGACAAACAAAAAAGTAGGCATGTAGTTATACCAGCCCATACAAAAACGGTACGTTTCTCTGTTTTCGTACTATCAAGAATATAAATATCAATGCCGATAATAGTCAGGAAAAAATTCATACCATATTTGTTTACTATGACTGAGCTGCACTTCCGCTTCCTTGGTCACCATTTAACTTTTTTCTGGCCTCTTCTATTTCCTTATTCAACTCAACTAGCTTTTCATTCTTCCACCTATCGGCTAATTTTTCAGAGATTTCAATTTGAGCTTTTAGCAATTGCCCTTTTTCAAGTATTAGCTTTTCCGGTGTATAATAAACAGCTGTTTCCGCCTCAAATTCTTTACCGGCCTTATCAGTTCTTACCGTATGAATTTTATGAATGCCCTCAGTAGCCACAATTAACTCTTTTGTGTTTTCTTCCAGGTAATCATAAGGTCCTTTTATTACCATAAGTTTAAAAAAGATTGGTGTAAGCTCTATGGCAAGAAACAATAAAGTAATAAGCCACGATATTGTTGGCGAAAGATCATGTGAAATTTTTATTCTTTCCATCAAACCATCTAATGCTTCCTTCTGGTTATCGTTTGACTTTAGCTCCGCATCTCTTGATTTTATTTTTTCTTTTTTTCTAGATTCCAGTTCATCATATTTGGTCTTGTTTAATCCATGAACATTATCTTTTCGTAGTTGCTCAGCATCTCTTGTTTGTTCATATTTTTTTGCTTCTGGTCCATAGCCCCCTTGTTTGCTCATTTCAAAAGCCAAACCCTCACTCGCAGCATCTATTCTTGTTTGTATTAGTCTTTCTTCCTTTGTAAGCGTATCAATCTCTCCTTGTATTAGATCGATCTCTGTGTTATACTTTGTATTGGTTAAAGAATCTTGCTCCGCCCGAAAAATATTTTGTTTTTTCTCAAGCTCAGCATCTATTTCGGATTTAAAAATTCTTATTTCAAGGGGCTTGGAAATAGTAAGAGCAATTATAGAACCCATGAATAGCCTGGGAAGTGCATTTAAGAATTCTGTTTTAGTTATTCTTTCTGTACCGTCTCCCTTACCCGTGCTTGCAACGATATAGCGATCAAGATTAAAAATAATATTACCCCAAATAAGACCAAATACGATCGCAGTAATAAGGATAGTTAAACTAAATGGATCCTTATCCGTTGCATTTCCTTTCGGCGAAAAAATAATATAGTAAGCAAAACCACCCGCAATGGCTGCTAATAATCCAGTAGCGAATACAATTCCGCCAAGACATGCATACTTTACATGATCAGCAAAAGTGCAGCGGGCTAAAATGTTCTTATCTGCCCCGCAGCACCACCAAAGAAATCTTGTTATTCCGGTGAATTCTTCGGGGCGTTTGAAAGGGTAATTAAGAGCGGTTCGGGTGTCCATGATGTTTGGTTTTGGTTGTGGGAGTAATGTTTTAATGTACTATGATATCGTTCTGAAATATATTTATACTGGTCATCTTCCAATTCTTGTATCTCACCTATTAATGATATTTGCGGTAGACTTAAATTTTCAGGAATCTCATTTACGAGTTCTAATTCCTTTTGATACTCGTGATTATTTTGATATTTATAATATATGTCTGTTAAATCTTTATTGTGACGAAGAATATCTTCTTTCAATTGTTGCACTGAAGGGTTTGGCATGCTTTCAATAGTTACTTCAGGAATTGGATGGAGAGAAACCCTTTCAACATTCAGTAATAAAATCATCGTTATTCTTCTTCCTCTTCTCCCATAAGCAATAAGTTTAAGGGACGATTTCAACTGTTTATTATTGAATAAAACGGAATCATTCATCTTTACTAGGCCGATATTTTCTATCTCAGCTTTCCAAGCATTTTTTACTTTCCAACTTATAGTACGTCTCAAATCGTTGACGCCTATAAATGGATCGCATTTAAAATATATTATTGATGCATCTTTTCTGAAGATAAAAAGATATAGTTGTATGGTGTAACTGTACACCATGTGCCATACTTGGTAAAAAATTTTTAGCGTTAATGATCTTTTCAATGATAAATGATTGAGTTCTTCTCTAATTATGCTATGCTTGCTTTATGCACCTGCAATGATAAAATGGTTCTCACATAGGTAAGGATGCTACTATATAGCCTATACTTGGGTTTTACTAGCCAAAACTTGCTAACTAATCAGGAGATAATTAATAGGGACAAGATGGAACGATGGTGCTATACTATCCGAAGATATAGTTTTTTGAGTATTAAAAAAAGAAAGTCTTTGGCATAAAAGAGACTAGTCAAGAGAAAAATAAATCAATATATTTATAGATACACCATCCATTTTTAACACATGAAGAACTTAATAGCAATTCTTCTGGCTTCGATTTCCACACCTTTATTTTCACAAATAAAGATTGACACTAGCTACATTGGAATATACTTGAAAACCCTTTATGATCTTTCGCCAAGCGACAACTCATTTGGTGCAGATTTTTATTTATGGAGTAATTCTACTGATACTGTCTCCCTTTTTGATCAACTCGAAATTGTTAATGCTAAAAAAATTGACGAATACAGTTCATTTAATGATAATGAAATTAATTCATTTATTACCTACAAAAACTGTAAAGTCCAGCTAACACATAATTGGGATTTAAGAAACTACCCTTTCGACAATCAACGTATGATGATAAATATCGAAGCTCAAGCTGGCGTAGAATTTATTTATATAACTGATGATAAAAATGGCTTTGAAATAGATAAGAATTTAAGTATACCTGGATGGAACATTACTAAATCTTATGTTCAGAAAAAATTTACAACTTATCCAAGCGATTTTGGTTACCGCAATACTAAATTCAAGGATAAGAGATTCCACCATATATCTTTTGTAATTGAATTAGCAAGAAAAAGCTGGGGTTTATACTTTAAATTATTTACTGGTTTATACATTGCGTTTTTAGTTTCTTTTCTCGCCTTTTTTATTCGACCTGATTACGTTGATCCAAGGTTTGGGCTAAGCGTTGGTGGACTCTTTGCTTCCGTTGCAAACAAATATGTAGTTGATGCTAATATTCCAGCAACCATTAGCTTTTCATTTGTTGATATTGTGCATTTCCTAAGTTTCATTTATATTCTTGTAACATTAATTATTTCTTCAATTTCCTTAAGACTACATTCTCAAGGGAAAATTGAAAAAAGAAAAACACTTGATAGACGGGCTTCAAGAATTATGATTTTAAGCTATATTATTTTTAATGGGATTTTGATTCTATTGGTTGTATAGCTGGCAAGAATAAAGGACAAGTGTGTAATCCCTTCTAATAGTACAAAAATGAGACACAGTAATTTTAAATTTTTAGTTTTCTTATTTTATCTTCAGTTGCTTTCTTGCTCAAATACCAATGAGCAATTTATTAATAGGGAAATTACTGGTAAGGTCATAAAAATTAAAGATGGGGATACAATTGATATACTTTTCAACGGAAAACCATTAACAATACGATTTGCTCACATTGACTGTCCTGAATACAAATCTAAACAACCTTTTGGCACTAATGCAAGACAGTTTACTTCTGATCTTTGTTTTGGGCAAACAGTTACGATTGAGAATGATCAAAAATTTGATCGCTATAAAAGATTAATTGGTGTAGTAATTAATGAGAAGGGACAGAATCTAAATAAGGAATTAATTAAAGCTGGACTAGCGTGGCACTTTAAGAAATATTCTAATGATAGTTCCTATGCTGAGCTTGAAAATAAAGCAAGGCAATCTAAAATTGGATTGTGGGCAGATAGTAGTCCAACACCACCGTGGGACTGGAGAAACTAATAAACTAAGAATTGAAGCAAATGCAAAAGTTTATAACAATACTATTTATAAATCTTACCCTATTGGGGTGCAGTAATAGCGATAAAGTATATATCTGTAATGGCCCACGTTCTGAGGCTTACCACAAATCAAGTCATTGCCAAGGTTTAAGAAAATGTTCTACTGAGATAGAAGCAACTGATATTGCTACTGCAAAAGAAAAGAATAGAAGGGCATGCGGGTATTGCTATAAGTAGGCCAACCTTTAAGTCAATGTGAAAAAGTGTTGTCAAATCTTTAGACTTGTTAAGTAGAGCTACCGGACGTACAAGGGTGCGACGCAACAGAAGCTTAATAGTAGTAATACTGCCTGTCCCATAATCATTCTTACTCTCCTATTACAAACACTTGTTTGATACATTGAAAAAATGTGGATTAATAGGCCAAATACCCTACTGTGCAGGTAGGTTAAAAAAGCTATTTGCCGTATCTTAGCCACGTTGCCTGCCAAGGTTTTTCGAACTATGAATGATGAACTATAAATGATGAATTTATGGAGTCATTCAGGTTTGATAACATTTCCGATTTATTATTAACTATTATTAGAGGAGATCCCTTCGGCCGACTTCGTCGTCCTCGGGAGTAAACAATCAACGATGGCAAGCAACAAAGGTCTGTACGATCCCCGCTTTGAACATGATGCCTGTGGCATTGGTTTCGTAGCCAGCATTAAAGGCAGCAAAAGTCACCAGCATATTTCGGATGCTCTTACCGTATTGGAAAATATGGAACATCGCGGCGCCTGCGGCTGCGAAGTAAATACAGGTGATGGCGCCGGCATCATGCTCCAAACCCCGCATGAATTTTTCTTTGATGAATGTATCAAGCTCGGTGTGCACCTGCCAGCGTACAGTCGCTATGCCGTGGGTGTGGTTTTCTTTCCGAAAGAGATCCGCCTGCGTGAAGAGTGCCGTGATATCCTGAACCGCTCTGCGGAAAAACTGGGACTGGAAATTTTATGTTACCGCAAAGTGCCGGTGAACCCCGATGGCATTGGCCCAACTGCACTCAGCGTGGAGCCGGAAATAGAACAGGTATTTATTGCCTGCCCTGATCATATCAAGAACCCCGATGAATTTGAACGGAAATTATTTGTGCTGAAGAAATATGCAACGCATACCATTCTGAACACAGTGAAAAAAGATGCGATCGGTTTTTATATCGCTTCGCTTTCGTATAAAACAGTTGTGTACAAAGGGCAGCTGACCAGCATGCAGCTCCGTCCCTACTATCCTGACCTCAGCAATAAAAGAGTGGTGAGTGCATTTGGTTTGGTGCATAGCCGTTTTGCTACCAATACATTTCCTTCCTGGCGACTGGCACAGCCCTTCCGCTATATTGCTCACAATGGTGAGATCAATACACTGCAGGGAAACCTGAACTGGCTGAAGACAAGTGAGCAAGGGTTTACTTCGCCCTTGTTTACTAAAGAAGAAATGGAGATACTGGTGCCGATCGTTTCGAATGATCAATCGGACTCTGCCTGCCTGGATAATATGATCGAGCTGCTGACGATGACAGGTCGCAGCCTGCCGCATGTAATGATGATGCTGATTCCCGAAGCATGGGATGGCAATGAACAGATGGACCCGGTGAAGAAAGCATTTTATGAATATCATGCTTCTATTATGGAACCCTGGGATGGTCCGGCATCTATTTCTTTTACCGATGGTAAAATGATCGGCGCTACACTTGATCGGAATGGTTTGCGTCCTTCACGTTATTGTGTAACGAATGATGACCGTGTGATCATGGCAAGTGAAACAGGTGCATTGCCTGTTGATCCTAAGATAATAATTGAGAAGGGGAGATTGCAACCGGGAAGAATGTTCGTGGTGGATATGGAGCAGGGCCGCATCATCAGCGATGATGAACTGAAACAAACGATCTGTTCTAAACAACCTTATGGTGACTGGTTGAATCAATATAAGATCCGTTTGGAAGAATTGCCTGAGCCGCGGGTCACGTTTACACACCTGAGTGATGAATCTATTTTAAAATACCAGAAAGCATTTGGCTATACAACTGAGGATATTGATAATTTGTTGAAGCCAATGGCGCTGGAAGGAAAAGAACCTGTTGGTTCGATGGGAACAGATATTCCATTGGCGGTGTTGAGTGATCAGCCGCAGCATCTCTCTTCTTATTTCAAACAATTATTTGCACAGGTTACCAATCCGCCGATCGATCCTATTCGTGAACGGATGGTGATGAGCCTTGCAACTTTTGTGGGTAACAATGGAAATCTATTGGATGAGGACCCGATGCATTGTCATACTGTAGCATTGAAACATCCTGTGCTGAATAGTAAAGAACTGGAAAAGATAAGAAGTATCGATACAGGAATTTTCCAGGCAAAAACATTACAAACTTATTTCCGTGCAGATGGTCAGCCTGATTCATTGAAGAATGGACTGGATCGTTTGTGCCGCTATGCCGAAGATGCAGTGCATGATGGTTTTGAAGTACTGATCCTTTGCGACCGTGCAGTAGATAGTGAACATGCGAATATTCCTTCGTTGCTGGCAACAGCAGCCGTGCATCACCACCTAATTAAAAAAGGTTTGCGTGGACAGGTAGGTATTGTAGTGGAAACCGGCGATGTATGGGAAGTTCATCACTTCGCCTGCTTGCTTGCATTTGGTGCAACGGCGATCAATCCTTATCTCGCATTGGCATCTATCCGCAATATGAAAGCGAATGGAACCTTGCAAACTGAACTAAGCTGGGATGAGCTGCGCAAGAATTATGTAAAAGCAGTGAATGATGGTTTGCTGAAAGTGTTTTCAAAGATGGGTATCTCTACTTTGCAATCCTACCAGGGTGCACAGATCATGGAGATACTGGGACTGAACCAGGAAGTGGTTGATAAATATTTTACAGGTGCAGTGAGTCGTATACAGGGTATCGGTTTGGAAGAGCTGGCAAAAGAAGCATTGGTAAAACATTTCTTTGCTTTCAGTAAAAATGATATTCCGGTTGATCGTTTGCCTGTTGGCGGCGTTTATCAATGGAAACGTAAAGGTGAGTTTCATTTATTTAATCCTACTACTATTCACCTGTTGCAGTATTCAACTAAGATGAATGATTATGCAACATTCAAGAAATATACAAAGCATGTAAATGACCAGAGTGAGAAAGCAGCTACGCTGAGAAGTTTGTTCGAGTTCAAACGCAATCGGAATTCAATTCCTATTGATGAAGTGGAGCCGGCTGAGAATATTTATAAGCGTTTTGCGACGGGAGCAATGAGCTTTGGTTCTATTTCATGGGAAGCACATACAACATTGGCCATTGCAATGAACCGTCTCGGTGGTAAAAGCAATACCGGTGAAGGTGGTGAAGATGAAAGAAGATATACGCCATTAGAAAATGGTGATTCAATGCGCAGTGCTATCAAACAAGTGGCCAGTGCAAGATTTGGTGTAACGAGTTTGTATTTGACAGAAGCAGATGAACTGCAAATAAAAATGGCACAAGGTGCAAAGCCCGGTGAAGGTGGACAGTTACCCGGACATAAAGTAGATGAGTGGATCGGTAAGACAAGACATAGCACTCCGGGTGTTGGTTTGATATCACCACCGCCTCATCATGATATTTATTCAATTGAAGATTTGGCGCAGTTGATATTTGATCTGAAGAATGCAAATCGTAAAGCAAGAATAAATGTGAAGCTGGTAAGTAAAGCCGGTGTGGGTACAATTGCTGCCGGTGTTACAAAAGCAAAAGCAGATGTTGTTTTAATAAGTGGTCATGATGGCGGTACAGGTGCATCACCTGTTTCATCTATCCGTCATGCTGGTTTGCCATGGGAACTTGGTTTGGCAGAAACACACCAGACATTGGTAAAAAATAAATTGAGAAGCAGAGTTGTTGTACAAGCCGATGGACAAATGAAAACAGGAAGAGATATTGCCATAGCTGCATTACTCGGCGCAGAAGAATGGGGAGTTGCAACGGCTGCTCTTGTTGTGGAAGGTTGTATCCTTATGCGTAAATGTCATTTGAATACTTGCCCGGTTGGTGTGGCTACGCAAGATCCTGAATTGAGAAAAAGATTTTCTGGCAATGCTGATCATGTAGTGAACTTTTTCCGATTCATGGTGCAGGAGTTAAGAGAGATAATGGCTGAGTTGGGTTTCAGAACAGTAAATGAAATGGTAGGACAGGTGGATTGTTTGCAGGTAAAAGAAAATATCAATCACTGGAAGTTCAGCAAACTTGATCTCTCTCCCATTTTATATAAAGAGCCTTCATCTCCTTACGAGCCGCTTTATTGCGCAGAAGAACAGGATCATGGTTTGACAGAAGTGCTGGATTGGAAATTGCTGGAAGCTGCAATGCCTGCAATTCAGCAGTTCCCGATAGATATCGGGATAAAAGTGAAAAAAGAATTCCTGATAAAGAATACGGATCGTACCGTCGGAACTATTTTATCAAACGAGATAACAAAGATTCATCGGGGTGAAGGATTACCGGATGATACGATACATTTTAAATTCACCGGAACAGCGGGACAAAGCTTTGCAGCATTCAATACAAAAGGATTAACACTCGAACTGGAAGGTGATGCCAATGATTACTGTGGTAAAGGATTGAGTGGCGCAAGATTGGTGATCTATCCTCCGAAAGGTGCAACTTATACTCCTGAAGATAATATCATCATTGGTAATGTTGCATTTTATGGAGCAACAAGTGGTGAAGCATTTATCCGCGGTAAAGCCGGTGAACGTTTCTGCGTTCGTAACTCAGGTGCACAAGTTGTTGTTGAATCGGTAGGCGATCATGGTTGTGAGTATATGACCGGTGGCCGTGTGATTGTATTGGGTGAAACAGGAAGAAACTTTGCAGCAGGTATGAGTGGTGGTATTGCCTATATATATGATGTGAAAGGAAAGTTTGGCATCAATTGCAATAAAGAGATGGTTGACCTGGATGCATGTGATGTGCATGATAAAAATGAATTGTTCACCATGCTGCAGAAGCATTATGAATATACCGGAAGTACAATAGCGAAATTTATTTTAGAAGATCTGAATAACCAGTTGCAGTATTTCGTGAAAGTGTTTCCGAAGGATTATAAGAAAGCGTTGCAAAAACCCCCTGTCCCCCTAAAGGGGGAACTTAGGGCGAAGAATCTTTAATTCTTTCGATACAGTTCTTTATTTGATTTTTTTTGAACCACGAAGACGCAAAGACACAAAATAGCACGAAGACTTTGTGAACCTTGGTGACTTAGTGCCTTAGTGGTTTTATTCAACAATATTTTAAACAGTACTTCTTAACCGGAGTGCATAAAAACTCCCCTTTAGGGGTTGGGGGTTTATATGGGCAAACCAACAGGATTTTTAGAATTCACAAGAGAGCTTCCAACAAAAAGAAAAGTGGAAGAAAGGGTGAATGACCACAAGGAATTCATCAACCGCTATACTGATGAGAAACTCAATCAGCAGTCAGGCCGCTGTATGAATTGTGGTGTTCCGTTCTGTCATAACGGTTGTCCTTTAGGCAATGTTATTCCTGAATTCAATGATGCTGTGTATAGAAAAGAATGGAAAGAGGCTTATGAGATCCTTGCATCAACAAATAATTTTCCAGAGTTCACCGGAAGGATTTGTCCTGCACCTTGTGAGACAGCCTGTGTACTCGGCATCAATCAACCAGCGATAACTATCGAAGAAATAGAAAAACATATTATCGAAATAGCATTCGACAAAGGATTTGTTCAGCCAAAGAAAATAAATAAACGTAGCGGAAAGAAAGTTGCTGTAGTAGGAAGCGGCCCTGCAGGATTAGCAGCAGCAGCACAATTGAATTATGCCGGTCATACAGTAACTGTATTTGAAAGAGATGATAGGCCCGGAGGTTTATTACGTTATGGTATTCCTGATTTCAAATTAGAGAAATGGGTTGTTGACAGAAGAATAAAATTAATGGAAGAAGAAGGAGTAACATTTAAATGCAATGCAAATGTGGGTGTAAATGTAAACGTGAATGACCTGCTGAGAGAATATCATGCGATTGTTCTCGCCGGTGGTTCAACTGTTCCAAGAGATCTGAATATTCCGGGAAGAGAATTGAAAGGTGTTCATTATGCAATGGAGTTTTTAAAGCAACAGAACAAACGCAACGCGAACCTTGATCCATTTGCAAATCCAGCTATTGAAAGCAATATTTATCCAACAGATATTTTCGCAACTAATAAAAATGTTGTTGTGATCGGAGGTGGTGATACAGGCAGCGATTGCGTGGGAACAAGCAATCGTCATAAAGCAAGATCAGTAACACAGTTTGAGTTGCTACCGACACCGCCAAAAGAAAGAACAGCATTTATGCCCTGGCCTTCTTATCCAATGACTTTAAAAACATCTTCATCACATGAAGAAGGTGCTGATCGGAAATGGGCCATTGCTACAAAAGAATTTATTGGTGATGGCGATGGAAATTTAAAAGCATTAAAGATCGTTGACCTTGAATGGAAGATAACTGAAGATGGAAGGGCTGCTTCTTTTGTTGAAGTAGCAGGAAGTGAAAGAGAAATTCCATGTGAGCTTGCTTTATTGGCAATGGGTTTTGTAAATCCGCAATATGATGGATTGCTTCAACAGTTAGATGTTGAGTTGGATGAAAGAAGAAATGTAAGGGCTACAGAAAAAGATTACCGTACTAATATCAATAAAGTATTTGCAGCCGGTGATATCCGTCGTGGTCAAAGCCTGGTAGTCTGGGCCATCAGCGAAGGCCGGGAATGTGCAAGAAAAATTGATGAATTCCTTATCGGAACTTCCTTACTGGAAAGAAAAGATGCTGCGCAGATATTAGTTTAATCGCTTTAGTGATCCGCTTTAATAGTAAACCGCTTTTTACAAGGCGGTTCTTTTGTTTTGAATCATTTTTTTGAATTATAAATAAGATTTTTCAAATAAAATAGGTTGTATCGTAAAAATACAAACATTAAAATAAATATTATATGTAAACTAAACATGTGTTAGTGGTATCGTGTTGTATTTTTGAATAAGAGAATTACATATATAATTTTTTAATTTTAAACAACGATTTATGAGTAAGAAAACCGCTAAGCAGATTTTGCCATTTCTCTTGTTAGCCGTGGTAGCAATTGCCGCCATGTTTGTTAAACCGGTAGCCGATTTTGTTCCGGGAGAAAAGGATCCTCAATACAGCAATGCTGATATTGCCTGGGTGCTTGTTTCTACGGCGCTGGTATTTTTAATGACTCCCGGTCTTGCATTTTTCTATGGTGGAATGGTAAACCGCAAGAATGTAATTTCTACAATGATCAAAAGTGTTGTAGCCGCCGGTATTGTTGGTGTACTTTGGGTAGTGTGTGGATTCAGCCTTGCATTTGGTGAATCAATTCAAATACCTGGAATCGGTGGAGTAATTGGTGACCCCACCACTTTTGCGTTTTATAATGGAGTAAAAGGAGGCGCCGCATGGCCATTGGCAAATACAATTCCGCTTACACTGTTTTCATTATTCCAATTGATGTTTGCGATCATTACTCCTGGTCTTGTAGTTGGAGCCGTTGCAGAAAGAATTCGTTTCACATCTTATATCCTGTTTATTATTTTATTCTCCTTGCTGGTGTATGCACCTGTTGCACACTGGAGCTGGCATCCGGAAGGATTTCTTGCTAAGATGGGTGCATGGGATTTCGCTGGTGGTACAGTAGTACACATAACAGCGGGTTGTGCTGCATTAGCAGGTGCCATGGTTTTGAAAAGAAGAAAATCGCATGTTGATCAAAAAGAAATTCCACCTGCGAATGTTCCTTATGTATTGATCGGAACCGGTTTGCTTTGGTTCGGTTGGTTTGGTTTTAATGCAGGCTCTGCGGTAGGCGCAACGACGCTTGCAGTTAATGCATTCGGAACAACCACAACAGCTGCAGCTTCTGCAGGTCTTGCCTGGATGTTCTTTGATATTATTAAAGGCAAGAAACCTTCTGTGCTCGGTTTCTGTATCGGTGCAGTAGTTGGACTGGTTGCTATTACTCCTGCAGCAGGTTATGTCGGTATTCCGCAAAGTATCATTGTCGGTTTAGTAGGTGCTATCGTTTCGAATATTGCAGTCTCTATCAAACAAAGATCTAAAGTGGATGATATGCTGGATGTATTCCCTTGTCATGGTCTAGGTGGTATGGTTGGTATGCTAATGACAGGCGTATTTGCTAGTACTGCAGTACATGGTATACCTGGCGGACCGAATGGTTTATTTTATGGTAATCCTGAATTCTTCTTTACACAGTTGAAAGCCATGAGCATTGTTGTTGCCTATAGCTTTATTGTATCATATGGTATTTTCAAATTGATCAATGTCATCGTGCCGATCCGTGTTTCTGAACTGGAAGAAGAACTGGGTCTCGATGAATCACAGCACAATGAAAAATACATGCAGGGTCATTTATTGGTTCACCATAACGGTGAAACAAAAGAGACACTTGCAGAAAAGCACTAACCCTATTAATAAAAAGGTACAGCCAGGATCTGAACTCCTGGCAGAGTTCAGGGGCTGTACCAATTTTAAATAACAATTAAAATCAATTACAATGTTACGAAAACTTTTTGTGGCCCTAACCGCCATTACCGTAGGTCTTTTTGCTAATGCACAAGTAGCTTCGGTAACTTCAGATACTACCGCTGCACCGCCTGAAACAGAGGAAGCGAAACCAACTCTTATAATTACTGGTTCTGCTGATGTTTATTATAAATATGATTTTGCCAAAACAAAATCAAATACTTATACAAGTTTCACCGGCTCGCATAACAGTTTTTCATTGGGAATGGCCAGTGTAAAACTTGAGCACAAGGGAAATAAAGTTGGCGCTGTACTGGACCTGGGTTTCGGGCCCCGCGCAAAAGAGTTTGCTTACACTGATGAAGGAATAACACAGGCAATAAAACAAATGTATATCACCTACTCTCCTTCTGACTGGCTAAAATTCACTGCCGGTACCTGGGGAACACATGTTGGTTATGAATTACTCGATCCACAATTGAATCGTAACTATAGTATGAGCTATATGTTTACCAATGGCCCTTTCTCACATACAGGTCTGAAAGCTGATATCACAAAAGGAAAGCATGGTTTTATGGTAGGCGTTTCAAATCAAACTGATTTCAGAATTCCCCTGGAAGGATATATCAATAAGAAATTCTTCCTCGCTCAGTACAGTCTTGCAGCAAGCGATAATGTAAAACTTTACCTGAACTATGTTGGTGGTAAAAATTTCGATACCTCAAAAACAAGCCAGTTTGATGCAGTGCTTACTGCTAAATTCAGTGACAAGTTCAATATCGGCTTTAATGGAACAGTCAATAGTACACAAATGTGGGACGGTGCTAAAAATGTCGATGGTAAAAGCTGGTGGGGATCCGCATTATATTTTAATCTTGATCCAAAACCATGGTTTGGCCTGACACTACGTGGCGAATATTTCAATGATGACAACCAACTTAAAATGTTTGCAATTGCGCCAGAAGGTGGTAATATTTTTGCCACAACCCTTTCTGCCAATTTCAAACTAGGTGGTTTTATTTTCATACCTGAATACAGAATGGATAATGCAAGCCAGGAAGTTTTCTATGACAAAGACGGCGCCCCAAAAAAATCGGCAAGCAACTTTTTGCTGGCAGCAGTTTATTCATTCTAAATAATAAAAAATTAATACAGAGTGCTTATAGCATTAATAAAGAAATTTGAACTTAGCCGCAAGGCATTTTCATCATCTTTTTCATATGGCAAGCAATCGTTGAAGCGCCCCGTTTCTACGGGGGGCTTTTCTTTATTAAATTCTTCAGATCCATTTTTTTTGAAACTAAAAAATAAGGGTTACTTTTACACTTAATCCGCATTAACAGATAAGTGAGCCCGGATGAATTGATTTTTTCCACGATTGCCTTCTAATTCCTGTAAAAGGAATAACAATTACACTAACGAATCAGCAGCCAGAATGAAATGCATTCCTTTCAAGGGATCATTAAACTTTTTTTTA
>Ga0209468_1000367_pt1 | contig 22166 bp, 19 predicted proteins | sample GraSoiAngelo_102_FD_185871 | JGI IMG/M metagenome (GOLD analysis project Ga0209468, IMG submission 185871) | Grasslands soil microbial communities from the Angelo Coastal Reserve, California, USA - 14_0903_02_40cm (SPAdes) (version 2) | ecosystem: Environmental > Terrestrial > Soil > Grasslands ...
TTTGCCGCGGACCAATCCATTCCCAAAGAAAAGATCACGGCTCTCGATCGTCGATATACAGCTGTGATTGAGGCGCTCGACGACCTCGTCCAGGCTGTCGGTTTAAAAGCAGCTTAAGAAGGCAAGCATTACCAGAACGAAATTCTCGTTTGGGACCCTATAATGGGACTAAAGCACCGATGGTGTGTCCAATTGCAATAGAGAAATTACCGTCCAATTTCAATAGGTAAACAAATTCATTTTTCTATTGACAGCATCCAAATTTTGCCAGTAGAGTGCGCGGCAGTGTTGGGACAGCCAGGAGCCTTCGCAGGTGCTATAGCGGGGCGCCATGTTCAATAACGTCATTGCGGGTTTTCCATAAGTCGAGGAGGGGATTACCGCTCGGTCGCGCGGCTCTCAAGATGGAAGCATGCTTGGTCGCGTCGCAGTGGCAAAGAAATTAGGGGAAGTCGAACTTGGGGGACTGCGAAGATGACTATCTGGAGGGCGAAATGAAACTGCGAAGTCTTCTGCTGTGCGTTTTGTTCATTCTGGGAACGGGTGCCCAGGTCTACGGCCAAGGCGGTGGGGTCGGAACCATTCTAGGGACGATTACTGATAGCTCCGCCGCGGTTATCGCCAAGGCGAAGGTGACGGTAACGAACACAGCGACAAATATCAGCCAGGTGATGGAATCGAATGACGATGGAAATTACACTGTGCCATACCTCCGGCCGGGCACATACCGGATTACCGTCGAAGCTGCGGGATTCCAGAAAGCAGTCGTGGACAACATCAATCTCGCGGTCGACCAAAACGTTCGCGTGGACGCCGTCATGAAGGCGGGCACCGTGACGGAGACGGTCACGGTGAACGCCAGCGCTGTGGCATTGGATACGGACACGTCCGCAATTTCACAGACGATAAGCAACACGCAGGTGGAAAACCTTCCCTTGCAAGATCGAAACTTCACACAGTTTCTGTTGCTGGGTGGAGGTGCCGTCGAGACCACCGGGGAACAGGGTAGCATGCGCGTAGGCAAGGGCAACGCCATCAGCATAAACGGTGCCCGGCCCACGTCCAACAACTACACATTAGATGGCTTGGTGAATACCGATACGGCTTTGAATACACCGGCTGTTATTCTGTCCGTTGATGCAATGCAAGAGTTTAAAGAGCAAACGTCAACTTACTCAGCCGAGTACGGTTTCAGCGCCAATCAGGTCAACATCGTGAGCAAGAGTGGGGGCAACGATGTTCATGGGTCCCTATTTTGGTTCGGAAGAAATGATGCCCTCGACGCCCAGACCCCTTTCGCGCCGCCGAATCCCAAGTTGCGGCAAAATCAATTCGGCTTTGTGGCTAGCGGCCCCGCCTACCTGCCGAAGGTTTACAACGGACGTAACAAGACGTTTTGGCTGGCAAACTACGAAGGCTGGCGCGTTAGACAGGGAAGCCCAGTGCCAGTGCGGGGCCTTGTTCCAGATCCCGCGCAGTTAGCCGGAGATTTTTCTGCATCTGGGCTGCCCGCCTTCGGGACTGCTGCGTGCAACACGGAGCTAGCTGCGGACCGGCCCTGCATGCCGATCGATCCAACGACGGGAGCGCCTTTCCCCGGCAACAAGATTCCGTCAACCAGTTTTTCGCGCCTCGCGAAAACGTCACTCGCACAGAACATATTCCCGGCTCCGAATTGCGCTACGTGTGGCTCCGGGATAAACTTCCAGAAAGCCGTTGATGTTACCACTACACAGAATCAGCAAACTTACAAGCTCGATCAGGACCTGGGCCGCTTTGGAAAGGTGTTCGGCCGCGGAACACTTGCAAATTACTCGAACACCTCCGCGGGGGGGACTGTGTCGGTACCGTTTGGTAACGGCAGCTTTGTTGAGAAGGAGACGAGCTGGACGGTAGGTCACACGGTAAACTTCGGAAGCCATCTGGTCAACCAGGTGCGTTACGGGCAGTTGGAGGCAACGGCAAACCAGTGCTCCCAAGCCGTGCCTCAGTCCGTGGTCGACGCGGTTGGCTTTACTGGTGTTTACCCGAATCTGCCCGATTGTGCCCGCTCGTACCCGGGAATCACACTCAATCCAACTTCACGAGCCGGCGGCCCCGTCAATGACACGACTCTAAGTAACATACCCACGCGGGAGGTTACCGACTCACTGACGCTCATACGCGGCAAGCACACGCTGATGATGGGGGGAGACTATCGTTTCTGGATACAAAAGCGCAATCTCAACGCAGACTACCTTGGTGATTTCACATATCGCAGCGATTTGATCAATCAGAATGGCAGCAGCAATGGCTTCATCCCCGGTCCCCAGAACGGGTGTCCTACACCTGCCTGCGGCACTGGCAATGCGATTGCCGATTTTCTGCTCGGCTACTACCAAAGTGTGGGTGTTTTCCTGCCGGGACCGTTCAGTAAGGCCGGTCAAACTGGAAATCTGAACCAGTACCACTTCACTTATTTTGCTCCCTTCGTGCAGGATGATTGGAAAGTGAGCAGCCGCCTGACGCTAAACCTGGGCGTTCGGTGGGACTTCCGCACCGTGCCCTTTGAGCAGAGCAACAAGATGGGGTGGCTGGACCAGTCCAACCCCGATGGTGGACTGTGTATTGCGGATCCATCGCTGCTAACCAAGGGGATTGCCCCAGCGGGAAGCATGTACCGATATTGTGGGCGGCGCAATCCCGCCGACGGTTCGAAGAAGCCTTTCGCCCCGCGTTTCGGTTTTGCTTACCGGCCTTTCGGCGGAGACAAGACTGTGATTCGAGGCGGTTACGGAATCTTTTTCGACTCTTCCGAAGGCCGCGAGATCGACGACTCCGGGGATATCTATCCGTACGCGGTGCGCGCGGCCATTACACCCGCCGCCCAACCGGTGGCCAGCTCACCAAAACTGTCGGACCAAATCTTCATCCCCAACAACACCATCTCTCCGGTAACCCCGGCACAGAGCAGCTTCATTGCCGTAATCATCTCGGAGAATCCAAAGAATCCTTACGTGCAGCAGTGGACGCTATCCGCGCAGCGCGAGATCTTCAAGAATACTACACTTGAAATCAACTACCTTGGCAACAAGGGAACGCATCTTCTTACGCGAAACAACATCGCACAGGCTTTTGCGCCGGATCCAAACAACATTACCCCAGTAGCCAGCCGGAAGCCCTACAAGAATTTTACAGGGGTCTATATCGACAGCGAGTGGCGGGGACGTGCCAACTATCAATCGGGCAACGTAAAACTGGAGCATCGGAGTACGTCGTTGACGTTCCAGGCTGCTTACACTTGGTCAAAGAGCCTGGATGACAAGTCCGCAGCAGCCGGGATTGGTGCTTCGGGCGGAGGATTCCAGGGGTTCATGGACAATCATCGTCCGGAGCTTGACTATGGGCTGTCTGATTTTGACGTGAAGAGTCATTTCGTCTCTAACTTTGTTTACGAATTGCCCGTTGGCCGCGGCAAACGCTATCTCAGCAACGCGAATCGGGCAATGGATGCTGTGATTGGCGGATGGCAACTGGGCGGTATTGTAACGCTGCAAAAGGGATTCCCATTTTCCATTGGTGCCAACGACTTTAACTGTCTATTGGACATGCCTTTCTGTGTTGGCCTAAATCGTGCCAACCTCGCTTCCGGGCAGAATCCAAACAGCGGATTCACAAGGAGCACCGCGGAGTGGTTTAACACCGCCGCTTTTGTCCAACCTGGTGCGGGAATCTATGGCACGACACCTCGAAACTATCTGCGGGGACCAGGCTTCAACAACTGGGATATGTCCCTGGCCAAAAGCGTGGCACTCACGGAACGGATGCACTTTCAGTTGCGCTTGGACTCCTTCAATACGTTTAATCACCCACACTTCAATGCTCCTAACAGCGCGCTCGGCGGCCCGGGATTTGGTTCGATTAACTCCGCCCGACCCCAATCCGGCCGTATTCTTCAGCTTGGAGCGAAATTCCAGTTTTAATCACCCCAACCACCCCGGGATTCGCCAGGCTGGAAGCGGCCTGGCGGATCCTTTTATTTGGGGTTAACATCGCAAGAATGTTTAACATCGGAAGGCGGCTACTACAGACTGCGATTTTGTGCGCCTGTTTGATTGATTTTGCTCAGGCCCAGTCGGATCATGTGAACTCTCTTCAACGCTACACCGAACAGGGGCAGAAGGCGCTTGCCTCAGGGCGCTACGGGGAAGCCGAACAAGCCTTCGAAAAAATTCGCGAACTGGAACCAGGAATGGCGGAAGTGCATGCAAACCTGGGAGCGATTTATTTTCAAGAGAGGAAATTCGATAAGGCCGTACCCGCCCTACGTCAAGCGATAAAGCTGAACCCCCACCTAGTTAAGTCCGCGACCCTCTTGGCAATTTCGCTATCGGAGTTGGGGCGGTATGGCGAAGCTCTGCCAGGGTTAGAGAAGGGCTTCCACGGATCTTCCGATTCCGAGGTAAAGCGAATGTGCGGTCTACAGTTGGAGCGGGCATACACTGGCATGCAACGTCACAATAAAGCCGTGGAAATAGCGATCGAATTAAATCGCCTCTATCCAGAAGACCCCGAGGTTCTCTACCACACGGGCAGACTATTTGGAAACTTCGCGTTCCTGACGATGCAGACATTGGCCCAGGTGGCTCCTGGTTCGGTTTGGAGGCACCAAGCTGCTGCCGAGGCATTTGAGAGCCAGGGCTCCTATGACCTGGCGGTGCGTGAATACCGAACCGTTTTGGAGCTCGGCCCCGGGCGCCCAGGGATCCATTTCCGCTTGGGGCGTACCCTATTGAAAAGGTCGCAGCAGGCTCACTCAACCGAGGACGCGAACGAGGCGGCGAAGGAATTCGAACGTGAGTTGGATCTGGATCCGACCAATGCCAACGCCGCGTATGAGCTTGCAGACATGCATCGTGACGCGGGAGAGTTTGAAGAAGCAAGGCAACTCTTCGAGCAGGCGTTGAAATATTATCCAGACTTTGAGGACGCCCACCTGGGATTGGCAGCGGCATTCATTGCTCAGCAGAAAATGCAGGATGCATTGCCACATCTGAAAAAAGCGATCGCACTCAACGCCGATAACGAAGTGTCTTGGTACCGGCTATCGCAAGTTCAGATGGCGCTGGGCAATACAGCCGAGCAGCAAAAAGCCTTTGCCGAGTTTCAGCGACTGAGAACCCAAAAGTCGAGCCAGCAGGAGGCTGCAAGAGAACTTTTTTCGCGGTCAGAGGTCACCAAGCAGAAGCTGGACTCTGCGGTGCCGCAGTGAAAAACCGAAATCTGGATGTGTGAACGGAGTTGCGACGCGCTGCGGTGAAATAGGTTCAGCTTTATTTCCATCCCGCATTGGGCACGATTCCAATGCCTTCCTTAATGGTAACAAGCCGATCCGCGGGGATCTCCGCTAGCGTTTGCCAAGTACCGTTTGGCCAGCGCACGCGGATGTCACTCTTTATCGCGGAACCAAGACCGAAGTGAAGTCTAAAATCGTTGCAGGAGAGGAAGCTGGACTGGCTGAAGAGTTCCTGCGTTTGCGTCGCCTCGCCAACCTTGGCGACCACGCGGGCGCCAATCGCGCTCCGATTCGACTTCGTGCCGACGAGTTTTACCTTTAGCCAGTGATTGCCGGAGGTGACGTCATTCCGGAGCAGGGAGGGCGGCTCGTTTAGATTGACTATGAGAATATCCAGGTCTCCATCGTTGTCGAAGTCTCCGAAGGCACAGCCACGGCTAACATGAGGGTCAGCAATCGCTGGTCCGGCTTCCTCTAGAAGTTCCTCAAAACGGCCATTCCCGAGATTGCGGAAGAGAAGCCTTTGGCTCCGGAGGGGGTATTTGGCGAAGTGCTTCTCGAGTTCAGCGTAGACGTTGCCCGTCACAATGAAGAGGTCGGGCAACCCATTGTTATCGAGATCCACGATCCCTGCGCCCCAGCTCACAAATCGATTTTCGACACCGAGACCCGCTCGGCGGGTGGCGTCTTCAAAAGTAGCCTTACCGAGATTGTGGTAGAGATTGGAGGTGTCATCCATGAAATTCGTTTTAAGGATATCGAGACGCCCATCGAGATCATAGTCACCGACAGCAGCTCCCATGCCTCCCTGTTCTTGGCCGTCCTCGCTGAAGGCGACGCCGCGGATTGCGCCCTCTTCCCTGAAAGTGCCATCATGATTATTCATGAACAACAAGCTGGGTGTGGAATCGCACGCCACAAAAATGTCAGGCCAGCCGTCGTCGTCGAAATCTGCCGCGATTGCCGTGAAACCATAACTGGTTCTCACGGACGCAACGCCTGACACTCCGCTAACGTCAGTGAAAGTGCCATCGCCGTTATTGCGGTATAGACAGTGCTGACCGTGGGGATATCCCCGGGGCCCACAAAACACCGGAGTAGATGAATACTCGCAGTTCGCCGTCTGACCGGGTTTCGGAGCCTTTTCCAAATCGAATTCAAGGTAGTTGGGCACAAACAAATCCAGATGTCCGTCGCGGTTGTAATCCACAAAAGTGCAGCCTGAACCCCACCGATGGGTTGATCCAGCGAGGCCGGCCGATTGGGTTACGTCTGAAAAGGTGCCATCGCCATTGTTACGGTAGAGGACGTTATGTCCCCAGTAGGTGACAAACAAATCTTCGAAACCGTCGTTGTTGTAGTCACCGACGCACACTCCGCAGGCCCAGCCCGTTTTGAGCAACCCCGATTCCTTGGTGACGTCCGTGAATGTGCCGTCGCGGTTGTTCTTATATAGGCGATTGCTCGTACCTTCGGGAGTGTCCGACAAGCGAACTCCAGAGAGGACAAAAATGTCGAGCCAACCGTCGTTGTCGTAGTCCAGAAATGCGCAGCCGCAGCCTGTCACCTCGATGATGTAGTCTTTGCGGTCAACGCCGCCGTAGACCGTCACGTGACGCAAACCAGCCCTTGCCGTCACGTCTTTTAATCGCGCGTCAAACGGCAATCCGGAAGATTTTCCTCGAGGCTGGACGGCTGCCTTGCGCGTGGCCACTCCTTGCCCCCAACACGCTGTTGCTGCCGTGCCTAACAGTCCGGTCAGGAAGAGTCTTCGTGAGGTGTCCATGCTCGTCGCTTTCAAGGTTCTACTGCGGGATTAAGCCATTGTGGGAGCGTCGACCCCTTTTTGCAATACAAAACATATTTGCCTATTGACATTCGTTCTTTATGGGCTAGTATTACAGCCGCTTAAATGTCAACTTACCCCAATTTACGTTTCTTGAATCGGCGCATGTTTCTCGTGCAAGGTTCAGCCGCTTTGGCTGGGTTGGCGAGTGGTTCCGTCATGAGCACGGGCAGGTCCGGTTGGGGACGCTCTTCCAACACCAAGACCGTGGAAGCAAAAACGGCGTATGGCCGATTGCGTGGCAAGCGAACGGGCGACCTGGTTACGTTCAAGGGCGTTCCTTATGCCGGTTCAGTCTCGGGGGTAAACCGATTCAAAGCGCCGCCGCCACTGGCACCCTGGACAGGTGTTCGAGAAGCCTTTACTTCGGGTCCACCCGCGGTTCAGCCGAAACGGCCTTCCTTCGGAGTTGACGAACCATTCCCCTCAGAGGACTGTCTGGTGCTCAACATCTGGACGCCAGCTGTGGACCAGCGTCGGCGTCCCGTATTGTTCTACAACCACGGCGGTGGCTTCGTAATTGGTTCCGGGAGTACGTGGTATCAGGATGGAAGCAACCTCGCGCGTGAGTACGACGTTGTTGTAGTGGCGAACAATCATCGTTTGGGACTTCTCGGATACTTGTTCTTGGCGGATCTGGCAGGAGAAGAGTATGTCTCTTACGGGAATCAAGGAATCCTGGACATTTCTGCAGCCCTCAAGTGCGTACACGAAAACATCGACTCTTTTGGCGGGGATCCGAACAACGTAATGGTTTTTGGCGAATCCGGGGGTGGCGCAAAAACCTCCTGCATATATGCCTTGCCGCTCGCAAAGAACTACTTCAATAAGGCGTCGATTGAGAGCGGCCCGGGCGTTCACATGACGCCTCGCGACATGGCGACGGAAACCGCCAAGATGGTCCTGACTGAACTCGCCTTGTCCACAAGAGAAGTTGCGAGACTCAAAGAGGTTCCACCTGACAAACTGCTGGAAATTCAAGGCGCCGTGGCAAAGAAGGCTCCCGGAAACCTGACGCTCAGCGGCGGGAGAAGCGGAATGGTTGTGGCCCGTCCCGGGGGATTCGGTCCAGTAGTGGACGGGACCTACCTTCCGAACCATCCTTTTGATCCCCATGCGCCTGCAATCTCTCAAGACAAACCGCTGATGGTTGGGACCAACAAAGACGAAATGGCGTTCTTTGAACGCAAGGCGACGGACCTATTCTCGCTGACCGAAGACGGATTGAAGGCGCAACTGAACAAGGATTTCGGGTCTAACGCCGAAACTATTCTGACGACGTATCGCAAGAGCCGCCTTACGGCTACGCCGTCCGATCTCTACGTTGCGATTACGACAGCGCGAGCCATGTGGCTCGGGTCGATTGAAATCGCTGAAAAGAAGTACGAACAGAAGGCTGCGCCCGTGTACATGTACATGTTCACGCACGAATCGAATCTCCTCGTCCCCGGAACCGACCATCGGCTTGGAGCAGCTCATGCGACAGAGATTTGGTACAAATTCGACACCGTCGATCTACAAGAGCCGAAGAATGCACCGGGCCCGTCGCTGATCGGTACAGATCCAGATCGCAAGAAGGCTGCGGAATATGAGCGAAATGTGGGCCACGTTTGCAAGGGACGGCCATCCTGGTGCTAAGGGGCAACCCGTTTGGCCCGCCTATACCCAGGAGAAGCGCGCCACGATGATGATCGATGCGGAATGCAAAGTTGAAGAGGATCCTTTCGGACAGGAACGCACATTGTGGGATAGGTTAAAGGTATTGGAGGTTGCAAGTGCAGCACTTCGGTGAACGAGCTAAGGGGAGCGTGCTCCGAGAGACAAAGAGGGACATGGCTATTGACGGCCTCGCAGGAAAAAGGCGGTGATCATGAAAAAATCTCTTCTTACTCTCGCCGTGATGGGTGCGCTGCTGTCGCTGAGCATCTGCACGTCTGCACAACAAGACGAGTTAGAGCTAAATTTCAAGAATCCGCGTGATTCGGCCAAGCCTCGAGTTTGGTGGCACTGGATGAACGGCAACATTACCAAAGAAGGTATCAAACTGGACCTCGAGTGGATGCATCGGGTGGGAATTGCGGGCTATCAGAACTTCGACGCAGCGCTGCAAACACCGCAGGTTGTCGAAAGGCGGTTAGCTTACATGACACCCGAATGGAAGGAGGCATTCAAATACGCCATCGGCATCGGCGACCAACTCGGCATGGAAATGGCGATCGCCGGTTCTCCTGGGTGGAGCGAAACAGGAGGCCCGTGGGTGCCCCCTTCCCAAGGCATGAAGAAATATGTCTGGAGCGAAACCATCGTGGAAGGCGGCAAGCGATTCACGGGCAAGCTCATTCATCCTCCGAGCAGCACTGGTGCATTCCAGAACATCGGCGTTCGAGAGGAGTTCGGTCGCCCGGCGCGAACAACGCCTCCACAGTTTTATTCGGATGCAATAGTTGTAGCGTTCCGACTTCCTTCGGGTGAGTCGCGTGAAGGCGCCGAGCAGGCGAAGATTACTTCCAGCGGCGAGGGGTTGGATGTCGCGATGCTGAGCGACGGCGACCTGGAGAAAACTACGGGTGTGCCGATACCCGCGCTTGGAGCGGAGTCTTGGATCCTGTTCGAGTACCCTTCACCGCACACGATTCGCGCAGCGACGTACGTAACGAAGGATCCAAACTTCATTGAGCAGCTGGTGTCCGGAATCGCTGCTCCAGAGAAGACCTTGGAGGCAAGTGATGATGGGAAGGCCTTCCGTAAGGTGGCCAGCCTGACCGGAGGCAGGGCGCCGCAACACACGATCTCTTTTAACGCCATAACGGCGAAATATTATAGGGTGACCTTCAAACATATCCCTCCGCCACCTCGCCCTGCGTGGGCGGAGGGAATAGACCCTGCTTCATTTGGCCCAACGCCTGCTCCGCCTACGTCCTATGAGGTTGCGGAACTGGTTCTTCACTCTGAACCGCGGGTAAATCACTTTGAAGAGAAAGCGGCTTTCGTACCTGAGGGGGACCTCTACCAATTCCCAACGCCTGCCACCGACAGTTCGGCAGCGATCAGGAAGACGGATGTTATCGACCTAACCTCGAAGATCAGTGCTGACGGCACGCTTGATTGGACTCCACAGGAGGGGCGGTGGATGGTGCTGCGGTTCGGGTACTCGCTGCAGGGCATCACCAATCACCCTGCTACCCCGGAGGCGACTGGCCTCGAAGTGGACAAACTCGATCGCCGCTTCGTCAAGGATTATTTCGAGAAATACCTGGACAGCTATAAGGACACCGTAGGCGTGGATGAGATGGGAAAAAAGGGCATCCGCTACGTCATCAACGACAGCTGGGAGGCTGGGTCGCAAAACTGGACCGACAATATGCTAGCGCAGTTCAAAAAACTGCGCGGCTACGATGCGACACCATGGTTGCCGGTACTTACCGGTCGCGTTGTGGAAAGCGCCGCGGCCAGCGATCGTTTTCTTTGGGACTTTCGCAGGACCATCGCGGATCTGATTACCAGCGAGCACTACGGCCAATTGGAAGAAACCCTTCATGAACGCGGCATGGCCCACTATGGGGAGTCGCACGAATCAGGGCGAGCGTTTGTTGCAGATGGCATGGAGGTGAAGAAGTTCAACGAAGTGCCCATGAGCGCAATGTGGACGCAAAGGCCGGGAGTGAACAACGTACAGTACGGTTACAACGCAGACGACCGCGAGTCAGCTTCTGTTGCTCACATCTACGGTCAGAACATTGCAGCAGCGGAATCGTTGACGGCTGCGGCAGCACCGTGGGCTTGGTCGCCTGCGACTCTGAAGCCCACGGCGGACCAGGAGATGCTGAATGGAATCAATCGCTTCGTGATCCATGAGTCAGCACACCAGCCGTTGGTCGGAAAGGCCCCTGGGTTGACGCTCGGTCCCTTCGGACAATGGTTCAATCGCAACGAAACCTGGGCAGAGCAAGCTTCTCCATGGATCAACTACTTGGCGCGGTCATGCTATCTCTTGCAACAGGGGCGTTTCAGCGCCGACTTGGTTTATTTCTACGGCGAAGACTCAAATCTTACCGCGATCTTCCAACATAAGGCACCGGAGATCCCAGCTGGGTACGGGTTTGATTACATCAACGCGGACGCACTGGTTCATGAATTGAGCGTCGTGGACGGCCGGATTGTCACCAAGGCCGGCATGCAATACCGGGTGCTGGGCCTCGATCCCTACAGTCGCCACATGTCCCTTCCCGTCCTACGCGCCATTCATAAGCTAGTCGAAGAAGGCGCGGTTGTGGCGGGAGGGAAGCCTATCGACGATCCGAGTCTTGCGGACGATCAGGCTGAGTTCGAGAAGCTTTCGTCTCAGTTGTTCGGCGATGGTGCTGGCGTGCACAAGGTAGGCAAGGGAACCGTATACGCCGGACAGAACATGAGCGAGGTTTTCAGTACCCTGAACGTGAAGCCGGACTTCGAATACTCGAAGAAGGCCAATGACTCCGACGTGCAATTCGTGCACCGCAAGCTGGCGGACGGCGACATCTATTTCGTCAACAACCGCAGTGATCATGAGGAAGTGATTGATGCCACATTCCGCGTGGCCGGTAGGGAGCCGGAGTTGTGGCGCGCCGAGACCGGTACCAAAGAGCCTGCTTCGTTCAAGGTGGTGGACGGACGCACCATGGTCCCGCTTCACCTAGAGCCTTGGGGAAGCGTGTTCTTCGTGTTTCGCCGAAGAACGTCTAAGACTTCGCACACGATTCCTGAAGTGACGACGACAAAGGTGGCTACGATCAACGGTCCTTGGAATATCGTTTTCCAGTCCGGTCGGGGAGCTCCCAATTCCATCACCATGAACGAGCTTTTGGACTGGAGCCATAGCGACGATCCCGGCGTGAGGTACTTCTCGGGTGTCGGCACGTACACGAAAACTGTGGAGGCTTCCCCCAATTGGTTCAGAAAGGGAGCGCGTCTTTGGCTCGATCTGGGCGATGTGAAGAACCTAGCCGAGGTGACCATTAACGGTAAGGACTTGGGACAGACGTGGCACGCGCCTTATCGTGTGGACGCGACGTCTGCTCTCAAGCCGGGTGCAAACGAAATCCGAATAAAGGTAGTAAACGCGTGGGTCAACCGGATGATCGGCGACGAGCAGCCCGGAGCCACGAAGATCACTTTTGCTGCCGTAAAGCCCTATAAGGCCAACTCGCCGTTGTTGCCCTCCGGTCTACTTGGTCCGGTGACGGTGGTTAGCGAGGATACACAGTAGTAGCACATCCCTCATTCGCGCTGTACGCCATGCCTCGTCCCGCAGACCAACGGTTCACCCGCCTTCAGCACTCCAATCGCAACCTCTGGACCTCGATCAGGCAACTCGCCCTCAAAGTCGTCTTCTTGGGCACTGCCATGGGCGACTAGGCGCCCGAGAATAAAGTCCACTTGGCCCGCCTAAAAACTTCAAACTGTGCTTTACCTTTTTCGTTTTGAAGGCCTCTATAGTATTAGAGAGCACGAAAGGGCGATGCCGAGGGAAAAGCCGAAGATGACGTTCAGACACAGTTCCCCTCGACTTTTAGGTTGACTTTTTCCGTTTTCGAGGCCTCTCCCCAGAAACTTCTTCGTCGAAAGCGTCAGGGGTTGGCTAGTGTGACCTGTAGGCCGAGTTGCGCTGCCTTCTTTGTGAGGAACACCCTCTCTATCGTCCCCTCTTAGGGCATTACCCTTTATGGGCCGACGAAAGGGATTAACGTTCAGGGCTGTCAACTAGAGTGCAGGTACCTGGTCTTGCGGCGTTCACCGCGTTGGCAATCTGTTGCATCATGGGACGCACCAAGCTCCATCTGTTTTTGCTGAGAATCACAATCGCCAATTTGCGCCCCTTCAGATTTTGTTGGTGAGGCAGATTTGTATCGGCCGTGAGAAGCACATCAAACCTAGCTTCCTCGGCCGCTTTCAGCAAGTCACCGTTGCTTAGTGTGTCCCACCCTTGTGCTCTTGCTTCTTTGACGATATGGCCTTGCAGCGCGCGGGAAATGCCTCTGGGGGTTCCGTGGTCAAAGAGAATGAGCATTAACGGCGAATCGGAGCTTCAAGACTCCGTGCTGCAAAGTCCAGTACCGCGGTGACCTGTTCCCGCGTCACGTCGAACTGTTCCATGATTTCCTCGATGCTCAGGCCATCCTCTAGGTTTTCAAATATGGTAGCCACGGGCAGGCGGGTTCCACGGAAAACCCACGCCCCGCTGACTTTTCCGGGCACACTTTCTACTGCTGCACATTTTGTCCAATCCAGTGCCATGCGTGCCTCCTTAATTCCGTTCTAGCTGAAAGTCTAGGGAGCCTGCGTACGGGTGTCAACACTTGGGAATTCCCGGTAGTGTCCTTGAAATTAGGACACTACCGAATTCCCCAAGCCGGTCGACTTGGATAGCTTAAATGAAGGCATCTGATGTGATAATTGGGAGCGCATGCGCCTTTATTCCGGCACTACCAAATCCCTCATTGAAGACTCGACTTTCAACCGTATCGCACCTAAGTTGAAGGATGCTTTCTTCAATGAGTTTCGATACCAGCCATCAGTCGCCGAGGTGAACTCGTGGAATAATTCTCTCCGCGCCATCTCACAAGTTTTTCAGACAGCGTCGTTGCTTGATCATGGCGTTTTGTTGGAACTCCGACTCCCGCTTACGTCCAAGCGGCTTGACTGCCTCGTGACCGGGTACGACAGCAAAAAAGCACCTAACGCAGTCATCATAGAGCTAAAGCAGTGGAGCGGCTGTAAAGGCGCATCTGGCAAGAACGAGGTAGCGACCTTCGTCGGCGGCGGTGTCCGGGATGTGCCTCATCCGTCCGTTCAAGTCGGTCAATACATGACGTATCTTACCGATTGCCATACGGCTTTTCAGGGGGAGGACGGAATCAGCGCACATGCCTGTTCTTATCTGCACAATTACAGCCCGATAGAGGACGATCCTCTTTTCTTACCTCAGTTTGCGGAGCAGAAACTATCTCGCAACTCCCAATTCGAACAACTTCATTCCCCTTCTGCCAAGCTGTGAGAGATGACGGCTAGCCACTTCGATTCCGGGGCCCGGTCCGCGCCGTTCGCTCGGTTTCTTTCTGTCTCCCCGTCGCAGCATGATGCCGGTGGACGAGGGGGGGATTCGGACCAATGGCCCCTTCGTCGCGAACGAGAAAAAATCTATGATAAGGCGCGGTGCCACAATCACTTAGATTTTCTGAGGGCTTCTGAATTGCCCCACCCGCCCCCACCATGTGTTCCAATTGCAACATGTTGGCTTTCCAGAATGACGTGGCGGTAAGAAGGCGCCATCAAGTCCTACCTCTGTAGCGATTAGTCGAGCGGACTCGGCAGCGGTGATCGCAGCGCAATACCACAAGGATGTTTGCTGGAGGGGCATACGGGCTTCGCCAGCGATGTTTCAGGGCCACTTAACGTCCAACGCGTAGCCCGACGGCTGACGCAGTCACGTCGGCCGAACTTGCTTGCTCCGAGAGGTTGTAAATCGATCGATGTGATGCTAAAATAGATCACATGAGAAAAGCTTCGATTCGAGATCTCCGCTACAGTTTCAAGAAGATAGAGCGCCTTTTGTATCAGGGCGAAGAGATTCAGATCACCAAGCGGCGGCGCGTGATTGCCCGCTTGATCCCTGAAGGCATGCGAGGTGCGGCGCAGATGCCGGACTTTCTAGCACGACTGCGCTCCACCTATGGCGACAAGTTGTTGAAGGTCAGTGGCGCTGAACTGGTGGCTGAGGATCGGAGCCGCTATTGAGGATCTACACTGACACAAGCTTTCTGGTTTCGTTGTATAGCCCCGACGCCAACTCCGCCGCAGCGGTGCGAGCCGTGAAAGCCTCTGCTGGGGAACGATTCGTGACCATTCTTGGCGAGCTTGAGCTTCTCAACGCCTTCGGACTCCGCGTATTTAGGAAGGAAGTGACCGAAGCGCAGGCACAATCATCATTGAGTGATTTTGAGAAGGATTTGCGCGACGGCCTCTTCCAATTACGCGGACTGCCTGACCCAGTTTTCGAGCGTGCTCGCCAGCTGTCCCGCCAAACTACGGCTAAGCTTGGCACACGCGCCGCCGACGTCTTGCACGTAGCTGCGGCGCTCGAACTGGGTGTCGACTACCTTTATAGCTTTGACCACCACCAGCGAAAACTCGCGCAGACTGTTCGCCTCAAAGTGAATTGAGAGCCCCGTTTCCCATCGCAGCGTGTTGCCCGCAAGCTAATACAACTAATTCGATATCAGAATTAAAAAAAGCGCCGAAGCCTTCGATCGCTTGGGAGCGACGTCGCACGTAATGGAACCTGTCGAACAGCGCGTCACGAAGATCTTGAGGTTGTACGAAACTCACTGATTATGTTGAAGTGGCTGCGACTGGCCGAGACAGCGTCTGTCCACGCAGAGGGAAGGAGTCGTGACGGTAAAGATCAGCCCCAGTCAACAGGTAGCCGGCATTCCAGTGATGGAGGTTCGGAAGTTTCTGCGACGTGTGCATAGTGATTTCAGGACTTCCTGGCCTGAACAAGTTGTTCAGCATTTCAATTTCACGAGCAGGAGGGCTAGGCAGTTTATTCATGATCTGCAGGCTGAAGGTCTGATCGAACCGTCCACACATGAATTCGATAAAGACGCGTACCAACTAACAGACAAGGGACGTAGTTTGGGACGGGGCAGCGCGGCGAAGGCCATTATTCGAGCGACGGAAGACAAGGCACTCAAGGGACTCTTGCAGCGCGCGAAGGAAGTAAACGCTAGCGATGATTTCCTGTGTTCTGTTGAAGCTGTCGTTTTGTTTGGCAGTTATCTGAAGGGCGAAGAACGTCCCAACGACGTTGACGTAGCCGTGAAGCTGAAGAGACGTTTGCCGGAGAACTTGGGCACTGATGAGTTTGCACGTCGCATGAGAGAACACGCCCGGAAGAGCAATCGTCAGTTCTCGACGTACCTTGAAGAGTTGCAATGGCCTGAAACTCAAGTGAAGCTGTATTTGCGGAAGAGAGTCCGGTGTTTGAGTTTCCAAGCTTGGGACTCCTTTGTGCGACTGGCGAAAGAACCGGATTTTGAATATTCAATTTTGATGGGGGAAAGAGTGAGGCTTTTGGAAGAGATTGCGCGACAAAAGACTTGAAGGTCGTCTGGGAGAGGGAAACCGCTTGAAGCGTGTTTTCAAATGATCTGGGTGAAGAAAAAGAAAAATCTGGTGCCGGGGGCCAGACTTGTACATAGCAGTCCCCGGACGCAATTCCAGATCGAGGGCGCAGCATGAGCGAAACAAGTGCCTGGCTGCCGAAATCGGAAAAGTAGAATCGCGAAAAAGCAAATGTCCGGTTTTCTGCCTTCCCAGGAGCCCTGCAGTTACGGTTGCTGAACTAAATCGGGCAGCTTGAGCAAGAGAGAATCTGGCGTGTGGCATTAAGAAGGAAAAGCCCCGCCGGAGCGGGGCTTCCTCATGATGGGTTCAATGGAATGCTTAGCGGTCGTTTCGGTCGTCCCCGTGGTGGACGATCACTTGTCCGCGAACTTCCCCGCCGGGGAAGTTCACCGAGTGCAAATTCACGTAGCCGGCACCCTGACGGATGGCACGCAGAGCGCTGGCCAGGTCTCCGGGTGTAATGCCCTGCGTCGTCGGACCGGTCACGTTGGCCGGAGTGATACTGCCTGAGAAAGTTCCTGAAGTGGCTACGGGGCACGCCGGTTGCCCACCGCCTCCGCACAGGAAGATCATGACTCCACCTGCTACGTGATTTTTTCCAAAGTGAATGTGAGAGAGGATCGCGTTGCTTGTGAGGTTTTGGAACGTCTCGGTGAAAGTGATGGAACCGTTCTCGTCAATGGTGGCTTTGAACGAGGCCGTCGCATTCGAGTTGATTGCTGGTACCTCATTCACGCCATGCAGGTCGGCGGTGAGGGTGATGAAATCGTCATCCCCCGCGACCGTCGAAATACTTAAGGCCAGGACAAGCAGCACTAACAATAGACTTTTCTTCATAGTGTTTATTCTCCCTCTAGTAAGGATAAGGACTCATGCAGAATTCTCGAAAGGCAGGGGGTGAAGCAGGCCAGCGGGAATTCTGGATTAGGACTCTCTCTAGCTGCGCAAGACCATACGGCAGCCACTCGCTCCTGTCAATCTCAGATTCCCAGAGTGTCAGATTCCCAGAGATTCCCAGAGAGCCAGTTGGTAGGTGGGCTGTCCTCGAAGGTTTTACGAGTGTAATGGCGACATTTCGACAGTCAACGTGGCAGCGTGGCGACAAAACGAGAGGCAACCCTGCATCTCTCAATGTATTCTTTCAATCGCTGTTTTTCGATGCGCCTCGAAGCAAAGAACATTAAGAGCATCCTATTATAGCAATGCATCCCGAACCGATTGCTACCGACAGGAACAAGGGTCCATCTGCGTTCCAGACAAGCAGGACCACGGCCACTATGGGCACCAAACCAGTGGCAATAAGTTGAAGGCCGTCCCACCGCGGTCTGCGAAGTTTCATGCCTGCCCATTGTAGAAGACCCCCCATAGGGGGCCGGTTGAGCGTGAAGACAGCAAATGCAAACTCCCAATCAAGCGATGATGGATTTAGTTGACGATCATGGAGGTACGCGGCCTTTCCTAGCGCACATACTCGCTCGAGATTGATATTTCTGGGAACCAGCACCGGAAATTCCGGGTCCCAGTTTGCTGGCGTTTCGGAAGGAAGGTAGTTGAGCAACAGACGTTGTTCGTCGCTGAGCGGCTTGCCTGATACCGTAGCTTGTTCCGCAATCCGGCCTATCACGAAGCTAAGAGCTGAGTCTAAGTCTGCCGTTCGGTCCATCAAGCCTCACGGATTGTCGCTTCCTTATGTAACGTAGCAGCATAGTTGTCGAGACCAGGCGTTGTCACTTAGAACCCTATCGTTGATGCATCGGAAGCACCATCCATGCCTCGTGCGATGGCTCCCCTAATGATTGGAGTCCGAGGATTGTCATGGAGTGGAAACCCGCAACCATAGATGAAGTAAAAGAGATAGTGAAGGCTGACTTGAAAAGATGCAATGCCGACCAGGTTGCAGTCTTTCAGCAATATTCTGTTGAGCCGTTGCTCGCGCCTATCGTGCGTAACGGAAAAGAGGAGAGCGTTGTTGTCGTTGCCCGGAAATCGAACGAGGTCATCTACTGGGAGGAATCAGGCCGTTAGTGGGCCAGCGGCACTTGTCGGTATCAGGAATGGTGGACGAGAGGGGATTCGCCCCCCCGGCCTCCTCATTGCGAACAGTGGGAAAAATAAGCTAAGGCAAGGCGCCACAATCACTTAGCTATTTTCACGAGGCCCTTAATTGGCAAACCTGGCAAACCGGTTTTCTCTTTGTCTTTTCAGTGCAGTTCGACGGTGAGAAGCCGGATAAAATCACGCGCGGTGCCTAAGTGCCTGTAACGACGACAAAGTCATTTTCGAGAACCCTCTGAATTGGACAACCCGGAGTTTTATTTTCGCGAAGCAGAGGGAGTACGAAAATGGGCCTGCCACTCCGGAGCCCAGTGGCGAAACTATCGTGCGAGGCCGCGACCGAGGAAAACGCAAAGAGGCGGAGCTTTATGCCCCGGACCCAAGTTACCGGTAGGGCGAACTTCCCGCCCGGAATAACATGCACTTCGCGCAATTTAGAAGAGAATGAAAACCGCGGTTTCGTTCGTGTGGCTAAACGAGAAACGAAACCGCATGCTTAACGTTGCGGCCGGCTGGTTATCGCTGGCGCATTTTCTCACAACCACGCACGTTACCGCTTTTCGGCCGGGATTCTCGCAAGCGTTTCGATCGTAATCTGCTTGTAGCCGCCTTCGACGCGGACCACCATTTGATTCTTGTCGCCAACGGGCATTTTCAGTTCCATCGGGTCGTGCTTTTCCACGACGGTGCCCGAGGCGCGGACGCGGGCATGCAGCAGGCTCTTGAGCCGTTGATTGCCATCGGCGGGAAAGTACAACGCACCATCGTCGGTGGCGATTGCCAGCGGGACACCGCGGGCAAGGCAGGCCGCGCCACAGTCTTTGTGAGACGCGGCTGTGGCTGCCGGAGCATGCAACATATAACAGGCCGCGTCGACCACTTTGCCGGTGACGGTGACGGAATCGGACGCAGCGGCCTGGCCGGGATTTGCTGAACCAACAGTCTTGGGAAGAGGACGAGCACTTGAGTGGAAGACAGCATTGACCAACCGAGCTTGCGGAAACGCGAGGCGATTTCGCAAGAAGGCTGCCTCGTCCCGTTCTCGCCGGTCTTCATCGTTGTCCCGCTGCGAAATGTCTGGACAAGGAGCAGGATCGGCTTTGCCCGCATAGGTGAGACAACGGTTGTCCTCGAAGATGTTTGCACCCGCAGGCGACAGGTCTTGTATGTCGGCTCCGATGGCCGTGCCGAAGTCCTTGGAAACCTGAACCGGTGGGTTCCCCGCAATGATGTTCCGGCGGATGATATTGCCGGTCACTAGACCACCAAGATAGACGCCGTTGATGTTTCCGCCAATCTTATTATTCTCGACCAGGTTATGCTCGCTTACACCTATGAATCCCAAGCCGAAATTATTGCTAAAGAGCGAGGTGGCCGAGGGCTTGGAAGTCGCTGAACCGTTGCCATAGAAGGTGTTCAACCGAACTCGGTTGTGGCTACTGCCGGAGAGTCAAGTTCCGCCGCACGACGCCCCGTTTGAACCACCGGCATCGTCTGCGAACACGTTTTGCTCAAAGATGCTGTCCGAAGTGCTGAAGGTCTGCATGCCGCTCCAACAGTTGTGGTAGGCCGTGACCTTCTTCACCGTGACCTCGCTGCTCGGATGCCCCGTCAACCCGATGAGGATTCCCCAGCGCTCAAAGTGCTGGATGATTCCCGGACCCTCGATCTTCACATCGGTTCTGTCAATCGCTTCGATGCCAACGCCATACATGGCATCGGTGGGAAGACTGCAACCGGTTGGAGGCGTCACAGGTCCCGTTATCGTGTGTCCGTTCAGGCGCAACTTGACATGGTCCGCTCCGAAGGAGATACACGGATTTGCCCCGGGCACGGTCAGCTGGACAGTGCATGTGACGTCGCCCGCCAGTGCGCTGTCTTCGAAGATGGTGAGTGTGGTGGAGATGGTACCGCTAATCTCTGTGGTGGCGGGCGTGCGTCCTGCGCAAAGCAAGAGAGCAGAAAGAGCTAAAACAGCAAGGGTCACTCGATGGGAGGGGAACCGCTTCATAGGACCTCCTTACGCCGTGCTCATGGTCGCTATGTGAACAAGGTGAGAAGGACGGCGTAGAATGTGCACAAGCCTAGGCAAGCGACGAGAGCTTGTCAAGCAGGGATGTCGAAGGGACTTCGACTGTGGGCGTTGCCAAAGGTTACGTTGGATCTGCAGACCTTCCGAAACACCTGGCGCGATAGCATGTGAGAACCGCAGTCTTCGCTTAGGACCCTAGATTCCGTACGAGCACCGTTGCGGATCGTTGAAAGCTTCATTGACACTTGGCGCCGATTGTTGGCGGATGACGAGCAAGCGGGAAGTAATCCCAAGGTAAGGTTTGCCGACAAACCGATAAATATCAGTACAAGGCGCGTTCTTCAATGACTGGGACTCGCAGCTTGACGTGACGAATGTGCAGCACGGTGTCGCACTATTCCGCGAAACTCAGGCCTTCAGCTCCGCTTTGCTGTACAGCTCAAGCATCTTCTCCGCCGTGGGCGGGTTCAGCATGTCGAACTCCGGCGCATTCGGAAAGCCTGTACCAGCTATGCGTCGGCGTGCGCTCTCGCGGTCGTAGTTAGTGTGCCGCAGATCGACGCCTGCGCCTAGTAGGAGCCAGTCGGCACCGGGCGGCCCGAACGGCATGCCGACGCTGCCGGCATTCACGACACGCGTCTTGCCGACTATGCGATCGAATTGCATGTGGGTGTGGCCACAGACCACAACGTCCGCCTTGGCAGCGTCGAATATCGGCAACAGCCAGTCTTCGTCGGTCCGGGCGGTAAAGATTTCATTATCGTCGCGTGGTGTGGCGTGGCAGAAGACCACGCGTCCAAACCCCGGGATCTGTAGTGCCACAGTCTTGGGCCAGCCCGCGATCCACTGCTCGTGCTCGGGAGCGAGCTGGCGTGCGCTCCAGCGGAGTATCTCCAGCGCAAACGGCGGCAGCTTCTTATTCTCGTCTCCGTGACGCGTCGCCATCACCTCGCGATCGCTATTCCCCATGAGGTAATGCACTGGTGCGGATAACGATGACAGCCGCTCGATGCAGTCCACCTGCATCGGTCCGCTGAGCACGTCGCCGCGTACGACGATTTGATCAATCGTGACGCCTTGAAGTTCTTCCAGCACGGATTCGAGCGCCGGCAGGTTGCCGTGAATATCGTAAAGAGCGACTACTCGCATAATTCCTTAAAGCCCGGCTCTGGGCACCAGCAATACTCCCCATTTAGCACACCCAGCCTAAGCGGCCATCGCAAGTAGGTGCAAGGATTTGACGATTATGCCCGGGTGACGGGCAAACCTCTGACCGTACCGCCGCAACATTCACCCAATCATTGGTCGGTGGCATGGAGGCCATCGATCATGAAGCGGAAACCCTACTCACGAAGAAAACGCACGACCACAAAATCTGTTCTGCGCCTGCCAGACCTCGAGCACGCCAAAGCCGCAGTCTTGAATAGCCTCACCAGCCTGGACGCCCAACGGGGTTATCGTCACGCCATCGATGAATTCGTTGACTGGTATTGTTCGGAACCTCGATTGGCTCTCAACAGAATTGTAGTGCTGCGCTATCGGTCTCATCTCGAATCCCGTCAACTTGCGCCTGGCACCGTCAATCTACGTCTCGGTGCCGTGCGCCGGCTTGCATACGAGGCCGCCGACTGCGGTCTCCTCAGCGCCGATTTGGCGGCTGGTATTCGCCGCGTTAAGGGCGTGAAGAAGCTGGGGGTGCGCCTCGGCAATTGGCTGACCGCGGAGCAGGGCCACGCTCTTTGGCAAGCACCCGATCATCAACGACTGAAAGGAAAACGCGACCGAGCATTACT
>Ga0209468_1000372_pt1 | contig 22020 bp, 13 predicted proteins | sample GraSoiAngelo_102_FD_185871 | JGI IMG/M metagenome (GOLD analysis project Ga0209468, IMG submission 185871) | Grasslands soil microbial communities from the Angelo Coastal Reserve, California, USA - 14_0903_02_40cm (SPAdes) (version 2) | ecosystem: Environmental > Terrestrial > Soil > Grasslands ...
CATTAAATATTAGTTCAAAACAAAATCAATTAATAGTTAATTCTATAACTTATCCTGTTTTATATAATAATCCTTATAATACACAAAAATTAATTAATAAAAGAGTTAATAGTTTTATTAAAACGTAAGTTTTTATAATTTTTAAAAGGCAAACTTTTACTTTATAAAACATTTATATAAATAAAAATTAAATTCTAAAAGAAAAATACAGTGTATATTTATAAGATGTTAATACTTCTTCTTATATTAGTTATTAAATTTAAAATTTAATAATAATTGTTTTAGTTTTTTTGTTTTGATACTATTTAACATATTATTAAAAGATCTTTCATAGAAAATTAAAAGATAATATAAAATTTTTAATCTTAAAAAAAAAATGATTATATAAGCCTTTAGGTTTAATCACTAGATTATTCTTAAATACTACAAATAAGTTTTGTCACATTTATATCCTTATTTAATTTCATATTTTAATTTAATATGTTTTAATTTAAAATTAATTAAACTTTAAAAATTTGTCTGTTATAGCTGTAGTTATATACATCCTTTATTGTTTTTATTTTTCTATAATACTATTAGCTTTTAATACTTTATATTAATTAATATCATTAATTCCAGATATTTATTTATATATTTTTAGATAATATCTTATCATACATTATTTATCTATTAATTTTTATAAATATTTTCAAATTTTATATTATATATTAAGTACTAAACTTATTTATCTCTATTTTCAGTAATAAGCTTATTTATATTATACCAAATTTCCCTAAAAGATTATTTAATAACATTTTACAATAAATTTTATTGCTTTTGTATTTTTAGCTTTTAGATTATATAATATATTAACATATTGAATAAATATATTTTCCTATTTATTACTTTTATTTTATAACTTTATAATGTAGTTAAATTTAATTAATTTTGCTTCTTCTATTTCACAGTAAAATAAACTAAATTAATTATTAAATTTAAACTTATTTAGGTAAATCTTTTAAATTTGTACATTTATTTCCTAGTATAATATTTAAATAAACAAATGGATATAAAATATTATACAATATTAATTTTTTATTTTAAGGTTTATTTAAAGTTTGAATCTAATGTTATATTTTAATTAAATAATAAATATTTTTTATACTTTATTATTATAATTGCTTTCTTTTTATATATATTATTATTAATATAATAAATATGTTATATATAATCATAGGAGTTTGAGCAGAAGGTTCTGCATTTTGATTGCAAATTAAAATTTAGGGATTCGAGTTCCCCTGACTCCTAATATTATATTAATAATATTAAATATCATTTTTGTTAAATTATAAGTATTAAATTAATTTAGTAGTAGATGATTATTTAATACTTAATAAATCTTAAAAAAGGCTTTACATTTTATAAAGTTTGTATTATATTTATTTTTAAACTATATATTAGATAAACATTAAATTAAACTAATAATTAAAAAAGTTTTTAATTGTTTTTAATTATAAATATATAATTAGAATATAATTTTAATTATATATTTGGTAATTTTTAATTGTCTTTAATTATAGTATTAAATTAATAGAATGACATTATCTATAATATCAATTATTGAGGATTTATTAGTTATTGTACCCGCTTTATTAACAGTAGCTTTTGTAACAATTTCAGAAAGAAAAACAATGGCAAGTATGCAAAGAAGATTAGGACCTAATATAGTTGGTTATTATGGATTATTGCAAGCATTTGCTGATGCATTAAAATTGTTATTAAAAGAATATGTTTCACCTACACAAGCTAATATTATTTTATTTTTTCTTGGACCTATTATTACATTAATTTTTTCTTTATTAGGTTATGCTGTTATACCTTATGGTTCAGGATTATGTATTTCAGATTTTAGTTTAGGAATATTATATATCTTGGCTGTTTCTTCATTATCAACATATGGTATTTTATTAGCTGGTTGATCAGCTAATTCAAAATATGCATTTTTAGGGTCATTGAGAAGTACAGCTCAGTTAATAAGTTATGAATTAATTTTAAGTTCTATTATATTATTAGTAATATTATTAACAGGTAGTTTAAATTTAACTGCTATAATAGAATCTCAAAAAGCTGTTTATTTTTTATTACCTTTATTTCCTATATTTATTGTATTTTTTATAGGGTGTATAGCGGAAACTAATAGAGCTCCTTTTGATTTGGCTGAGGCTATTATAAGTAATTTGATTTGGTCTCATTAAAGATTACTATATGCTGAAAACTCTGTTTTATTTAAGATAATCAGCAAGGAATCAATTGTTTAATTGAGCCTTCAGAGACTACATGTAATCATTTAATATAAATAATATATTAAATAAGATATAGTCCAATTTTACATAAAAAGTGTAAATAATTAAAATTTTACAAAAATATTCTATATTTATAATTAGATCTAATTATTTTATATACTTATAATATTAATACATTGCTTAATTTCTTGTGGACTAAAATAATTTATCAAACATTTAAAAGATATTATTTTACTTTAAATTTAGATTCAAAAACATTATTTGTATTAATTACTATTCTTATTTAAATTATTAAAAATTAAAATAGTAAAAATTTAATAGAATTTTATAGAAAAAAATGAGGTATTTATTTTTTATTAATGAAAATTAATAGATAAACATATTTAAGATAAAATCTAATAGTGCTTTATCTAATATTTTTCATATAAAGTAAAATTATAAGTAATAAGGCTTTAACTAATTTAAAATTAAGTTATATAAATAAATTTGATTTTTAGACTCTTCATAATTTTTAGGTTATTCTTAAAGTATGTAAGATTATAAACATACTGAATAAGCAATAAAAAAAAATGGTAGAGTTTTTTTTTATAATAATTATTTTTTTATTTAGTAAAAATCATAAAAAATTCTTGTTTTAATAAGTAAATAGAGTGAATTAAATTCTATATTTGGTAAAATATATTTAATAAACTAAGGTTCTTATAAGTAAAAATATAAATAAAAATATAAGTAAATATTTTTTAGGTCTAGGTATTTATAACTTAAATGATAATTTAATTTTAAAGTTTAATAGAGTTAGGTAAAGATTTAAATATGAAGTAATAGTAGATAAGTATTTAATGGTCTTTTTATAAAGGTATATACCGTTTTAAGTTAATACAAATTTAATTTCATAAGTTTTATTCTAAGGAATGATTATCTTATCTAATAGTATGATTTATTTTGGAATCTGAACTTGTAAGTGGTTTTATGACAGAACATTCTGCAGTTATTTTTGTATTTTTCTTTTTAGCTGAATATGCTAGTATTGTTCTAATTTGTTTATTAACTAGTGTTTTATTTTTAGGAGGTTATTTAAGTATATTGTCTTTAAATTCTTTAATTTATATATATAATTTTTTTTTTCAATTTGTTGAATATATCCCTCTTCATACTAATTATAATTTTTTATTACCTAGTTTATTATTTAGTGACTATAATAGTTTAAATTTAGCTTTTAAAACATCTGTTCTTATTTTTATATTTATTTGAGCTAGAGCTTCATTTCCTAGAATAAGATTTGATCAATTAATGTCAGCTTGTTGAACTATATTATTGCCTATTATTATAGCATATATAATAGTTATTCCTTGTATTATTATTAGTTTAAGTATTTTACCTTCTAATTTTTTTTTATTATAATTATTAATTGTTTTTAATTAAAAAATAATTAAATTTTAACTTTAATTTTCAATTTTTCCAATATTTAATTTTTTATATTTGTATTTGTATGTTTATATAAAAACTATAATATTTATTATAATTTTTAGATTAAGATGTTTTGCTTTTTTAAATAAATAAATATTTATTTATTTAAAATTAGCCATATAGTTATATATGGTGTTACATAAGGTTAATATATATTTAACCTGGAGGAAATTTGTATTTATGAAAATAGTTGTATTGATATCTCTTTTCTCATTATTATTAATTCCTTTATTGGGAATATTTATTCTTTTAATTTATACTTGTTATGGTTTAGCTTTTATATCAGATAGACAGATTAAATATATTGGTTTAATAACTACAACTTTTAATTTAATTGTATCTTTAATAATATTTATATTATTTGATTTTAGTAGTAAACAATTTCAATTTATACAAATACAAGAATATTATAAAATAAATTATTTTGATGTATATTTAGGTATAGATGGAATATCTATATATTTTATATTATTAACAACAATAATTATACCTATATGTATAATATCTAATTGAAATACAATAAAATCAAATAATGTGTTATCCTTTATAATAATAATATTATTATTAGAAACATTATTATTAGCTGTTTTTTTAGTTCTAGATATATTATTATTTTATATATTTTTTGAAAGTATACTACCTCCTTTATTTTTATTAATAGGTTTATTTGGATCTAGTAATAAAGTAAGGGCTAGTTTTTATTTATTTTTATATACTTTATTAGGTTCATTATTTATGTTACTTTCTATAATTACAATGTCATCTATAATGGGTACAACTGATTTTGATGCGTTATCTAAAGCAAATTATAGTTATATTATTCAACTTTTTTTATTTTCCGGTATTTTTTTATCATTTGCTGTTAAAACTCCTACAATATTTTTAAATACTTGATTATTAAAAGCTCATGTTGAATCACCTTTAGCTGGTAGTATAATTTTAGCAGGTATAGTACTTAAGTTAAGCTTATATGGTATATTTAGATTAATATTGCCTTTATTACCTAAAGCTGTTATTAATTATACGTATATAGTATATGTAATAGGTGTAATAACTATTTTATATGCTAGCTTTAGTACATTAAGAACAATAGATATTAAAGAACTTATTGCTTATTCATCTGTATCTCACGCAGCTGTATATCTTTTAGGAGCATTTAGTAATAGTATTCAAGGAATAGAAGGTGCTATTGTCTTAGGTTTAGCTCATGGTTTTGTTTCTTCCGGTTTATTTATATGTGTTGGAGGTGTATTATATGATAGATCTTCTACTAGATTAATTACATATTATAGAGGTATGGTTCAAGTAATGCCTATTTTTTGTATTTTATTTTATATATTATCTTTAGGTAATTGCGGTGCTCCTCTTACTTTAAATTTTATAGGTGAATTTATGTCACTTTATGGTGTATTTGAAAGAATGTCTGTTTTAGGTGTTTTAGCTAGTAGTTCTATTATATTTTCTGCAGCTTATACTATATTTATGTTCAATAGAATAGCTTTTGGTGGTACTTATTCTCCTTATTTTATTAAATATGTTACTGATGTAAGTAAAAGAGAATTTGCAATTTTATTTATTCTTGTAATATTTACAGTATTATTTGGTCTTTATCCTGCCCCTATATTAGATGGTTTGCATTATTCAGTTTCATCTTTAATATATAATTTTAATATTTATTAAATTTACATTTATAAATTTACTTAAAATAAAATATATTTTATTTTATTATTAAATTAATTGAAAATTATAATATTATCTACTAACCTTTTTAATCTTATTGTAAATTTTTTTGTAATTTTAATGTATATTATTAATTTATTTAGATCCTCTTTTTTTATTTTTTTATAAAGATATATATATGAAAATATCTCGTATACATCTTATACTATGCCACAATTAATACCATTTTTTTTTTTTAATACAGCACTTATTACTTTTATTTTATTAATTATTTTAGTTTTTACATTTAGTAAATATATTTTACCTAGATTTGTTCGTTTATTTATAACACGTATTTTTATAAATAAATTATAGTTTATAAAAATTAAACAAATAAAGTAAAAAGTTAAATTTATTTTTTATAAATTTAATATTCTAAATTGTAAAGTACCACTTAATTTAAATATAAGTTTATTTTTTTTTATGAATAATTTTATTGTGTTAAGCCCTTTGGATCAATTTGAAATAATGGATTTAATAAGTATTAATTTCAATATTTTAAATAATAATCATATATCTATAACAAATATTGGATTGTATTTAACAATTAGTACATTAATTATTTTAGGTATTAATAAATTAGCTACTAATTATAACAAATTAATATCTAATACATGATCTATAAATCAAGAATCATTATACGCAACTATACATAGTATAGTAATAAATCAAATAAATTCAAATAAAGGACAAATATATTTTCCTTTTATATATGCTCTATTTTTATTTATTTTAATAAATAATTTGATAGGTATGGTTCCTTATAGTTTTGCTTCAACATCTCATTTTATTTTAACATTTTTCATTAGTTTTACCGTAGTTTTAGGTGCTACTTTTTTAGGATTTCAAAAACACGGTTTAGAATTTTTTTCTTTCTTTGTACCTTCTGGTTGTCCTTTAGGTCTATTGCCTTTATTAGTACTAATAGAATTTATATCTTATTTAGCTCGTAATATATCTTTAGGTTTAAGACTTGCAGCTAATCTCGTGAGTGGTCACATGCTTTTAAATATATTAAGTGGATTTACTTATAAAATAATGACTTCAGGTATATTATTCTTATTCATAGGGTTAATACCTTTAGCTTTCATTATAGCATTCTCGGGGTTAGAGTTAGGTATTGCGTTTATACAAGCCCAAGTTTTTGTAGTTTTAACATGTTCATATATAAAAGATGCTTTAGATTTACATTAATTGTTATAAAAAATAATAAAATAGTAAGTTATTTAAATAAATATTCTCAATCTTATAATAATTTATTAAGTAATTTATCTATTTCTATTAAATATTTATTAGTTAAATATAACTTTATACAATATATATATTATTATTATAACAATTTAGGTAGTACTTTACATTTTTAAAATAGATATACTAAAAAATTATAAATACTTAAATATAAAGGTAAAAATCGCATATTCAATACAATACTTAAAATAAATAAACCTAGATTGGAGATAATAATATATGAACTAATAAGTTAAATGGTAAAAAATATATAAGTAGTTATATGAATTTAAAACGTATATTACTATAATATTATAATATAAATAGATAACTACTAGGGTAAGTAAGCTATTATAAAGTATTATTAAATTATGGATATTATAATTTTAATTTATATATTTTATAATTATATGACAAAGATAATCTTATCTTACGTGAGAACATTATCTTAATATATATTTTCCTGAGTATAATATGTATACGGGTTATTTTCATATACATATATAGACATTAATAAAAATAAATGAAATTAGCAATCCCTTAATTAGTCTACTAAAAATTTATTACAGTGTACTGTGAATCATAAATGTAAAAAAGTAGAATTGATTGTTGTTACTATTAGTTTAAAGACTGCTTATCATCTAATAAAAACAGTAGCCATAGCTTATAATATTGATATAAAATATATTGAAAAATATATTTATTTAAATTAATAACAATTTGTTTTTAACAAATATACTTTTAAATTTTATGATACAAACTATATAATCTGATAAAAAGATAGGAAAGTCCTCAATTTATTAAGTGTATATATATATATATTATATGCATCAATATAATATGTATTACAAATATAATGATAAAAATTATGGAATATTTAGAGAAACAAATTATTATATAACTATATAATATATAATATTATAATATTATATAATAGGAACAATACTCCTACATTAAATTTTTTTTTAGAATTATGCATAGTAACAGAATTCGGCTTAATTGTATCTATTATAGGTTTTTCCTTATTTAATTTTGTAAATTTATTTTATATAATTTATATAATTATATAAAATAAATAAAAAAATATAAATTAAAATTTTAGTAAAAAAATAACAATTGATTATTTTTAAATTAGTGTAATATAATGTAATATGTAATAAAAAATAATATAAATATTACATATTATATTATGTTATATTGAATAATAGATATGTTATTAAAAAATAACATATCTATTTTTATATTTTTGAGTTTGATGATGGCTCTGATTGAACGCTATCTAAGTGCTTGACACATGCTAATCGTACGTCTAGTTATATTTATTAATTAGAAGTGGTGTATAGGTGAGTAATTAATATTTTGGCTACCTTAAAGAGAGGTAAAATCCCTTATAATAAAAAGAAACTAAATAGTTTTACTTTAAGATGTTAATTAATATTTCGGACAGTAGTAGAAAAGGTAATGTCTTAACTAGCTATATATCCGTAATCGTAACTGAGAGGTTGATCGATCACATTGGGTCTGAAAAAACCCCAATGCGCATTAGTACAGCAGTGAGGAATATTGGTCAATGGCCTAACGGCTGAACCAGCAACTTGGAAGAACGCATTTGTATTAATAAATATTAATATAGTAACGAATAAGTCGTATAAAGTTCTGAATAGAATAATGAGGATGACAATTTTCTATTTATAAGTCTTGACTAAATTACGTGCCAGCAGTCGCGGTAATACGTAAAAGACTAGTGTTAGTCATCTTTATTAGGTTTAAAGGGTACCTAGACGGTGAATTAAACCTTAATAGGTATTTTTTTACTAGAGTTTTATAAGAGAAAGGGAGAACTTTTAGAGTAGAGATAAAATATTATGATACTAAAGGGACTGGCAAAGGCGAAGGCGGCTTTCTATGTAAAAACTGACGTTGAGGGACGAAGGCTTGGGTAGCAAGAAGGATTAGATACCCTAGTAGTCCAAGCAGAAAATTATGAATGTCATAAGCTAGATATTTACATTTAGTTTATAAATGAAAGTGCAAGCATTCCACCTTAAGAGTAATATGGCAACATTGAAACTGAAATCATTAGACCGTTTCTGAAACCAGTAGTGAAGTATGTTATTTAATTCGATAATCCGCGAAAAACCTTACCACAATTTGTATAATATAAATTTATTACAAGCGCTGCACGGCTGTCGTCAGTTAGTGTCGTGAGATCTGGTTAACTCCTTTAATTAACGAAAACCCTCACTTTATTTGTTTATATAAAGTGGTTCGCCGCTATATTGGACTAGATAAGAGGGACCAAGACAAGTCATCATGGCCTGCTTTGAGATGTAGGATATCTCATGTGTGGGTAAAACTATCAAACTCCGGGGACTTCCTAAAGCTTTTGGTACCAAGCAATATTCGAAAGATTATTTGTGGATGAATTAATTATTCATGTAAGGTAATAAGTCAAAAGATGATTGAAAAAAAAATGGAATATCGCGGATCTAAGTCAGTATCAGATTTAAAAATACCCACAAGCCATATAAAAAAATCTGATACTGTAAAAGAGCAACGAGTAGACGGTAGTTGACACTTTTCTTTATACAATAATAATAATGCTTTAAAGAAAATGTGTTTAAGGTATACTCTAATGAATTTCGAAAGAAATCGTCAAGTCAAAATCCTTTCTAACTGAATAAATGTATTAAGAACATATACTACAATCGCTACTGACAAGCCAATGTTTGTTAATAAATCTATAATAAACCCTTGATTTTTTACGGGTTTTGCAGATGCAGAAGGTTCTTTTTCTATTTTGATTCAACCTAATAGTAAATATAAAACTAATTGAAGAATTAAAGCAATTTTTGCTATTGCTTTACATAAAAAAGATACTGGACTTTTGGAAAATATTCAATCTTCTTTAGGTGTAGGTAAATTACATAAACATGGAGAAAATTCTGTACAATACAGAGTTGAATCAATTAATGATTTACAAATAATTATAGATCATTTTGATAAATATCCACTTGTATCTGCTAAATTAGCTGATTATATTTTATTTAAAAAAGCTTTTTATATAATTAAGCTTCAAGAACATTTAACTAAAGAAGGATTATTAAAATTAGTAGGAATAAAATCTTCTCTTAATTTAGGCCTTAGTACTAATTTAAAAAAAGCATTTCCTAATTGAAATGAATATGTAATTACTAGACCATAATATATCTTTAAAAGTATTCCTGATCCTGATCCTGATTGAATAGCTGGATTTTCAAGTGGAGATGGTAGCTTTAGTATAAAAATTAGTAGTTCTACTACTAAAATAGGTAGTAGAGTTCAATTAAGATTTTCTATAGGATTGAATATTAGAGAAAAAGAGCTAATTAAAGCTTTAATTATTTATTTTAAATTAGATAAATATAAAGAAGATGATAAAATGTCTTATATTTATTATGGAAATAATTCTGTAAGTTTTCAAGTTATAAAATATTCAGACATACTTGATGTAATAGTTCCTTTTTTTAAAAAATATCCAATTCTAGGTCAAAAAAGCTTAGATTTTTTCGACTTTATTAAAGTTGTAGATATATTAAAAAATAAGGAACATTTAACATTGGAAGGTTTTAATAAAATTTTAATGATAAAAGCTTTAATGAATGAATAAAGAATATAGTTGTTAATTAAATAATTATATAGTTTGAGTATATGTTTTTAATATATTTATTTAATGATAAATTTGATCGCTATGAAATATTGTGGGCTACAGACGTGCCACATATACCTTAACAAAAGGATGCAATATTGTGAAATGGAGCTAATCCTTAAAATTGGTTATAATATGGATTGTAGTCTGTAACTCGACTACATGAATAAGGAATTACTAGTAATCGTGAATCACCACGTCACGGTGAATCTAATCTCAGCTAGGTACTAACCACTCGTCAGGCGCTGAAAGAAGTATGTGCAATAAGTTTAATTTTTTTATATTTTAGTATATATAATTGGATATATATAAATATATTTATCATTTTCGTATGCATGACTTTAATTGGTGTTAAGTCGAAATAAGGTTCGTGTAATGGAAATTGCACGGGATGTATAAAACTTAATAATATTCTTGTATATAAAATATATTTTATTTTATTTTACATATCTTTATATGGTATAAAGAAGTTAATTTTTATTTCTGTTGGTTCAAATCCAAAAAAAAGATTTTTATTAATATATTAATACTATTTTATTAATATTTTATATTTTCAATTAGTAATATAAAATATTTAATATTTTATTTATATTTGTATTTTTAAGGAAGGGTCCGTTTGTTGGTTAACGGGTTGAGCTGTAAACTCAATGGCTTTTAGCTATCAAAGGTTCGATTCCTTTTCTTCCTAGCTAAATATAAAGTATAATATATTAAAATATATATTTATATGTATATATTTAGTAGCATTCCTGTTTTTTTTATATCAGCTAGTTTAATGTGGGGATAAGATTATAAAGATAATGAGTTATTTGTATTTAATATATGATCTAAAAACTAATGGATTTTTGGTGGAAATTTTAGATATATTATCTTTAATTTGTATATTATTTGGAATTTATACAATTATTAGTAAAAATCCTATAGTATCTGTTTTATTTTTAATTGGATTATTTTCTACAATTTCTTGTTATTTAATATTAATAGGTTTAAGTTTTATTGGTATATCTTATTTATTAGTTTATGTTGGTGCTGTATCTATTTTATTTATTTTTATATTAATGTTAATAAATATTCGAATTTCAGAACTTTTAAGTGATACAAATAATTATTTACCTTTGGCTATGTTAAGTGTAATACCTTTTGTATATATATTAGGTCAAAATATATCTTTTAATTCTATACAATTAGGAATTATTAATTATTTATATAATTCCTTTTTTGAAAAATTATATAGTATAAAACAAGGACAATATCAATATTTTTATAATATTATTGATTCTAAGCAACGAATATTTTATGCTAGTTCTAATAATTGAGATACTATTTTAACGGATGTTACGAATATTACAAGTATAGGTAATATAATGTATAGTACTTATAGTATATGATTATTAATAGTTTCTATTATTTTATTATTAGCCATGGTCGGTTCTATTGTAATAACAATCAATCCAAGTAAAAACTTATAAATTATGGCATATTAGTAAAGAAAAATATAAACAAAGATTTTGTAGATTTTTGTAATATATATATAATTTAATTAAAAACAAGGCATATTTAACACAATAAAGTTTACAAAAAGTTATAAATATTAAAATTAGTATGAACACAGGTAGAAAACATTAAATATTAAGAATTTTAAGTATTGTGGTATTTTCAATTTAATATGTTGTATTAATTTTTTAATTATAAAAGGTTTTGAAATAAATGTTTGTATTGTTGTTTAATTTTGTTGATTTCTTTTTATAATTTTTTCATTAATTTATTCATTATATTGATAGAATAATATATTATATTATACAAATGAAGAATTATATATGTAAAGGATTTAATAAAAAAAATAATTCAAAATTTGAGTAATTATATTATAATATTAATTAATATTCTGATAGTTATTAATTATATGATTAAAATAATCTTTTTAAATTATAAATATAATACATATCTAATAGTATATATATATATATATATATATAATTTTTATATTTATTCTTATAGTTTAGTAAAGCAAACCCCTTAATAATCTTGAATTTTGTAAATATTTGTTTAGTTATCTAAATAAAGAACTTGAAAAAACAGAATTAGAAGATTATCATTTGTTATCTAAATTTTATTTTTATACAATATCTATAAGTTGCTTAAAATTTTTCTGAATTAAGTTTTGAAAAGTTAGCATAAAAGATTTACTACCTTTAAAAATGTTAGATGCTTTAAAATATAGGTTTGAAAGGTATGGATGAAAATTTTAAATAAAAATCCTTACAATAATGTTTTTTTTTATTAATAACTATATTATTGACCTAAGGTAGTCCATGAATTAAAATATTTTATAATTAAAATATTTGATATCAAATATTTTAATTATTTCAAGTATAAATATAATGTATAGTTATTATTACATAATATTTATAATAACTTTTAATACCATTAGTTAGGTAGTGTTATTGCTATTACTATTTCTGAAAAAAGAGTTTAATGATTTATTTTAAATATATTTAATGATATACAAAACAAAAAGTAATTTTCAAAATCATCCTTATCACTTGGTATCTCCTTCTCCTTGGCCTATTTATACAAGTGCTGCACTTTTTACTGTTACAACTACTGGTGTATTAAGTATGCATGGTTTTTTTTTTGTGGGTTATTTATTTTTTATTACTCTCTTTAATTTAATTGTATCAATGATTTTTTGATTTAGAGATGTAATATCAGAGGGTACAAAATATAATATATTATATCTTTATTTTATATATTTTATATTAAAAATTACAAAAGCTTTTAGTAAAGAAGATATCAAACAAGCTTTGAGTAATAGAAATATTTTATATAAGAACATAAGTAAAGATCAATTAGGTTATTATTTAGCAGGATTATTGGAAGGAGATGGTCATATATCTATTCCTGCTTTAAGTAATACAATATTAAATAGGATTTTAAATCCTAGAATTGTTTTTACTTCACATATTAATAATATACAATTATATGCATATATTCAATCTAAATTAGGAGGTATTGGACGTTTTCAATATAATAACAATACTATTCGTTATATAATAGGTGATGTTAAAGGTATTGAATTAATAATAAACTTAATACATAATAAACTTAGAACACCTAAAAATTTAACTTTTAATAAATTGATTAAATTTATGAATGAAAAATATAATCTTTCTTTTAAAGAAAGTATATTAGATAAATCAAATTTTTTAGATAATAGTTGATTTGCAGGGTTTGTAGAAGCAGATGGTAATTTTTATATAAAAATTACAGAATCAAAACCTAAATCTGAAACTAGATTAAGATCTGTTAGTGAAAATATTAGTCTTAGATTTAGATTAGATCAACGTTTGCATGATAAACCTACTTGTTTAACTATGTTGCCTATTATGGAAGAAATTTCCAAATGTTTTCTATGTAATTTATCAGAATATAATACTTTAAAAAGTGGTCAGGTTTTATCAATATCTATTACAAGTATAAATAAATTAAAAGTAATAATTGGATATTTTAATGTTTATAGTTTATTAGGTATAAAATATAATGATTTTATAGATTGAAAAAAAGTTTATCAAATGTTTATTAATAAAGAACATCTTACTTTAGAAGGTAAACAAAAAATAAAATTAATTAAATCAAATATGAATAATACAAGAATTCTCTAAATAATGTGCCCTCTTTAAATTTAACTATATGCTGGGAACTTCTTTATATTAGAACAATCAGCAGGAAACCAATAAATTCATAATTATTTTAGTAGGTTCCTCAGAGACTAAAAGTTAAAAGCTAATACGTTAATATTATTTGTTCTTAACCTATTATATAAGATATAGTCCATCTAATTTAGTAATAGATTAGATATAATGACATATTTAGGAAATCATACTAGCGCTGTACAAAAAGGTTTAAATTTAGGTGTAGGTTTATTTATAGTTTCTGAAGCTTTATTTTTTCTAGCTATTTTTTGAACTTTTTTTCATAGTTCATTATCACCTAATATAGAATTGGGAGCTCAATGACCACCTATGGGTATAAATGGTATTAATCCCTTTGAATTACCTTTATTAAATACTATAATATTATTATCATCTGGTATTACAGTAACATATTCTCATCACTCTATTATACAAGGTAATAGAAAAGGAGCTCTATATGGTTTAGTTTATACAATTTTATTAGCTATATTATTTACGATTTTACAAGGTGTAGAATATACAGTTTCATCTTTTACTATATCTGATGGAATTTATGGTTCTTGTTTTTATTTTGGAACAGGTTTTCATGGATTACATGTAATAGTAGGAACTGCTTTTTTAGCAGTTGGTTTATGACGTTTACTTGCCTATCATTTTACTGATCACCATCACCTCGGGCTCGAGTCTAGTATATTATATTGACATTTTGTTGATGTAGTATGACTTTTTTTATTTATTTCTATATATTATTGAGGTTATTAAAATATTTAAATTTTAATAAACATAAAAATATTTATTTTATTATTTATTTTTTATTTTTATACTTTATAATATTTTGCTTTTAAATTTACATTTTTGTATTTAAAATTTTATTTTTAATTATATAAATTTTAAATTAAAAATGTATTAATTTATTTAGATCCTCTTTTTTAATTTTATAAAGATATATACATGAAGATATCTCGTATACATATAATATATACTATGCTACAATTAATACCATTTTCTTTTTTTTATAGTTGTTATTTCTATTATTATTTCTATTATTTATATCAAAATTCTATTTTTTTTAAAAAATTTATAAATTTCATATTTATTTCTATTGTCGTAATTATAGTCTTAATTTTAAGTTTAATTATTTTTGCTACTGAAACTTATGCTCAAAGTCCTGATTTTGATCTTGTGGAAACATTTTTAGAAAAAAAAACAAATTTTTATAATGACAAATTGTTATTTGATACCAAAGCAAATAATTTTTCTAGTTGATTTAATGATCGTATTGCTCAAGTAGAATTTACAAAAGGTAGACCTATGCCACAATTTAAAGATATGGCTGAGTCTAGAGAAAAAAATGTCGCTCTAGAAGATTTTTTAATGAAAAGATTAACTGTTGAGGGTGATGAAATACATAATGAGGCTTGTAGAATGTTGGATAGAGTTAGTGAATTAGAAGCTATGGACGCAAAAATACATTCTCTTACACAAACTAATTTTGACAATTCAGAATACCAAAAATTAACACTTCATTTCTTTCAATATAGAGATTCAAGTGGTGCTGTTAGATGGTATGCCATTAAACATCCCAATAAAATTATAAAAGGGATGAATCTGAAAAATAGATATTTTTAATTATATATTTTTAGCTAATAATAAATATTTTACTATTATAGTCAACAACTATAATAAGTATTATTATATAAGCTATATTTAATATTATTTTTTTTTTTATATGAAAAAAAAATAAATTAATTATTTTATATTATATATAATTTGTCTTTTTAATTAAAATAAATTAATTAATTTATTAATTTATTTTGTGTTTTGATACAAAAAGAGACTTTAGTTTAATTGGTAAAACATGTGACTTTTAATCATTATCATAAGGGTTCAATTCCCTTAAGTCTTAAGAATTTTTTTTTAATAATTATTAAGACTAAATTAAGAATTTTTTTTACCAATTTTTAGATAAGATTAATTTTAAGGTTAATAATAAATACTTTAAACTAAACAGCTATGAGTTAATGGTAAACTAATCGTCTTCCAAACGAATAATACCGATTCGAATTCGGTTAGCTGTATAAAATTGATAATTTATTAAATAATTTAAAATATGTAGATTTTTATTCGATTAGTTTTAATTTAATTTAACAGGGTTAATAACTTAATTGGTAAAGGATTTTCTTGTCGAGAAAATAGATACCGGATCGAAACCGGTTTAACCCGTTTATTTAATTTTTAAGGAAAAGTCGCTATAGGTAAAGCAAGATATTTGCTAAATATTGTGTATTATACACTTAGATGTTCAAATCATCTCTTTTCCGTGTTTAAATAGGATTAAAGCTGACATTATTATTTAAATTAGTTTATAAAAATTATATAATTTTTATGTTACAATTTTTAGTAATTTAAATACTTTACAATATTAATCAAATATACTGTATTTAAATTGTATAAATCAATATTGATTATACATTTTAAATTAATATAAAGTTTATTAGATTTTTTTTTATTTAATTTAAATATTTAATTTTTTAATTCTAATTAGGTTTCTTAACTTAATTAGGTAAAGTATACTTTTGATAAGAGTAGGATTAGCGTTCGAGTCGCTGAGAAATCATATATTATACATTATATATATAATAGAAGAGTATAATTTAAAGGTAAAATTTGAAGCTTCAAACTTCACATTCTCAGTTCAAATCTGAGTGCTCTTGATTAAAATTAGATTAATAATTAAATAATAATATAGAATATTTACATAAAATAGCATAAAAATTTATAGTAGACTATAATTTATTTAAGAGAATTGGCCGAGTGGTTTAAGGCGACAAGCTTGAGACTTGTTAAATTATTATTTCATCCGTTCGAATCGGATATTCTCTGAAATTACTTTATACAGGTTAGAGCCAGGTTGGTTAGGCGTCTCAATTGGGATGAGGAATTGTTATGTTCGAATCATAATAACCTGAGAATAATAAATTTATTAAATATTTTTATTATTTATATGTAAGATGTTTTTCTTGAAAATAAGTTAATATCAAGGCAAGTATAAAAAGAAACTATTATGGAAAATTAGCTATATATTAAAGATAAATATATCTAAGATAAATCCAATAAATAAACAAAGTGAATTGAAATATCTCATTAACTTTAGGAAAAGAAATCAAACGAGATTTTATAATTAGTCTTGACTAATATAAAAAAGCTTATAAGTAAAATGGATAATATCTGTTTGAAAAAAGGGGAACCTTCCTCTAAAGCTAAATATAATATATAAGCGATAGTGAATAGTACCGAGAGGTAAGATTTGAAATAGTAGTTTTATAAGCAGCTCAAATAACATTTAAATAAATATTTAGAGCGTACCTTTTGCATAATGGGTCAGCAAGTTAATCTTAGAAGCAAGCGTAAATAGTATAATTTAAACATACAATATATTTAAAGCCTAGATAAACCAATTATGAAAAAATGAATTAGTTTCTAAGTTTAGACCCGAAGGCTAGTGATCTTACCATGATCAGGGTTATAAAGGCCCGAACGGGTAAAAATTTAAGATGAGCACTTAATTAAGCCCGAGTAAAAGTGAACCTTTTGCTAAAAATCATCAAATTGACGGGAAACTCCTAAAGCAATCTTAACTAACTAAATATAGTAATATTATTTAGGGCGCAGGTAATGACTCGCGATATAGTAAAATAAAGATTGATTGACGTAAGTTAATGGACAATCCGCAGCTAAATACCAATATATGGTATAGAGTTCATCGACTAAAAGGTGATTAGCGTAAGCTTAAAATATAGTCAAGCCTCACCCTAAAGGGTGCAGGATAATATAGTTTTTATTTAATATTCTATTGAAGTACAATAAATATGAAAATCCTTAGAATCTAATATAGTAAGTTATTTATATAATAATAAAATATATTATTAATTAATAAATAAGTAATTAATTTAATATTTAACATACTAAAAATTCCAAGTTGGAAAATACAATTTAATTTAAATATATATATGTTCAAAAAAAAATGAAAATTTTACTTAAATCTTTAAAATACAATACATTCAATTCAGCCTATTATATTAAATTTTTTTCATCCTATACAAAAAATAATTATGTTATTAATTTGAAGCCACATATAAAATATCATAATGCTGATGTGGATAAAATAAAGATATTTATAGATAATCGTAATAAAATAGGAATTTATCGTTGGATAAATAATTTTAATGGTAATACATATATATAGGAAGTTCTATTAATTTAAGTCTAAGATTTTAAACATATTATAGTTTACGTTCTTTAGCTAAAAGTAATAGACCTATAGAAAGAGCACTTTTAAAATACGGATTTTCTAATTTTAGTTTAGAAATTTTAGAATATTGTAATTCATAAGATTTACTAAAAAGAGAACAATACTATTTTTATACATTAAAACCAGAATATAATATTGTTGAAACAGCAGGTTCAACTTTAGGTTATAAACATTCAAATGAGTCGCTTAAAAAAATGAGAGATTTTATTTTAAGTGATGAAGTTTTAGCTAAAAAGAAATTAGCAACTAAAAATGCTACAGCTGCAAGAAGTATTCCAATATTAATAAAAAATATTAAAACTAATGAAACATCTGAATATGTTAGTTTATCTGCAGCAAGTAATGCTATAGGTGTTACTAAGGGTGCAATAAGTCAAGCACTTTTAAATAATACAATAATAAAAAAAATATATATTGTAAAAAAAAAGAATATATTAATTCTGAGGATCAAAAATAAAGGGTAACCATAAAAAAAATAAAAACTATATTATCTGTAAATGGATAATTAAATATTTAATTATTTAGGGAGAAAAGTCCCAGCTCTACCTTTATAAAGGTAAAAGGGATAATCTGTATCGTTGTATAGATATCCGAGGAATTGTGGTAAGTTAGTGAAAGACAAAACTGACTAGTATAGCTGGTTTTCCGCGAAACCTATATGAGTAGGTAATTCAATTTATATCTTAGCAGGTACAGAACTGTGATCTCGGACAATATATATTAATATATTTTGTAAACATCGGGGAATCGTATTGATTTTACCGGAGAGTATTTGCACTCGGAAGGGCAAAGATTAATATTGAATAATCGGACATAGTGCGATAAGGTTGTATGTCTAAAGGGAAACAGCCCTGAACAAGAGTTATAAGGTTCCAAAATTATTGTTAAGTGAAATTAAGGATGTTTTTATCAAATACAATCAGGAAATAGGCTTAGAAGCGGCCATTTTTTGAAGATCTCGTAACAGAGCACTGATTTATAAAATTTAATAGATATTTACACCGAAAATTTAACGGATCTAAACAATATACCGAAACATTGTACATATATATAAATAAAGTATTACGTAGTTTTATCTAATATATTATATATATGGGATAGCGGAACATTGGATAAATCTTAGATTTTTTCTTTTTAAGATTTAAAATATTTAAAATAAAGATAATCCAAGAGAGAATGCTGACATGAGTAACGAAAAAGGAATAGTATTACTCGCTATATTACTAGCTTTAGATAAATTATCGAAGGTTAGTAACGAACAAAACTTCCTGTTAAGGAAGGCGGTAATAAATTTCCTCGCCTTAAGCTTATGGTATTTTACTTAAATTTCGGTATCTAAGTTAAACCCAAAAGGGTATGTTTAATATCTAAAAAAAATAAAAGTTTTATTCTATATACAACAAATTCTTTTTTTTTTAATTAATATTAAATTGTGATGATTAAGATAATTATTTGTGAACAAAATCTTTATTAAGTGTTAGAGATTCTGGAAATTATAACGAATGTATAATTTAATTTTATTTAATTTATAGAGTTTAATAAAATGTGTATATTTAGCTTAATTTATAAGGTATAGTAAAATAAATATTTATTTTATTGTATTTTTAAACAAACCGTACCTAAATACTAACGCAAGTAAGCAAGTAGAGTATACAAAGGCGTTTGAGTGAACAATCATTAAGGAACTCGGCAAATTAACTACCGTAACTTCGGAATAAGGAGGGCCATTATTATTGATATATAAATATCATATTAATAAAAGGAAGCATAAAATAGTGTTGTACGACTGTTTAATTAAAACAAAGCACTTTGCAAAGATAAAATATCAAAGTATTGAGTGTGATGTCTGCCCGATGTCGGCTGGGTAACTGATATTCTTAATTTATAAAATTAGGTCTTGAAGGACTCCCCGATTAATGGCGGCCTTATCTATAAGGGTCCTAAGGTAGCGGAATACCTTGGCCGTTAAATGCGGTCTTGCATGAATGACTTAACGATACAACAGCTGTCTCGATGATTGGCTCAGTGAAATTGGAATAGCAGTGCAGATACTGCTTACCTCTAGATAGACGAGAAGACCCTATGCAGCTTTACTGTTACTAATTATAATTATAATAAGATAATTTACAGAGTATAAGGTAATTGTTTGATGTAATTGAAACACCTTTATTTGTTCTATTATATTTAACATGATTAGAAGGCAGTTTATGCGGGGCACAGATCCCATAAAAAGTACCTGGGTATATCCAAAGTTCATTATGTAAATTTGTAAATTTTAATTTACATAAGAAATATATCTATTTATAGATGTATTTCTTATTTTTTTAATTCGTTATTAATTATTTATTTATAATTATTCAATTATTATTGTATTAAATACTTTATTATAATTTTAAGTAAGATTTTAACTATATGGTAAATAGATGTAGTTTAAATAAGAAAAAAAAAAATTTTTTTTTATTATATTTATATTAATATTGTATTATATATTTTACCTTTATTAATATAATATTTATTCCTACTTTAAAAGTTTAATGGCTTAATCTTGCTTTACTGTAGGACTTACATGTCTATCAGTCGCGTAAGCGGGGCATATGATCACAAGATGCAGAAAGGAAAGGTCTTGGGTTAAAGAAAAAGTTACGCTAGGGATTAAATGTTAGTCCTCCAATATTTTGAAATATTGGGTATAATTTGGGTAAATTTCAAAAATAACTTTATTAAAGTATATTTGAAGCGAAACTTATTTAAGCATATTTATATTTTATATATTATTATATTTATAAATTAAATAAGGACGTTCAACGACTAAAAGGTGAATAGTGCTAATAATAATCTTTTTATTTACACCCAACATCTTTATTAACTATATAATTTATTTTAGATATATCTCTGTAGAATTATTAATGTTATATTGTAAAATATTTAAAACATTAATGAAATAGATTTAACTATAATATAGTTAAACTATATTATTATATAATTAATTAAATTTATTTAATTGTATTAATAATTAATATATTAATTTTTATATATGTTAAATATTATTAAATTAAAATTAAAAAATAAATACAAAAATCTTGCAATCAATGCAAAAAATAGAGTTATTCATTATAAAGAATTTTCACCTGCTGTAAGAAATTGAAAAAATAGTATTTATGCTTATAATAAAAATACTTTAAGTTTAATACCTGAAGCTAGTAAATTTACAATTAATTTAATTAAAGGTTACTTTAATCTATATAATTTAAAGTTAGAAAAAAAAAATAAAAGTAAAAAGTTTTATCGTACTAGATTAAGAAAAATTTCAACACATAAAATATTTATAAATAATGGTGAATTTAAACATACTAATGATTTAGTAAATATAACTATATATTTTTATAATAGACAATTATCAAATTATTTGTACAAAATCTCAAAAAGATATAATAAATTATTAAAAAAAAATATTTTTAAATTAAAATTATTGTTAATAAAAAAAAGAGGTTTAAAATATATTAAAGAAAATAAAAAACAAAAAACTATAATATTTAAAGCTTTAAAATATAATATAGAACAAAAAATGTTTTATGAAAAAATTATTAAAAAGTATGAGATTAGATATTATAAACAATTTATTAAAAAATCTTT
>Ga0209468_1000381_pt1 | contig 21622 bp, 22 predicted proteins | sample GraSoiAngelo_102_FD_185871 | JGI IMG/M metagenome (GOLD analysis project Ga0209468, IMG submission 185871) | Grasslands soil microbial communities from the Angelo Coastal Reserve, California, USA - 14_0903_02_40cm (SPAdes) (version 2) | ecosystem: Environmental > Terrestrial > Soil > Grasslands ...
TGTAACCCCTTCACTGATATATTTTCCGGTATTGCGCCTGCTATCAGAATCTATTTTCGCCAACGCATTATATTTTTCCCCGGCACTTAAGTTGGTTTGATCAGAAAGGTTTTTATATTTTAGATCAGTTAATTCGCTGTTTTGTGTTTGCAATGAAACGAACCACCATATCAGTGCAGCTAATATATAAGTAAGCAATATCCAGTAAACAATTGTTGCCCGGCGTAATTGCAACCTGTTATCGGCAGGCATTTTACTCATATTATTTTTTTTCGATCCGGATGCCAACATTCATTACATGCTCCAGTGGTTGTTCCCGCATTATTTGCTCCAGGGTAAAAGTGTAAGTACCTGGTTTTGGAAAAAAAGTTCCTGCTTCTGGACTTAGTTTCATTCTTTGCTCATAAATATCATCCATGCCGGTACCCAGCCAACCCTTTTCATTGGTGGCCAGTGTTACATCAAGCCGTTGTGTAATAGAACTATCTGTTCCTGCTTGTTTACTGCTGAGGTTGATGAAAATATTATTGTAGTTATATTTTTCTGTGTGGCGGATCACAAAAAATACGTTGTAGGGAATAGTATTGTCTTTTATTTCGAACTGGAACTCCGGTTTAAAACTGCCAGCCCACTGATGCCCCGGTACAGCAACTGTTTTTTCATAAATATCAATTGTAGAGCAGGAAGAAATGAAATAGCATATAAATAAAACAAAAGGCAGTCTTTTTAGCTGAACATTGAACATGGAGAGTTGAGTATTGAATATTTACAAATGTACAATGCAGGATTTAAAGTGCATTCAACACCTGTTCTTTTGCTTTTTCTAGTTCATCCTTCATCATCACCACCAGCTTTTGAATGGTTGAATCATAGGCTTTCGAGCCGGTGGTATTTATTTCCCTTCCTATTTCCTGCAGTATAAATGAAAGCTTTTTCCCTTTCGCTTCTTCAGGCTCATTCAGGATCTGCATAAAGTATTCGCAATGGTTTTTCAGCCGTATCTGCTCTTCGCTGATATCCATTTTTTCTATATAATAAATGAGTTCCTGTTCAAGGCGGTTGGGGTCATAGCTTTCTTTACCTACATTTTCTTCCAGCAGTTTTTTCAATCCATCTTTTGTTTTTTGCTGGCGCAGCGGTGCCAGTTTTGCCACCTCCTCCTCGTAATTAACAATATTCTTAATACGGTTTACCAGGTCGGCTTCAAGTGATTTGCCTTCTTCGGCCCGGTGGCGTCCTAATTCCTTGATGGCATCATTTAATGCAGCTTCAAAAGTATCCCATTCTGCATCGGTAAGTGTTTCGCCGGTTGGTGTGATCACTTCGGGCATCTTTAAAAGGGAAGAAAGAATGGATGAAGTGTCTAATTTAAGTTCTGCTGAAAGCTCGGCCAACGGTTTAAAGTAAGCTTTTGCCAGTTCAGTGTTTATTGAAACCGGTTTCGCCTGTCCCGATTCTTTCAGGCTGATAGTGCAATCCACACTACCACGACTTAATTTCTCCGAAAGAATTTTTCGTATATCGAATTCATACGGTCTTAAAAATGCCGGTAGTTTTAAGTTTAGTTCGAATTGTTTTCCGTTAAGAGATTTAATATCTATCAGAAAAGTTTTATCAGTTACGACTCTCTCCACTCTTCCAAAACCGGTCATTGATTTGAGCATGCAATAAAATTTGAATGAAGTAAAGGTATTGTAAAATGATTAATCGAAGGATGAATCTGGAAAGGCTGATATGTTATACGATCTGTAAAAAAAGAAACTCCCCCGTTTCGGAGGAGTCTCTAATATATGGATGGGTTAGTAAGTACGGGAAATAAATTTCCCGACACAATATTAGCAATAATATTTTCTAACAAAAAAATTATTTCAAACTATTTTATTCACATTTTCAGTTGTGTTGTGGATAATGATGAATGATTACATGAATTATAAACTTATTCAATCAATTAAATAGATTTTATTCTTCATTAACGTGTTCATTTATTTTTTCAAACGTTTGAAAAGTATTCAAGCTATTCTCTGTCACAACAGAGATGTTATTGTTCAAAATGTTATTTTCCCAATGAAAATCATTGAAAAAATGTTTTTTTAAAACAAAGTAAGTGAGCATGCAAACGAAGAAGTACGAGTCCTGTTTAACACCGACTTATGATTTTTCTGTATTTGAGCATTGCAGCTTGTTACCTTTGCTTCAAATCAAGTATTATGGAATTTAAACAACCAGTACCGGTAAGTTTTATTGCAGAATTGATCGGCGCAGAACTTGTTGGCAACAAAAATGGAACAGCAACAGGCATTAATGAGTTGCATAAAGTACAAAAAGGTGACCTGGCATTTGTTGATCATCCAAAGTATTACGACAAATGCATCAACTCGGCTGCAAGCTTTATCATAATCAATAAAAGAACCGATTGCCCGGATGGAAAAGCATTACTGGTAGTAGATGAACCTTTTGAAGCATACCTGAAGATCGTTAATCATTATCATCCTTTTATTCCTTCATCAAAATCCATCAGCGATTCAGCATCAATAGGTGAAGGAACAGTGATCATGCCTAATTCTTTTATAGGTAATAATGTATCTATCGGTAAGAATTGCATTATTCATCCTAATGTATCCATCATGGATGATTGTGTTATTGGAAATGATGTCGTCATCCAGGCCTCATCGGTGATCGGAAGCGATGCATTTTACTATAATAAGAAGACCAACCGTTCTATTCATTATAAAAAAATGATCAGTTGCGGTCGTGTAGTGATAGAAGATGGAGTAGAGATCGGCGCAGGCTGTACGATTGATCGTGGTGTAAGCAGCGACACGGTAATTGGCGCAGGTACCAAGATGGACAATATGGTTCATATTGGTCATGATTCAGAAATCGGAAAGAACTGCTTATTTGCGGCACAGGTAGGTATTGCGGGTGCAGTGAAAATTGAAGATAATGTGATACTATGGGGACAAGTAGGTGTAAGTAAAACATTGACGATTGGAAAAGATGCAATAGTATATGCTCAAAGCGGTGTGAAAGACAGCATTGATGGCGGTAAGGTTTATTTTGGCTCGCCGGTAGAAGAGGCAAGGGAAAAAATGAAAGAATTAGTTTGGATAAAACGTATTCCCCAGTTATGGGAAAAGATGATGGGAAAATAAATTAATCCGGTTCGTAATCATAGGGCAAAAGATCCGCTAAATTTTTCCAGCTCCAGTAGCCCTGGTTGATCCAGTCTTTCTGTTCATAATAATATCCGTTTGGCTGAATAGTAATTACATCATTTAGATCAACATAAGAGATCAATGTGCTTACTATCTTAGGGAGTTTGAATTTTTTTAAATATTCAGCCTCCGGTTTTTTCTTTGTATAAATAACGGTTAGTTTCCGCGGATACCAGATATCAACCTCTCTCGTACTATCCGTATAACCATAGAAAGTACTATCATAAGGATCAGTGATGCGGTTGAACTTTTTATCATCTGTTTCATCAAGCATTTCAATCAACCATCCATCTTGAGTGAGGGTACTGTCATAATAGGAACGGACAAATTGCAGGATAGAACCCGAATAAGCTTTCTTGCGGTTGGCCACCCATTTTCTTTTTAGAGAATCAGTTCCATCCATTTCACCAAAAAAACAAAAGCCACGGTAAGTTGAAATATTGGTCTTGTTATAAAAAACAAAACTGTCAAGCTGGTAAGTCAGATTATAACCAAGCGATTCGTTTTTAATTACCAGGGGAGCAGTGGCCAGCACTCTTATCTTATCACTTTTTTTCAGGTAATAAAATTTCAGTACTTCAGGATTCTCCAGTTTGCAATTAGCGGCATTGGGCGTAGTGCCGATAAAATTTTCTGTAAAAAAACTTCCATATTTCGCCCAGCCATCTTTTACCTCATTGCTGGTTTGTATCACCACTTCCATCAGTTCTTTTTCGTTGCGGGCAAGTGCAATTTCCAATTTGCCTTCATCACCACTTATACGTTTTGTTATTGTTTGATAACCAGAGAAAGAAATGATCAGGTCATAACCGCCGCTTTTTAATGCAAGTGAAAACTCACCTTCCTTATTGGTAGTTGTGCCCAGCGTAGTATTCTGACAAAATACAGAAGCACCTCTCAAAGGCTCTTTAGATGTTGAGTCAATTACCTTTCCGGTAATTGTGTATTGAGAAAAAGCAGGACTTGAGATCAGTAAAATAATGAAGGCAATAAATATGGTTTTCATGAAAGGCAAATTAGGGTATTAGTGTTTTGCATTTATTGTGCCAAGGTAAAGTTTGCTTGCTTTTTCGATAGTTTCCTTAAGGGGGGTAAAGGAAAATCCCGGTAAAGCTTTGAGGATTTTAGCATTTTCGAAATAAGTTTTGCTAATGGCAACACGTACACTTTCTTTCGTCAGCAGTGGTTTGCCGTCGGTGAAAAAGCATTTTACAGTTTCCAGCCGGCGGGCAATATTCATTAAAAACGGGCTGGCTATTTTAGTTGGTTTCTTTTTTCCCAATGCATCCGCAATAATGGATTGCAGTTTTTCAAAATGCCAGTTATCGCTATTTACAACATAGCGTTGTTCGGTTATATCATTTTCCATAAACAGGATAACAACTCTTGCTACATCTTCTACATCTACAAAACCATTAATACCTGGTGTCGACCAACTGAATTCTTCATATACTTTTTTAAAAATCGCTGAGCTGCTGTTATTCCAGTCGCCAAAACCCAGTATTGTACTTGGATTTAAAATAACTCCTGATAAACCTTCACTGAAACCCCTCCATACTTCCAGTTCGGCCTTGTTCTTACTACGGCCATAATGTGTATTCACTTTACTTTCTTCCCATTTCTTTTCTTCATCTACATGCCCGCCACCAGCTGTTCTTCCCAATGCCGCTACTGAACTGATATGGATCAAACGTCGAACATTTTTTTCTAATGCAATATTCACCACGTTAGCAGTACCATCCACATTTACATGGTACATATTCTTTCTATCTTTTTTTATAAAGGAAACAACTGCAGCAGAATGAATAACTGTATCCACTCCTTCCATCGCATCTTCCAAAGAGTTTATATCAATCACATCGCCATCTACCCACTGTACCTTATCAAATATATCTTTTGAAATATAGGAGGGTAGTTTAGGGCTGCGTCGGATAGCTCTTACTACATAACCTTTTTCTATAAGGGCTTTAATGATATATGCTCCTAAAAAACCTGTGCCGCCTGTTACAAGAACCATTGATTGATTGAATATTTAATATTGATAATAGCCCTCTCCGGATTTTTTACCCAACTTACCGCTGTCAACTTTTTCTTTTTGTATAAAAGAAGGTTTAAGCCTATCGGGATTTCCTAATTGCTGATGAACAGAACAGCTTACCGCATAATTAATATCATTACCGATCAGGTCCATCAGTTTAAAGGGTCCCATTTTAAAACCTGTTGCTTCCATCAGCCTGTCTGTTTGTTCGAAAGATGAAATTTTCTCTTCTGCAAGACGCAATGCTTCTGTATAATAAGGCCTGGCTACCCGGTTTACAATAAATCCTGGTGCATCTTTACAAAGCACCGGCGTTTTGCCCATTGTCTTCGCTAATTCAATAATTGTATCGGTAGTTTGTTGATTGGTAAATTCTGTGTTCACCACTTCCACCAGTTTCATAATTGTAGCGGGGTTAAAAAAATGCATGCCGATCACTCTTGCAGGGTTAATAACACCTTCAGCAATTTTAGTAACAGATAAAGAAGAAGTATTAGTGGCGAATATGGATTCACCATGGTTCATTTCAGCCAACTGGTTGAACAAGCCGATCTTTATTTCAATCTTTTCAACGATCGCTTCAATAAATACATCAGCTAGCAGACCCTGCACATCATTGCTATACTGAATATGCTGTAGTGCTTTATTTTTTATTTCTTCGTTTATCTTCCCTTTATCTACCAGCATATGGAAGCTTTTTTCAATACCAGCCTTTGCTTTTTCCAGCACTGCTTCGTTGGGTTCATATAATATGGTATATACGCCTGACTGAATAGCAGCCTGCGCAATACCGCTGCCCATCGTTCCTGCCCCGCAAACACAAAGTGTATTAATGCTCATACTTCAATTACTAAAAGGATAAAGATAGAATATACTCCTGAATGGTATTCATTATGGCAGTTTTGAAACCGGGATAAAGTTTATCTTAGGGGAATAGAACTCATCTTTCACCACTAATTAATTGTTTATGGAGACAAATGTTTCAACCACCCCTGTGCCTTCACCGTCACCCGGAATATTAAGTACAAAAATTCCTTCAACAGTTGTTTTTGCTATTGGCATTTTATTGTTCTTAATGCCGTTTGCAGAATTGAAATGCAATCAGTCGGACACTAAAACTGATATGGGTGGTTTTAGTCTGAACCTTGGTGCGCAGACAACAATATCCAATACAGGTGTAGGCCTTGCTTTTGGCAGTGAATGGAAAATAGCTGTGAACGGATTAGGCGGAATGCTGAGTGGTAATGATAGTAATATGAATAAGGAACAACCGAAACAGGACCCAAATTATTATGCTATTGCAGCATTGGCTTTGGGTGTTATAGGGTTGGTATTTTGTTTTGTAAAAATGAATGGCGCATCCTGGATTGGAATGCTTGCAGGTGTGCTATCTGCAGTGGCATTGATTGGTTTAAGATTCGATCTTGATAAAAAAGTAAAAGAGCCCTCGCAGGTAGTAGAGGAGAATGATCATACTTCTAACTGGCTGAGTGGTGGGGTGGATGCTGTGAAGTTTGAATTAAGCTATACATCTTGGTATTATATTGCGGTTCTTGCAATGCTTGCAGCAGCAGTACTTTGTTATTTACGAATTAAAAACAGCAAGGTTGTCTGATTGTGATACAGGATCATTAGTTTCTTCTTCTTTCAGCAAATTATTGGTATTGCAGTTATCTCCATCACAGCAGGGAAGTGCATTGGTATGGCAAACTGGACATTGATAATGTCCATGCACATGTACCAGTTCAATTTTATTTCCGCAGAAAAGACAGATTTGTTGCTGCATGATTTAATTTTTACCGCAAAGACGCTAAGAATAAAGAAACAAGTTCGCAAAGTTGTCTTTGCGTGAAGCCTTTTGATGAATAGAGTTACAACAGTACAAGAGTGCGACGCAACTAAAGATCAATAGTAGTAATGCAGTCTGGTTCATAACCAGCAACAAACAACCAGCAACTTATACTGCCGATGTAAACTGTTTCAAAAATCGCACATCATTCTCACTGAAGAGACGAATGTCATTGATTCCATATTTCAGCAATGCAGGTCGTTCGATACCCATACCCCATGCATAGCCGGAATATTTATTCGGGTCAATACCACAGTTGGATAAGACATTTGGATGTACCATACCGCAACCAAGGATCTCCAGCCAGCCAGTTTTCTTACATACGCTGCATCCTTCGCCATTGCAGAGTGTGCAACTGATATCCATTTCGGCACTGGGCTCAGTAAAAGGAAAATAAGAAGGGCGGAAACGAACCTTTACATCCTTGCCGTACATTTCTTTTACAAAAAAGTAAAGCGTTTGTTTGAGATCGGCGAAAGAAACGTTCTCATCAATATATAATCCTTCCAACTGGTGAAAAAAGCAATGGCTTCTTGCACTCACCGTTTCATTGCGATATACACGACCGGGACAAATGACACGGATCGGCAACTTACCTTTTTCCATTTCACGTATCTGTGTATTGCTGGTATGTGTGCGGAGCAGCCAGTCAGGATTTTGTTGTATATAAAATGTATCCTGCATATCACGGGCGGGATGATGCTCCGGCAGGTTGAGTGCAGTGAAGTTGTGAAAATCATCTTCGATCTCAGGGCCTTCGGCGACAGCAAACCCGAGTCGCTGAAAAATAGAAATAATCCTGTTCTTCATCATCGTGATAGGATGTCTTGCACCCAACGGTAATTCATCACCGGGTAAAGTCAGATCAATATTACTGATAGCAGAGTGTGAACTGCCATTTGCCGACTGTTTCAGTTCTTCATATTTGCTTTCAGTGAAGATCTTGAACTCATTCAGTATTTGTCCGGCTTCTTTTTTTCTTTCATTCGGCACATTCTTCATTTCACCCATAATGGTTTTCACCAGGCCCTTTGTACCGAGCCATTTGATGCGGAATTCTTCCACAGCTTTTGCATCCGCACCATTGAATGCTTCTATTTCTTTTTTATAAGAATCTATTTGTTGTAACAGTTGCTCCATAAGGTGGCAAAGATAAGCTAAGAGGTCAAAGGAGTAAAAAGAGATAAGGGGGTGTTCATGATATCACTAAGCTTCCGGAAATGTAGAAAATTGTATCTCACTCTTTTCCTCCTTTTCTCTTTTAACCTCTTAGCTTTGTAGCTATGTCAGACCATCGCAACCTCTCCGAATTTTTAGACCCGGTCAATCTTCATGAAATCTCTTTTGATGAAGCCTATAAAGACGGTCAGCTGGGTAAGACGATCAATTTGTATGATGAATACTTTCCTGATATTGATGAGGCGGATATAATAATAATAGGCTGCGGAGAACAGCGGGGAAGCGGCCTGATACATGGTCAGAGTAAGGCGCCGGATGTGATACGCAGAAATTTGTACCGTTTGTTTTACTGGCACCCGGATGTACGGGTTGCAGATATTGGAAATATAAAAACCGGGGCCTTATACACCGATTCGTATGCAGCACTGCGTACCGTGGTAAAAGAAATACTTGATGCAGGTAAAACAGCGATCATTCTTGGTGGCTCGCATGATCTTACCTTATCACAGTACTATGCATATGCCGAGAATAAAAAAATTATTGAAGCCTCTTGTGTTGATGCATTGATCGACCTGAATCTCGACTCACCTTTCAAGCATGAAAATTTCCTGATGGAGATGCTGACCGGTGAACCGAATTTTCTGAGACATTATAATCATGTGGCCTTTCAGAGTTTTTATGTGCATCCCCGTATGCTGGAAACAATGGATAAGCTGCGTTTTGATTGTTACCGTGTAGGCAGCGTAAAAGAAAATATTGATGAAATGGAGCCGGTGATACGCAACAGCAATATGCTCAGCTTTGATATCTCGGCGATTGCCAGCGCCTATGCACCAGCAAATACTATTACCCCTAATGGACTGAATGGCGAAGAAGCCTGTGTGCTGATGCGCTATGCAGGGCTGAGTCCCAACATTACCAGCATTGGTGTATATGGCTACGATGCACAGCATGATAAAGATGAACTTACGGCTAAACAGATTGCCCACATGATCTGGTATGTGCTTGATGGCCGCAGCCGCGGCAGAAGAGAAGCGGCGATTGATGAAAAAGATTCTTTCAACGAATACCATACAGCTTTTGCCGAAGTAGAAACCACTTTTCTGCAAAGCAAAAAGACCGGCCGCTGGTGGATGCAATTGCCCGATAAAAAATTCATCGCCTGCAGTTATAAAGATTATTTACTGGCCAGTAGCAATGAAATACCTGAAAGATGGTTGAGGGCACAGGAGAGAAGTTGATTTGCGGATTAACTGATGTGCGGATTTGCGAATGATAAAATTTCAATATTCAATGCCTAGTTTTCAATTTAAAGGATTCTTCTATACCCTACTTGCCACTGGCTACTTGCTACTTGTCTCTTGTGGTGTTACAAAACAAATCTCCAAATCAGCCGAACAATCTGTTATTAATGATAGCTCATTGGTGAATGCACATATCGGTATCAGCATTTACGAACCGAAAATCGGAAAGTATTGGTATAATTATAATGGTGAAAAATATTTTGTACCGGCAAGTAATACTAAAATTCCTACCTGCTATGCAGCGATGAAATATTTGGGGGATAGTTTGGTTGGATTGAAGTATGGCCTTATTGAAGAGACTAGCTATAGTAATAAACTTGTTGCCATTCATCCAACAGGAGATCCAACATTTCTACACAGCGATTTCAAGTATCAACCAGTTTACGAGTTCTTTAAAAAAGAACTTGGAAATGAAAGAATTGAAATCTGTTATATGGATACAGTTTGGAAAGATGAACGGTGGGGTAGTGGATGGAGTTGGAACGATTACGAGGAGCCATACATGGCTGAAAGAAGTTCTTTTCCGATTTATGGCAATACGATTAATGTTAAGTTACATGAAGTAAATGATAGGATTCTAGAAAAGAAAACAGGTTTTTCAAGCGGTAAGATTCAACTATTTAAAACTGGAAGTGTGTATTTTGATTCTATACTTAATAAAATACCTTTAATTCAAGTCTATAATCACGATGTCGTAAAATCTCCTAAATTCAAATTAGAACTTCAGAGAAGTATAGATGGAAATAATTTTAGTATTAAAACACTTCAAACAAATCTTGTTGAACAAAACATCACGTTCGATACAAAATGGTCAACCACCGCTCTTGATATATTAAAAAGTGAGTTTAAGATAAATTGGGGTTTTCTTTTTCGAGGGAAAAATAATGAATATTGGCATGAGTGTGATACCAGACATGATTACCCCATTACTCTTCACATCAATAAATGGAACATCATCCATTCTCAACCCACCGACTCCCTTCTCAAACCCATGATGCATCGTAGTGATAATTTTTTTGCAGAGCAAAGCCTGCTGATGGTAAGCAATGAAATGCTAGGAGTAATGAATGATGCAAAGATCATTGATACTTTACTCAAAACAGATTTTAAAGACCTGCCGCAAAAACCAAGATGGGTAGATGGTTCTGGTCTCAGCCGCTATAATTTATTTACTCCACAGGATTTTGTTGCTATACTCGGTAAAATGGAAAAAGAATTTGGCATGAACCGCATCAAAGAAATTTTTGCAACCGGCGGTGAAGGAACAATCAGCAGTTACTATAAATCAGATAGTGGATTTATTTATGCTAAAACCGGAACACTCAGCGGTGTAGTTGCACTCAGCGGTTTTCTTACTACCAAAAAAGGCAAGCAATTGCTGTTTTCGGTACTGGTAAATAATCACAATGGCTCTGCTACTGCTGTAAGAAGAGCGGTAGAAAAATTTATACAAGGCATTAGGAATACATATTAATTTTTCACGCAAAGTCGCAAAGAAAATAAGACGCAAAGTTTCAGACTCTCTTTGCGACTTAGGTTTTAGTCTTAGCGTCTTTGCGTGAAGCCTTACTTGCCGAACATTTTGTTGATTTGTTCCGACTTGAATTCAAGATAGGTTGGATTACCATCAGGCGAAGAGTTTGGTATAGCACAGTGAAACAAATCATCCACCAGTCCACTCATTTCTTTTTCAGTTAATGAAGTACCTGGCTTAATGGCCTGCTGCCATGCAATGGAACGAACTAACTTTTCCCGTTTGGAGAATTTCAGATCATTACTGAAATGTTTATACTGTTCAAGCAACGAATCAATTGATTTTTTTTCATTGCCTTGCGGTACATCAGCCGGCGTGCCTTGTATTACAAATGTGTTTTTGCCAAAAGGTTCGATTAGAAAGCCGAGTTGCTGAAGATCATTATTCAATTCATTCATCAATGCTGCATCAGCAGGGGCAAACTCAACTGTAACCGGGAACATGGTTCGTTGTGTGGCTACCGGTTTATCCTTTGATGCACTCATCAGTCTTTCATAGATCACTCTTTCATGCGCCGCCTGCTGGTCTATTAATATAAAACCTGCCGGAGTCTGTGCAATGATATATTGATTGTGGAGTTGGGTAAGTGAAGAATTTAGAGCTGCTGGCTGTGAGCTATGAGCTATGAGCAAAGACTCAAATGAATCAATTTTTTCTTCACTTGATAATTGATTATTGAATGTTGATTGTTGAATATTTTCTTTCTCCTGACTCCTGACTCCCGACTCCTGACTACTTCTTCCTTCATAAAATTCCTTCCAATGCTTCAGTTCACTCTTCTTGGATGGCTCAATAAAATGTGCCTGGTGTTTTTGTGTAAACCCTTTGAAGATAGAAGTGGATGCAGCAGAAGATTCTTTTTCTTTAGTGAAAGGTTGCTGTACTGATGGCAGTTGTTGTATATCGGCATTCAACGAAAAATCCAATGTGGGTGAAATGCTGAACTGTGCCAGTGCATGTTTCACTGCTGCCTGCACAAATGCATAGATGATCTTCTCATCTTCAAATTTTATTTCCTGTTTGGTCGGGTGTACATTCACATCTACTACAGCAGGATCCAATTCAATAAACAAACAGTACATCGGGAAACTATCTTTTGCGATCATTTCCTGGTAAGCACTCATCACCGCATGATTCAGGTAAGCACTTTTAATAAACCGGTTGTTTACAAAAAAATACTGGTCACCTCTTGTCTTTTTGGCCGTATCAGGTTTGCCAACAAAACCTGAAATATTCATGTAATCAGTGTCTTCTTTTACCGGAACCAATTTGGCATTGTAATTATTTCCCAACACTTGTAGTATCCGCTGCTTTGTACTACCCGCTTCGAGATGAAATAACTGCTGGTTGTTGGCTGTAAGCGAAAAAAATACATGCGGAAAGGCCAAAGCAACTCTTGTAAACTCATCCACAATATGCCGCATCTCGGCTGCGTTGCTTTTTAAAAAATTGCGCCGGGCAGGAACATTGAAAAATAGATTCTTCATCGCAATGCTGCTACCGTTAGGTGCGGCAATCGGCTCCTGTTTTTTTACGACACTATTTTCAATTTCTATATAAGTTCCTGTTTCATCTTCGGCTCGCTTGGTTTTCAGTTCCACCTGTGCTACCGCGGCAATAGAAGCCAATGCCTCACCACGGAAGCCCATTGTTTTGATATGGAAGAGATCCTCGATGGTGGTGATCTTGGATGTAGCGTGACGTTCAAAACTCATCCTTGCATCTGTTTCACTCATGCCGCTGCCATTGTCAATTACATGGACCAATGATTTGCCCGCATCATTAATGATCAGTTTGATTTCTGTGGCACCTGAGTCGACAGCATTTTCAAGTAGCTCCTTTACCGCGGATGCCGGCCGCTGAATCACTTCACCGGCCGCTATCTGGTTGGCAATATTGTCGGGTAATAAAAGAATCCTGTCCTGCACGTTCAGTTTTTTTCAAAATTAATCCATTCTCAAATGGGCTGGAAAATAGTGGCGCAAGGTAACGGAAACAGGATTGTTAAAAAACTTTTGCAGTTACAACCCTCGCGACTATTACTGCATCTTTTCTACAGTTTGAATGGCCCGTTTTTAAGTCCGGATCAAAATAAAGCCCATGGAAATCCAGCCAATGAGTGTACCCTTTTCAGGCCATAGATTATTATGACACCAGCCGGTAAGTTGATTGCCGGTTTTTTTATTGCCGTACATTGGTCATAAACTTCAAACGACGGGGAAAAATTAATTCCACTGTAAAAATAAGCAGCAGGCTGATGGCAGTATAAAGTACCAGGTGGATAAAAAACTGCATGAAGGTGCCAAACTGCAACCATTGCAGGAATGTAAGCCAGCCATGATGTAATAACGTAAGAACGATTACATAAGTAGCATAAGGTGCTGTGTCAAGCGATTTGATAGAAGGCTCACGGTAGCTGAACTCCTGTACTTCTCTTGATTTTAAAACACCGATCAGCAATGGCCTCACATAAGCTACCATGCTGCAGGCGGCTGCGTGAAAGCCGATTTGCCCGGTGAAGTAATCAATAGTAAGCCCGGTAAGAAAACCGAGTATTAGCAACCACCATTTGGAAACAGAGAATGGCAGCCAGAGAATAAAAACGAAATAGATATACGGCACTACTTCTTTATGCAGGGGATTAATTTCAAACAACACATACACCTGCAGGAAGATCAGCAGTACAAAACGAATAATATTTGAAATAAGAGGGTTCAGTGATTTTAATTTTTAGGTTTCTTTCCGTCCAGTAATTTTTTTGTTTCTCCATCCAGGTTCACCTGCTCATCCCGGAAAATATTTTCTACCACATGTACATATTGCAGCTTGTAAAAATTAGCGGCTGTTTTTATTTTCAGGTTGTAAAAATTTGAAGAGTTGTCTTTTACAATTTCCTGCACCGTGCCGATTATACGACCCGGTGGAATATCGAATGTGTACGTGCTAGTCAATATTGTATCGCCGGGTTTTACTTCCACGCCTTTGGGTATGCCTGTAAGCGTTACATAGCGGGGGTCTTTGCCATCCCAGCTTACAGTACCGAACTCACCGGTTTTTTTCAAGGAACCATTTAATCGTATATCGGCATGCAGTAGGCTCATCACCGAACTAAAGTTGGCACTCACGTTTACTACCCTGCCTACAAAACAATCATCGGAGTTAAAAACGATCATATTGTCTTTTACTCCCTGGTTGCTGCCGCGGTCTAGCTGAATAATGTTTTTATCAAACCGGGTGGAGTTATAAACCACTTTTGCATTACGATAAATATATTTTCTGATGGGGGCGGTAGTATCGTATTGAATTGAATCGGTAATTAATCTTGCGCTGCTATCAGTAGTTACAAAATTTTCTTTCAACAGGTTTAGCAGCGAGTCGTTTAGTTTATGCAACCGTTTATTTTCTTCACCCTGGCTGATAAAGTCATTCATTTTATCAACCCGTTTATTAAAAAACCTGTTATTTCATTTGCTTTACCACCCAGCCAGTGCCCGGTGAAATTTGTTGAAGCGGCTGATCATAAACAAAGCCAGTCCCTGCAGCACTAAAAAAGTGACGAAAGTGAAATAGCGGCGGATAAAAAGGAAGACGTTACGCATTAAAAGGGAAAGCTTAGAGCAGTAACACAAGCTTTAGGCCATGAGCATCGAGCTGCTGTTTTTTTAACTCAAACCTCACAGCTTGTGGCTGAATTTATCTCATCACAAAAGGATACCTGTCATAATTTTTCAGGGCGATACCTGTACCACGTACCACACTTTTCAACGGATCATCAGCAATATGTACAGGCAATTTTATTTTCTGGCTTAAACGTTTGTCCAAACCTCTCAGCAGGGCGCCACCACCAGTAAGGTAAAGACCGCGACGGTAAATATCGGCAGCCAATTCAGGAGGAGTTTGTTCCAATGCTTTCAGAATAGCTTCTTCAATTTTGAAAATACTCTTATCCAACGCTTCAGCAATTTCCTGGTAGCTCACCATAATTTGTTTTGGAATACCAGTTACGAGGTCACGGCCATTCACCGGAATGTCATCGGGTGGTGTTTCCAGATCTTTCATGGCGGCACCGATCTGGATCTTTATCTGCTCGGCAGTACGTTCACCAATCAATAAACTATGATAGCGGCGCAAAGCCTCCATAATATCAGCTGTAAATTCATCACCGGCGATGCGAATACTCTGGTCGCAGACAATACCTGCCAATGCAATAACCGTGATACCAGTAGTACCACCACCGATATCAATGATCATATTACCTACCGGCTCTTCCACATCGATACCGATACCGAGTGCGGCAGCCATCGGCTCGTGGATCAGGTAAACCTCTTTGGCACCCGCCTGTTCGGCACTGTCACGAACAGCTCTTTTTTCTACTTCTGTAATAGAAGAATGGATACAGATCATCATTCGCCAGCTCGGGGGAAACCAGGGTTTTTTGGGATAAACGAGTTTTATCAACTCACGGATCATCAGCTCGGCAGCGTTGAAATCTGCTATCACACCGTCTTTAAGCGGACGTACCGTACGGATGCTTTCATGGGTTTTTTCATGCATCATCAATGCTCTTTTGCCCACCGCCAACACGTTTTTGGGGTTATTGCGGTCGAGAGCCACGATACTTGGTTCATTCACCACTACTTCATCGTTATGTATAATGAGGGTATTAGCAGTACCCAGGTCGATTGCTATTTCTTGTGTAAACCAGTTAAAAAGTCCCATTAATGATTGTTGGATTTAATGGCGCAAAGTTGGAGTAATTAATTTGAATTATCAAAGTAAAAACCTTGCCAGAAAAAGATTTTTTACGATTTAAATTTTTACCGGGTTAGAGTTGGCTTTGTATTGGATAAATCACTATTCAAAACGTACTGTTAAAAGCCCCGAGCCATTCATCATCATTTTAGTTTTCACTCCTGATGATTGAGTAACTTTCATTGTCAAATTTCTACTATGAAAAAGATACTTGCACTTCTATTTATTATTACTGCTTTACAATTAAACCACTTCCTTAAAAATAACTGACAAAGCCTAAGTGAATTTTCACCCTGCGCAGATTGAAACCGGGATCATCATTACGTTTACCTACTGCTGCTGCCAAATTGAAGATGCCTGCTTTTGCATCAATTGCTAAACCCAACCCCGTTCCGATATAGCTATAGTCGATATTGGTAGTATTAGTTTTGTTTTTTCCCCAGCCACCATCTGCAAATACATTGAAATAAGAGTTTTGAGAAACGAATAAGCGGTATTCAAGTGTTGCTATTATATATTGTGTGAGGTATTGACTCTCCTCATTAAAACCACGCAGCGTTTTATATCCGCCGATCTGAAATAATTCATTACGGAAAATATTTCCACTTTGAAAAATGGCAGTGTTCAATGCAGTTTTAATTGTGCTTTGCCGGCCCACCGGTAAGTATTTTGCAAAAAGGGATTGTATCCTGAATTGATAGGTTTTCAGTTTTACAGTATCATATAAGGTAGCGAAATCAAATGAAGGATCTGACGGGTCTTTGAATTCAGTAACAGTGGTATTCTTTTTTATTTTCTTAGTACCGGCTGATGCAGAAGCAGTCCATTCAAATCCTTTTCTTGGATTGAGACGATAATTGGTTTTATTTATTTCATATTGCAAGCCCAGGTTTTTATAACCGACATCAGCTACATCAGGCAATTGTCTCGTTTGTAACAATAAAGCTTCATTAATACCACCTTCACTCACTATTGTTTGAAACAGCTGAAGAAATATTTTTCCTGCCTGTACCTGCGAAAGAGTATACCTCGCCCCGATCACAGCATTGATATTTAAATACGATGAATCTTTTTTTAGCATATCAAAAGCAAAATCCAGTTCCGCCGCTGATTTAAAAATATACGGGTGTCTGTAAACAATATTGAGTCGTGGTGATTTAGGTTGTATCTGTTGCCATACTAAACCAATCGTTTCGCCTGCGCCCAATACATTTTTCAGATTAATATCTGCTTCACCTGTGATCAATGTTTTCTGATCAGCCAGCTGGTCATTGTTAGGTAATACACCAATAAGTACATTGAAGCGGTTACGTTTCCTGTTTTTCAAATACAAGTTCACTACAGCACCGGTAGCAAGATAGCTAACATCAAAAGGCCGTTCTTCCTCGACATAATCAAGTTGCTGGATCTTCGAAGAAATGGTTTTTAATTTTTGTTTGCTGTAATTGCTGCCATCAGGCATATCAAGATAACGTTGGAAAAACCCATTTGCAATTTTCTCGGTTCCAAAGATGCGAATGCTGTCAATTTTGTAGAGTCCACCCTTATCTGCCTTAAGTTGTGCCGTTATATTTCCTTCTTGTATCTGTATGCTATCAAAATAAACCTTTGCAAAAGGATAGCCGTTATTCTCAAAATAGGACAGCAATTTTTCCTGTGTTTCGGGTATCAGTTCCAGGTTAGCATAGCCACTTGAAACTTGTCTTTCATCCCAACCGATCGCTTCCAATAAATGTGGATCAAGTTTTTTTGTGTCTAAAAATTTCCATTTATACAGGTCGCCAACGAACAATTTCATTGTTGCTTTTATTGTATCAAATGCAAGACTATCGATCGAAGCGGTGATATATCCTTTGGTTTGAAGAAGGGTAATTAGATTATTTGCATAGTCCCTGCATTCAGTGGGAGAAGTGAACTCTTGTTTAAGTTGTAAAGTTTGTGTGGCAAAGCCTGCTGGTTTATCAATACAATTTATTTCAAGCGGATAGTTTTTCTGGGCCTGCAAATACATGTGGCCAAAAAGGAAAATCAAAAAGGATATCAGTAGTCTTATTTTTGTCATTCGCAGGGTGAATCCGGTATAAAAATATTCAATTAAAAACAGAAATTCTAATTAGTCTTGGCTGGCATTTATATACATATCCCTTTTTGCAGGCAGGCCTGTAACTATTGCAATTTCCATTTTGCCACTTCGCTTCACTATAAAAACGAGATGGTTGTTGCTTTATTGAAAGAAATGCAGGTAAGGAAAGATTACTTGCAAGATGAGCAGGTTGAAACTATTTATTTTGGAGGAGGTACGCCAAGTTTATTGAGTATTGAAGATTGTCAATCGCTGATTGATCAATGCAAAACAGTTTTTAATGTAACCGGCGATGCAGAAATTACAATTGAAACAAATCCTGATGATATAACAGAAGAAAAATTAACAGGCTGGAAAACAGCAGGCATAAACAGGCTAAGTATAGGAGTTCAATCATTTTTTGAAGAAGATCTGCAATGGATGAACAGGGCACATAATGCAGAGCAAGCAATCAACAGTTTACAGTTAGCGATCAAACAATTTAATAATATAACAATTGATCTTATTTACGGTCATCCTTTACTGACTGATGAAAAATGGGAAGAGAATGTCAAAACAGTCATTGCAATGGATATACCACATATTTCATGTTATGCCTTAACAGTTGAACCCAAAACTCCATTGGCTAAATTGATACGGGAGCATCAGAAAGAAGATATTGAACCCGGTCAGCAGGCACACCAGTTTTTATTGCTGATGGATTGGTTGGGCGAAGCCGGATATGAACATTATGAAATTTCCAATTTTGCAAAACCGGGTATGAGAAGCAGGCATAATTCATCTTACTGGTCTGGAAAAAAATATTTAGGCATTGGGCCCTCAGCACATTCCTTTGATGGTGTAAGCCGCCAATGGAATATTGCAAATAATAAACTCTATATCGAATCAACAGCAAATGGAATGCTGCCAGAAGAAAAGGAAATATTAACTGATGTACAAAGATTGAATGAGTATATCATGACATCATTACGTACAATGGAAGGATTGGATTTGGAGAAAGCCGGTGGCTCGGACCTGAGAATGAAAAGCCAAAAATTTATTATTACAGGAAAAATGATCGAAGAGAATGGTTTTTTAAAACTAACCCGTGAAGGGAAATTGTTTGCGGACGGAATAGCGGCTGAACTATTTAGTTAGCCACTGAATGATAATATTCAACGCAAGCCCGAGAGCTACCAGTGAAGTAAGAATAAAATTGAACCATTTGATGGAATGTCTTTTGTCCGCAGCTTCTTTTTGGGTTTCCCGCCATTTGTTAAACTCCAGCACATTTAAAACGATCAATACAATAGCAGCAATCAGAAAGACCATCTGGAAAAACTGAACCATAGTTTTGATTTATTCAGGGAAATTAAAACTTTTTCTGTTGACGATGTTTCAGGAATAAATAAAACTGGTGAGCTGCTAATGTCAGGACCATTAAAAAGATGGCTGCAGGTCCAAAGCCGTGGAATATAGAGTTCATAGGGTGGGGTTTAGTTTTTAATTGATCTGATTTTCTCTTCTTATAATCAGACGAGCACATCTTCGATCCGTTTAAACCCTTCAACAGGTTTAACATTTTCCCAAAGTATTTTATATACGGTGTCGGCGATGGTTATGGATGCATCAACAGATTTATTGATCTCGTAAATACACTTAGAGGCGTTATATCCTTCAGCTACCATATTCATTTCCAGTTGTGCAGCTTTTACAGAATAGCCTTTGCCGATCATATTACCAAAACTGCGGTTGCGGCTATAAAGTGAATAGCAGGTAACCAACAAATCACCGAGATAAACAGAAGCAGCGTAGTTGGGGCTTTTACGATGTGTTACCGGGTCTTCGTCTTCATGTTCACCCACTACAATATGCTCAGCTCCGAATTTTTTTAAGAAGCTTGCCATTTCATCAGCAGCATTAGCAATGTAGACGCTGAGGAAATTATCACCATAACCAAGACCATGTGCAATACCTGCGCCTAAAGCGTAAATGTTTTTTAATACAGCTGCATATTGTACACCCAGAATATCATGGTTGATAATGGTATTGATATAATCATTCGATAAAGAAGTGGCAATCCGTGATGCTGCAATAACATCCGTTCCTGAAATAGTGAGATAAGATAATTTTTGTGCAGCTACTTCTTCAGCATGACAAGGACCGAGTACGGCAAAATAATTTTCGAGGGGTACATTAAACTGGCTTTCCAGGTAGTAATTCAATAACACGTTTTTCTCTGGTAATAAACCTTTAATAGCTGAAACTATTTTCTTATCCTTAAGATCATCGGCAGAAAGTTTTTCCAATGCCTGTACTGCATAAGCCGAAGGAACGGCAATAATTAATGTGTCAGATCTTTTTACAACTTCAGAAATATCACTACTCATATTGAGTAACGAGGTATCAAACATAACCGAGTTGAGATAATGCGGGTTGTGCTTACGCTTTTTTATAAGATCAATATTAGCGGTATTCCGTATCCACCAGTTGACAGGCTGTTGTTTATCTGTCAGTATTTTTGTGAGTGCTGTTGCCCAACTTCCACTACCGATTACGCCAAACATAGAACCTTGATTTGTTGGATTAAAATGATTTTCCTGAAATAAAGATAAGCGATTGCCTGCTCAGATATCAACAAAAAGAGGATGCTTTTATACATCCTCTTTCTTTATAAATCAAATCGATCATGGTACTATTCAAATAGTTTATCCTTCGGCACAACTTTTACTTTATTACCATCTTTCAATGTTTTGCTGATCGCATTATAAGGCCCCGTTATCACTTCATCACCTTCTTTCAATCCGCTGATGACTTCTATATAATTGATATCCTGGATGCCTGATCTTACCACAACTTTTTTCACGCTGCCATCTGCCTGTAATACAAAAACAACTTCTTCCAGTTCATCTGCTATGATCGTTCCGTTTTGTTGTTCCGTTCCATCTTCTCCTTTTGCTTTTTTATCATCTTTCTTTTTATCCTCTGCAGTTTTATCGCTTCCTTTTACTCTTGCATTTACTGAGGTAATTGGAACAGACAAAACATTATCTATCCGTTTTGTTTTGATATCTGCGCTGGCATTCATGCCGGGCCGGAAAGGAAATTTTTTAGGTCTTACAGGATCCACCAGGTCTTTATATGATTCAGGGTTCAATCGTATCCGCACCTCGTAGTTTGTAACGTCATTACTTACCTGCGAAGCGGATGATGTTTTTGTGCTACTGGCGATCTGGGTAACTATTCCTTTAAATTTTCTGTTATTGTATGCATCTACTTCTATATCTGCACTGTCGCCGATATTTACTTTTACAATATCATTCTCGCCAACATCCACTCTTAATTCCAATATCTGCATATCGGCTACCCGCATCATCTCCGTACCAATATTAAAACTGTTACCTGCTACCCGTTCACCTTTCTTTACAGTCAACGAAGAAATCACACCATTCATCGGTGCTACTAATGTTGTTCTGCCTAAATTTTTATTGGCAGAGCTCAACCCGGTTTGTGCAGTTTGTACACCGGCCTGTAATGCTTTAATATTTTCCTGCGCTGCATTATAATTTGCTTTTGCAGTACGAAGGTTGGTTTCAAAAGTTTCCAGCTCAGCTTTTGAAATTACTTTATCATCATATAACCTTTTATTCCGGTCATAAGTTTGCTGTGCCTGTTCCATTGTTGCTTTT
>Ga0209468_1000390_pt1 | contig 21439 bp, 18 predicted proteins | sample GraSoiAngelo_102_FD_185871 | JGI IMG/M metagenome (GOLD analysis project Ga0209468, IMG submission 185871) | Grasslands soil microbial communities from the Angelo Coastal Reserve, California, USA - 14_0903_02_40cm (SPAdes) (version 2) | ecosystem: Environmental > Terrestrial > Soil > Grasslands ...
AACTACCTGGTCAACGGCCAGCGTGACGCCGTGAACCCGGACAAGAAGGGGACGAAAGCCGCCGCGCACTATCACCTGAGCGTCGGCCCGGGCGAGTGCCAGGTCGTTCGGCTCCGCCTCTCGGAGGTTGCCCCGACCGCGCTGACTCCGACCAACGGCGCCAGTCCATTCGGAAAGGGATTCGAGGAAGTCGTCCTGGCTCGCCAGAAGGAAGCCGACGAGTTCTACGCGTCCATCACACCGGACACGTTCGACGCCGATCAGGCCAACGTCATGCGCCAGGCCATGGCCGGCATGCTCTGGAGCAAGCAGTTCTACCATTACGACGTCGACAAGTGGCTGGAGGAGCGCGGCTCGGACCCCTTCAAGGCGTCACGGCGCGCCGCTCCGCGCAACGACCGCTGGCACCACATGTACAACGGTGACGTCATCTCCATGCCGGACAAGTGGGAATACCCGTGGTACGCGGCGTGGGACCTCGCCTTCCACGTCCTGGCCCTGACGCTCGTGGACCCGGATTTAGGCAAGCAGCAGCTCAAGCTGATGCTGCGCGAGCGCTACATGCATCCCAACGGCCAGATCCCGGCCTACGAGTGGAACTTCGGCGACGTCAACCCGCCGGTGCACGCCTGGTCCACCATCTTCACCTATCGCCTGGAGAAGACGGAGCGGGGCGAGGGAGACAAGGAGTGGCTGAAGAGCTGCTTCCAGAAGCTCCTCCTGAACTTCACCTGGTGGGTCAATCGCAAGGACCGCTCCGAGCGCAACGTGTTCGAGGGCGGTTTCCTGGGCCTCGACAACATCGGCGTGTTTGATCGCAGCGCGCCGCTGCCGACCGGCGGTTACCTGGAACAGGCCGATGGCACCGCCTGGATGGCGCTCTTCTGCGAGAACATGATGGAGATCGCCGCCGAGCTGGCGCTGACCGATCCGGACTACGCCGATATGGCGGTCAAGTTCACCGAGCACTATCTGTGGATCGCCTCGGCCATGACGCACGCAGGCCAGGACACGGGGATGTGGGACGAGGAAGATGGCTTCTTCTACGACGTGCTCCGGACGCCCGACGGCAAGGCCCAGCGGCTGAAGGTCAGGTCCATGGTGGGTCTGCTGCCCCTGTGCGCGGCAACGGTGTTCGACGGGAAGTTGACCGCGCTCTACCCGGAGCTCCGGGAGCGGTTCAAGAAGTTCCTCGACGCACGCCCCGAGATTCGCGCGGCCATCCACGACCCGGGCAGGCCTGGTGTGGCCAATCGCCGACTGGCTTCGATCCTGGACGAGGACAAGCTTCGCCGGGTGCTGACGATCATGCTCGACGAGAAGGAGTTCCTGAGCCCCTTCGGCATCCGCTCCCTGTCGCGCTATCACGCCGACCACCCGTACGTCTTCTGGGCTGGAGACCAGGAATTCCGGGTGTCCTACCTGCCGGCGGAGTCCGACACCGGGATGTTCGGCGGAAACTCCAACTGGCGCGGGCCCATCTGGATGCCCATGAATGCCCTGATCGTCCGGGCGCTCATCCAGTACTACCTGTACTACGGGGATGACTTCACGGTGGAGTGTCCCACTCGGTCCGGACGCCGCATGAACCTGTATCAGGTCGCCGGGGAGATCACGCGACGACTGTCCAACATGTTCCTGCGCGACAAGGACGGCCGGCGTCCCGTCTACGGTGGGACCGAGAAGTTCCAGAACGACCCGAACTGGCGCGATTGCCTGCTGTTCTACGAATACTTCCACGGCGACAACGGGGCCGGCCTCGGCGCGAGCCATCAGACCGGCTGGACGGGAGTCATTGCCCGCATGATGCATCTCTTCGCGACCATCGACCCGGAGAAGATGCTCGAAGCCGGCAAGACGGGGTACGTGGACGTGCTCGCGGCAGAAAAGTCATGACGCGCGACGGCTATCCTTCGCTGTTCCAGATCAACACCCGGGTCTGGCTGACAGAGCTGTCCCGCGTCATCGGACGGCCGGCCACGCTCAACGACATTCCCGACGTCGAGCTGGACCGCGTCGCGGAGATGGGCTTCGACTGGGTCTGGCTCCTGAGCGTGTGGCAGACGGGTGAAGCGGGCCAGCGAATTTCGCGAAGCAATCCGGAGTGGCGCCGGGAATTCGAGGACACCCTCCCTGACCTGCGCGAAGAGGACATTCCCGGTTCGGGGTTCGCGATCACCGGCTACACGGTGCACAAGGATCTGGGAGGGAATGTTGCCCTGGACCGTCTCCGCGAGCGGCTCCGGAAGCGAAATCTGAGATTGATGCTCGACTTCGTCCCCAACCACACGGGCCTGGATCACCCGTGGGTCGAGAGTCATCCCGAGTACTACATCGCCGGGACCGAACGGGACCAGGCCCGAGCGCCGGCGAATTATGTCTGGGTCAAGCGCAAGCGCGGCGACCTGCTGCTGGCCCACGGCCGCGATCCGTACTTTGCCGGTTGGCCCGACACCTTGCAGCTCAACTACGGCAACCCGGCGCTTCAGCAAGCGATGATCGAGGAGCTCAAACGGATCGCCGGGCAGTGCGACGGCGTGCGCTGCGACATGGCCATGCTGGTCTTGCCCGATGTCTTCGAGCGAACCTGGTCCATCCGATCCGAGCCGTTCTGGCCGAAGGCGACCCAGCAGGTGCGGGCGCGGGTTCCGGACTTCTGCTTCATGGCCGAGGTCTACTGGGATCTGGAATGGACGCTCCAGCAGCAGGGATTCGACTACGCCTACGACAAGCGGCTCTACGACCGTCTCCACGAGGGTCACGCCCGGCCGGTGCGCGAGCATCTCTACGCCGGGCTCGACTACCAGAACAAGCTGGCCCGTTTCCTCGAAAACCACGACGAGCCGAGGGCGGCCGCCGTGTTTTCCCCCGAAGTCGAGGAAGCCGCGGCCGTCATCACGTTCCTCACCCCCGGGCTACGCTTCTTCCATCAAGGCCAGTTCGAGGGACGCAGGAAGCGGATCTCTCCCCATCTCTCGCGGCGCCCGGATGAACCCGTCAATCCGATGCTGGAGCAGTTCTACGCCCGGCTCCTCGCGGTGCTGCGTCGTCCGGAAGTTCGCGACGGCCGGTGGCAATTGCTCGATTGCCGGCCCGCCTGGGATGGCAACTGGACCTCGGATTGTTTCGTGGCCTTTGCCTGGCAGGGCTCGCACGGAGAGCGTCTCGTCGTCACCGTGAACTACTCTCCCAATCAGAGCCAGTGTTACGTCCGGATGCCGTTCAATGACCTCGGCAACGGTCAGTGGCGGCTCGAGAACTTGATCGGTGACGAAGTCTTCGACCGGGGAGGCACGGACGTGATGTCACGCGGACTCTACCTCGACGTGCCTGCCTGGAAGGCGGCGGTGTTCGCCATGACGAAGAGATCCTGAGCCCATGGACCGTCGTGAGCTGCTCGGCAAGATCTCCATGTTCAGACACGCAACGCCGGACGATCGGCGCGGACCCGCGAGACGACGCACGTGCTGCGCATTCCCTACGATCGGCTCGACCAGTTCATGACCGAGCGACCTCACTTCGGAGTCACAGTCTACCGGGGCACCCGCGGGTTCCTCACCGGGCACCTCCGGCGTCTCGTGCTCGAGTTGAACGTCGATATGAACCGAAGGTTCCTCTAGCTCTTACATCCCACCCGCCTCATGAGTGCGGCCTTCTACGGCTCGGCGCCGCTGTATGCGCCGAATAGCCGCGACGGCAGGTTGCTCCTCGAGCCGGGACAGACGGGCTACTACGTCCCCAGCTCGGTGTTCAATTCCGTTTCACGAGCAACCGGGAACGGGATCTGCTGTGAAGTCGGTCTGATGGAGTAAAGAGCGGCATCGTCGCCACATCATGACAGCTCGTGTTCTCTCGATGCTCGCCATGCTGGCGGCACTCTGGCTGCCCGCCGGCCTGCCTGCGGCGTGGGGGCAAGCGCCTCCGGGGAGCACCGCTCCGTCCAAGGCTCCTCCTGCGCCGACGGCAACGGAAAAGCCGGCGCCGCAGTCCATCCCGGTGCCCGAAGTCGCCCGGCGAGCCGATGACATCGGCAAGGAGCTCCGAGACCTCGAGACCCTCGCGGTACCCAGCCCGGCTATTGGCGCCATCGAGAAGCGGTTGCCCGAGATCACGGCCCAGATCGTGGGGCAGACCGAGACCTCGAGCCGCCTGCTCGACGACGCGCAGCCGGTCGCGGCGACGCTCGACGGGATCGCGACTCAGTGGCAGGCGACCCGCGCCGAGCTGGCCGGATACGTCACCGTCCTCGCCGAGCGCGCCACCGCCATCGAAGAGGCGCTCAAGAACCTTACGGCGAATCGAGAGAGGTGGACCCGGGCCCGGGCCGACGCCGTTGCTTCGCGAGCACCGGCGCAGGTGATCGAGCGCATCGACGGCGTGCTGACCGCCGTGGCCGCCGCGCGCGCACGGTTGCAAACGCAGCGCGGCGCGATCCTCATCCTGCAGGATCGGGTCGCGCAGGAGGTGGGACGCTGCGAGGACATGCTGGGGCGTGTGGCCTCGCTCCGGCGCGGCATCGCCGGGCGACTCTTCACGCAGGACAGCGTGCCGCTCTGGGACACCCGGCAGCACGCCAGCGCCTTCCTGGAGTTGCCCGACCGGATTCGCAGTGCCATCGCCGCAGACGTTGCTCAGCTCCGGCAATTCGTTGGGCGCCAGGGTTGGAAGGCCGCCGTTCAGGTCGCGATATTTCTCGGGTTGGTGCTGCTGATGAGCGCTGTCCGACGTGGCGCGTCCCAATGGGCCGGGTCCGCCGAGCTCGAGACCACCAGCGTGCTCGTGTTCGCTCGACCCATCTCGGCGGCTCTCGTGCTCACGGTCCTGCTCTCAGGCTGGATCTACCTGACCGCACCGGTGCGCGCGATCGCGACCCTGGGCAAGATCGTGGTGTTGCTCCCCGCCCTCCGGATCACGCGGCTCTCGCTCGATCCGGTGCTCGTGCGCATGCAGAACGTGATCGGCGCGTTCTTCCTGGCCGAAATCATCCGCAACTTTGCTTCGGTCGTCCCGTTGCTGGAGCAGCAGATCTTCCTGCTCGAGATGGCCGCGGGGATGGTGGTGCTGGGGTGGTGGCTCGTGTCGAGGCGGCGCCAGAGGCCGGCCGGCGCGATCTCGAGTCGGGAGCGCGCACTGCGCCTCATCACTCGCGTGGTGCTCGCCGTGTTTGCCGTCGCCTTCGCGGCCGGCGCCGCGGGAGACATGACCCTGGGCCTGCTCCTCGGCTCGGGTGTCCTGGGAACCGGCTACTTGGCGCTGGTGCTGTACGGGGGACTCCGGGTCGCCAGTGCCCTGGTGGCGTTCGCCTTCCGCGTGCGTCCTCTGTGCTCCCTCGGGATGGTCCAGCGCCACCGCGCGCTTCTCGAGCGGCGCACCTACGGCGTGTTGCGTGGGCTCGGCGTCGTCGCCTGGGTAATCGTCTCGCTCCGGTATCTCGGCCTCTGGCCGGCGACGGTGGAGCTGATCGACGCGGCGATGGACGCTCATCTGCAGCGTGGAACGCTCAGCATCTCGCTGGGCGATGTGCTGGTGTTCGCGATCACGGTGGCCGGGTCCTTCATCCTCTCCGGCCTCCTCCGCTTCGCGCTGGATGAGGATGTCTACCCCCGACTGACGCTCGGTCGGGGACTGACCGGAGCCGTGTCCAGCCTGTTGCACTACACGCTCCTCCTGGCCGGCTTGCTACTGGCGTTGGCGGCGCTGGGCGTCGATCTCACCAAGCTCACCATCCTGGCCGGTGCGTTCGGCGTCGGGATTGGCTTCGGGCTCCAGACCGTCGTGAACAACTTCGTCTCGGGGTTGCTCATCCTGTTCGAGCGACGGATCGACGTGGGCGATGCCATCCAGGTCGGCGACGTCGCGGGCCAGGTCCAACAGCTCGGCATGCGCGCCTGCACCGTACGCACGGGCGAGGGCGCCGAAGTCATCGTCCCCAACGCGAGCATGATCAGCGAGAAGGTCACCAACTGGACGCTGTCGGACGGCCTGCGCCGCATCGACGTGGGCGTGGGAGTCGCCTACGGAACACCCCCGGAGAAGATGCTCGAGATCCTGCTCGAGGTCGCACGAGCGCACCCACTCGTCCTCGCCGACCCCGCGCCGGCCGCGTTTTTCCTGGGGTTCGGCGAAAGCGCCCTGCGCTTCGAGGTGCGTACCTGGACGGACCGCTTCGATCTCTGGGCGCAAACCCAGAGCGAGCTGGCCGTGGCCCTGTACGCTGCGCTTGGTGAGGCGGGATTCGAGATTCCCCTCCCGCAGCGCGACGTGCGCGTGCGAGACGGTGATCGTGGCGCGCTGAAGCGAGAGATCTGACCCGGTTAGCGCCAGGGCCACCCCTGACGGCGATAGTGCTCGCCGATGCGATCCGCGACCGCGTCGGCCGTGCGCCGCGCGTTCGTGCCGGGAATGAGGCTCCTCGGGGTATTGACCTCCACCTCGGCGATCAGCCGCGTGTTGCTTCCCGCGCCCTGATACACCTGGATTCGCGCCCGGATCTCCTGGCCACCCGGGACGTACACAACCTCGCCAAGGATCGAGGCCGTCCTGGGTCCCGGCAGCGGCGTGGCGCTCACGCGAAAGGCGTCGATGCCATGATCGCTCAGGGCGGTGATGAGGGCGTCGGTGAGCGCTTTGGCGAGCGCCTGTCCTTCGAGCCGTTGGTCAGCCGGCGCGTTCACCCCGAAGTCCTGCACGATCACCCGGTCCGGCCGCGGGCGATCGGCCGCCAGTGGCTGTGTCGTCGTCACCGTCGCCGTCCCACATCCCGCCACGACAAGCACGCTCAGGACGATCAGAGATAGTCGTCGCATGGATCCGTTTCCCCGTCGGAGACCGAGCATATCAGACCAAAGTCTGATTGCGGGGTGCCGACACACCGGGTGGAATGCCGTCGGCGGAGGTGGTTCGTTTAGATGAGTTGAGACATCGCCGAGCGTCGAACGTCTTTGCCGTCGAATCTCTGACTCACGAGACTAGCACCCCGGTGAGACTTTCGCTCTCCCGCTGGCGCACCGGCTGCGGTACGATCCGCGTGGATCCTCATGGCAGAGCTTCCTCGCGCCTTCACACAGCTTCGCAGCATGGTCCGCAACGACCTGAAGCAGATCCGCAAGATCGAGAAGAAGGCGCCGAACTACGCGGTAGCCCTCTTGGTCACGATCGCCACCGAGGCTCTGAGCCAGCTCGAAGGTCGGGCCGACGAGGCCGTGTTCGCTGAGGATTTGCTCGGCCGTCTCCACGGCGTCCCGCTGCAGGTCGGACGTGTCCTATTCGACGCGATTCGCAACGGCTTGGCCCACGTCTACGACACCAAAATCATCGTCGTTGGGGCCGACGAGATCATCGTTGTGCTGTCCTGGCAGAAACGCGAGCACATGTCGGTGGCAGTCGAAGACTGGCTAAACGATGGACGCCCCCGTGTGGGAGTCTGCCTCAACGTCGGTACGCTCTGGACCGATCTCGATGCCCACTTCACTGTGTTCGCCGAGCGGCTCGGGAAAGATGCGAACCTTCTTCGTCGAGTGAACGAGAACGCCGCCAAGCAGAGGCGAATCGTGTCGCAGGGTGAAGCGCTCAGGACTTGGCGTGAGTTTATAGCCGTGAAGCAGAATGGTGCCGGCGCGCAGCGTCAGTGATCTCGTCCATGAGAGTCCACTGAGAGCACCCTCCTCGTGGAACCACGGACAGAACACGGACAAAACCATCAAGGGCTTCGGGACATTGATCCCGAAGCCCTTGATTTGTTTGGTTGCGGGGGCTGGATTTGAACCAGCGACCTTTGGGTTATGAGCCCAACGAGCTACCGGGCTGCTCCACCCCGCGGTGACCTCGGCAACGATACCCTAGCGCTCTCCGGGTGTCAAATCTTGGCCGCGTCGAGCTTCCCCGTGAGGACGCACAGCGCCTCGAAGAGGTAGTACGACCCCCAGATCAGCTCGTTCCGCGTCGCGACATTGTTGCGCTTGGAATAGCAGCCGCGGTCGAGGATGCCGCGCGTGTCCAGGTAGCCCTCGACCAGCACGCGCACGGTGCCCTCGGCGGCCGCGCGAATCTCCTTGCGCCTCTGCGCGTCCTTCAGCGCGGCGGCGAGCTTCAGGAGCGCCGCGGCGGTGATGGCGGTGGCGGAGCTGTCGTGCTCGGTGTCCGGGCCGGCCGGCGCGTCGAAATCCCAGTAGGCCACGCGGCTCGGGGGCACGTGGGCGATCCACCAGTCGGCGCACTTGAGGGCGACGTCGAGAAAGTCGCGCTCGCCCGTCCACTGGTGCATGAGCGCATAGCCGAGGATCGCCCACGCCTGGGCGCGCGCCCACGTCGACTCGTCGGTGAGGCCCTTGTGGGTATAGCGGCGGCGCAGTGCGCCCGTCAGGGGGTCGAACGACGCGGACTGGCAGACGGAGCCGTCGTCGCGGACGCAGAACTCGACGTGCCGCCGCGCGTGGACGACGGCGAGCTCCCGCAGGGCGGGCTCGTTCGCGGCCTGCGCGGCCCACACGAGGAGCGCGGCGCCCTGCACGGTGTCCACCGAGGCCTCCCCCTGGCCGACGTCGGCGGCCTCCTCGGCGGCGTCGCCCAGCGGGAAGCAGCCGGCGTTCGGGTTGTAGGTCCTCGCCCAGTGGCGGGCGCCGTCGAGCGCGATCTCGCGGGCCGCCGGGTCGTTGAAGAGGACCGCGCCCAGCACCGCGCTGTAGTAGAAGAGGAAGCCACGGAAGGCGGTGTCCGACGTGGCGCGCGGCCGTAGCCGCTCCGCCCACTCGAGCGCCCAGCGTCGGTAGCGCGCGCCGGCCGTCGCCTTGGCGGCGAGCCAGCACATGCCGGGCCAGAAGCCACCCGTCCAGTCGCCATCGGGCGTCGTCGTCCAGTCGCCCTTCGCGTCGGCATAGTGGGGGAAGGCCCCCTTGAGCTGCAGGCCCGTCTGGTCGATGCGCCGGACCATCCGTTCGAGCGCGCCCTGGAAGATGTCGGGCATCCCTGGGCAAAAGTAACACGAGACGCGCATCCTCCATTTTCGATTTGAGAGGCGCACGCGCCAGGGCATAATCGGGTTACGTCCGCGAAGGACGTCACGCTCGGAGGAAGGCTCAGGGAGGGAACACCATGTGGTCGCATCGGGCAAGGATCGTCGTCATGGTCGCCGTGGGCAGCCTGGTATCGGCGCTCGCCGCGCAGGCGCAGGAGAAGCCCCAGGCTTCCCCGCACATTCAGACGGCTCTGACATTCCTGACGGCGTGGGGCAACCAGCGCTGGGACGAGCTCAAGACCGTGGCGGCCGTGCAGGTCACGGTGAAGGTCGGCGACAAGGCCTTCACGCTCGAGCCGGCCGCGCAAAAGGCCGAGGTCGCCCTGGTGTTCCCGTTCCGCGGGCTCTCGACCGTTCGCCAGGACGACAAGGTGAAGGGCGTCACGGTCGAGGAGCTGGGGTTGAAGGTGGACGACAGCGAGACGCGCGGGCCGGGCTCGATCACGCTGAAGGAGCAGGACGGGCAGTACTGGGTCACCGAAGTCTCCACCGGCGCAGCGCCGCCGGGCGAGAAGAAGTAACGCGAGCTGATCGAGAGCCGCGAACCCCTTCCGCTCACGCCCTCCGCACCACGCGGTCGGTCTTGGCGGGTTCGTAGCGCCCCGTCCGGCCGAGCGCCCACAGCACCCGCCAGGCGGCGCGCGTCGCCAAGAGCCAGTAGGTCTGGCACCGGAACGTCCCCCAGAGCTTCGCCCCCAGGGTCGTGCGCGCGATGGTCACGGGACGCGGGCAGTAACGGGTGAGGCGCTCGATCAGGCTCTGGGTGGCGATGCCGCCGACCCACGCGGTGAGGCCCAGCGAGAGGGTCGGGAGCAGGACACCCAGCGCGAACCACACGGGGCGCGACGCGAAGCGGTACGCGAGGTGCCAGGCGAGGAAGCCGAGCACGGGATAGAGGGCGGCGGCGACGGGCCACTCGACGGCCTTGTTGCCGACATGGCGGCAGAGCTGGGCAAGGTTGAACGCGCTCCGCCGGGTACGCCAGGTCTCCCAGAGGAAGCGCACGTCGTCGAGCACACCTTTGTACCAGCGCGCGTTCTGGCGGATCATCCCCTCGGTCGTCTCCGGGATGTCCACCAGCTCGAGCAGCGGGAGCGCCCGGATCAGGATCCCGCGCGCGCCGAGGGCGTAGCCGAGCGTGGAGTCTTCCGTGGCGCCGGAGACCGGGAAGAGCCCGATGGACTGGAGCGTGTCGAGGCGCACGAACTCGTGGTGACCGAGGCAAATCTGCGAGCGCCGGAAGCAGAACTCGAACACCGGCCGCGTCAGGCGATCGAGACACGCGTGAAGATCGACGACTGCTGGACCGCGCACACGCGCCCGCGCGTCCCGAGGCGGTGGGCGTTGGCGAGGGAGAGCGTCACGCCCTGATAGGCGCGGCTGGCATCGCCGACCCGCCCCCCGCCCGTCAGGACGTCGGCGGCGATCCAGCGGTAGGTGTTCCGGTCGGGGATCGAGTCGGCGTCGCTCACGCCGACCCAGACGCGCGCCGGGTCGGCCTGGCCCTCGAGGAGCGCCCGCAAGAGCTCGGGACGGAGGGCCCAGTTCAGCTGGTGGGCCTTTCGCCCCTCCCCCGGCATCGCGAGCTGCGAGAGCTGCTTCTGCTGCCACGGCGGGAGCTCGGCGCGGAAGCGACGGACCAGCTCGGCCGTCGACGCCTCCATCAGGGGATGGGGCGCCTGCTCCTCCGCCTCCTTGGTGACGACGACGACATGGAGCTTGCCGTGTGGGTAGCGCGAGTCGAGCAGCGCGCGCAGCGTCGCCGCGATCGCGGGCTCCTCCCACGCCGGCACGACGTGCACGAACACGGGCGCCGCGGTCTCGTGCTCGAGCGCGGCCTCGTCGGGGAGCGTGTCGAGGCGTCGGTAGGCGGCGTCGACGAAGCGCCAGGTCGTGAGCATGCCGCGCCAGTCCAGCAGGAGCTTGAAGACGGCGCGGCCGTTGACGACGAGTCCCACCCAGAACACGACGACCCAGAACCAGCCCGTGCCCCAGAACCACCCCACGAACGCGTCCATCGCGCGGCCGGTCCGGTCAGCGGTGCGCCGGGGACGGAAACTTCAGGACGGTCTCGCCCTCGCGAACCATCCCCATCTCCTCGCGGGCGAGCTTCTCGAGATACGCGGGGTCGCTCCGCAGACGCTCGGCGAGCGCTTCGAGCGCCCGCTGCTTCTCGGTGAGCGTGCTGACGTTGCGCTCGAGGGCGGAGAGCTCCTGGCGCATCTGCCAGACGCGGATCGACTCGCGCAGGCCGAAGCCCGCGAGGCTCGCCGCGAGGAGCACGAGCGCGGCGATGCCCAGACGCCGACGGCCTAGCGCGCGGGTGTCCATCGGGCGCTCCGGGCGTACAGGGAGCGCCCGGGCCAGGAGGCCGCGTTGCCCAGCTCCTCCTCGATCCGGAGGAGCTGGTTGTACTTGGCGGTCCGCTCGCCGCGGGCGATCGAGCCCGTCTTGATCTGGCCCGCGTTGACGGCGACGGCGAGGTCGGCCACGAAGGTGTCCTCGGTCTCACCCGAGCGGTGGGAGATGATCGTGCCGTAGCCCGCGCGCTTGGCGAGCTCGATCGCCTGGAGCGTCTCGGTGAGCGTGCCCACCTGGTTCACCTTCACGAGCACGGCGTTGGCCAGGCCGTTCTTGATCCCCTGCTGGATGATGGCCGGGTTCGTGACGAAGAGATCGTCGCCGACGAGCTGGATGCGGGCGCCGAGCTTCCGTGTGAGCGCACCCCAGCCCGCCACGTCGTCCTCGCCCAGGCCGTCCTCGATCGAGACGATCGGGTAGCGGTCGACGAGCTGCTCGTAGCGGTGGATCATCTCCTCGCTGGAGAGCGTGACGCCCTCGCGCTGCAGCCGGTAGCGCCCGCCCGCTTCGGCGAACTCGCTCGCCGCGGGATCGAGCGCGAGCATGACGTCGTCGCCCGGCCGGTAGCCGGCGCGCTCGAGCGCCTGCATGAGGAAGTCGAGCGCGACGCTGTTGTTCGGGAGGTTCGGGGCAAAGCCGCCCTCGTCGCCCACGCCCGTCGCGAGCCCCTTCTCTTTCAGGAGCTCCTTGAGCGTGTGGAACACCTCGGAGGCCATCCGGAGTGCGGAGGAGAGGCTCTCGGCGCCCGCCGGGACGAGCATGAACTCCTGGAAGTCGAGCCCGTTGTCGGCGTGGGCGCCGCCGTTCAGGACGTTGATCATCGGCACCGGCATGAGCCGGCCGCCGACGCCGCCGAGGTAGGCGTAGAGCGGCAGCCCCGCGTCGTCCGCCGCGGCGCGCGCGACGGCGAGCGAGACGGCGAGGATCGCGTTGGCGCCGAGCGCGGACTTGTTGGGCGTGCCGTCCAGCTCGAGCAGCGCCTGATCCACCGCGGCCTGCTCGGAAGCCTCCATCCCCTCGATCTCGGGGGTGATCGTTTCCTCGACGTTCCGCACGGCGCGCCGCACGCCCTTGCCCCGGTAGCGCTGACTGTCGCCGTCGCGCAGCTCCACGGCCTCGCGCTTGCCGGTGGAGGCGCCGGACGGCACCGCGGCGCGCCCCCACGCTCCCGACTCGAGCTGGACGTCGACCTCGATCGTGGGGTGGCCGCGCGAGTCGAGGATCTCCCGGGCGTAGACGTGGGAGATGGCCGACACGCTAGTTCTTCCTCTCGAGCACGTAGTCGGCGAGGGCGCAGAGCGGCGCCGACCGCTCACCGAACGCCCCGAGCCGTTCCTTCGCTCGCTCGATCAGCATCCGCGCCTGGCGTCGTGAGCCCTCGAGGCCGTGGATGGCCGGGTAGGTCGCCTTCTGCTTCCGCTCGTCGCTGCCGGCGGTCTTGCCGAGCTCCTCGAGGCTCCCTTCGACGTCGAGGATATCATCCACGATCTGGAAGGCGAGCCCGAGATCGCTCCCCGCCTCGCTGATCGCGGTCACGGCCGCCGCGTCGCCACCGGCGAGACGCGCGCCCACGCGGAGCGAGGCGCGGATGAGGGCGGCGGTCTTGTGGCGGTGGATGTACTCGAGCGTGTCGGCCGAGATCGCCTTGCCCTCCGACTCGATGTCCACGACCTGGCCGCCGACCATCCCGGCGGTGCCGGCGGCGTCCGCGACCTCGGCGACCACGTCACGGATGACGCGGGCATCGCGCACGAGGTCGGCGTTGTCGGCGATGAGCCGGAACGCGAGCGTGAGCAGCGCGTCGCCCGCCAGGATCGCGGTCGCGTCGCCGAACACCTTGTGGTTGGTGAGACGCCCACGGCGGTAGTCGTCGTCGTCCATCGCGGGCAGGTCGTCGTGGATCAGCGAGTAGGTGTGGATCATCTCGAGCGCGCACGCCGTCGGCAGGACCATCGCGGCCGCGCCGCCGACGGCCTCGGCGCCGGCGATGACGAGAATGGGGCGCAGGCGCTTGCCGCCCGCCATGACGCTGTAGCGCATGGCGCGGTGGACGGTCGGCGGGGGGGTCGTCTCGCCCGGCAGGAAGCGCTCGAGCGCCGCGTCCACCAGGGTGCGGCGCTCCGTGAGGTAGGCCTGAAGGACGAAGCCGCTCACGCTTCCCCGTCCGGCTCCCACGAGAACGGCTTGGTGCCGAGCGCCCCGTGCTCGTCCTTCGCCAGGATCTCGATGCGCTTCTCGGCGTCCTCCAGATACTTCGCGCACCGCCGCGCGAGGGCGATCCCTTCCTCGAAGGATCGGAGCGACTCCTCGAGCGGCAGGTTGCCGCTCTCGAGCTGGCTCACGATCTGCTCGAGGCGCGCGAGCGAGTCCTCAAACTTGAGGTCGGTCATCCTCGTCCCTCGTCCGCGCGACGCGGCAGTCGAGGCTTCCCTCGTGGAGCAGCACGCGGACGTCGTCCCCCGCCCGCACCGCTCGCGCGCTCCGCACGATCGCGCCGGCGGCGGTGCGCGTGAGACTATAGCCGCGGCCGAGCACGGCCAGCGGCGAGAGCGAGTCGAGCTTGGCCACCAGCGCCCGCAGCCGGCCGCGTGACTGGTCGCAGCTCCGCGCGACCGCGGCGGCGAGCCGCGCGTCCAGACGCTCCAGGCGGTGCCGGCCGGTGGCGACGCGCGCGACGGGGCTCGTCGAGCGGAGCGTGGAGACGAGCATCTCGACCCGGTGGCTCCTGTGTCGCAGCTCCCCGGTCATCGCACGGCGCAGGCGCAGCGCCAGCTCGTCCACGCGGCGCTCCAGATCCCGGAGCGGCCGCGTCGCGGCGCGCTCGAGCCGCTCGCGCAAGTCGTCGAGCGCGTCCACGACCGCCTGCTTCTCCCGCACCACCAGCTCGGCCGCGGCCGACGGGGTCGGCGCCCGCAGGTCGGCGACGAAATCGGCGATCGTGAAGTCCACCTCGTGGCCGACCGCCGAGATGACCGGCGCCTTCGAGGCCGCGATCGCGCGGGCGACCGCCTCCTCGTTGAAGGCCCAGAGGTCCTCGAGCGACCCGCCGCCCCGGCCGACGATGACCACGTCCACGTCGCCGAGCGCGTCGAGGTCGCGGAGCCCCTGCGCGACCTCCTCGGCGGCGCCCTCCCCCTGCACGCGGCACGGCGCGATCACGATGTAGAGCTCGCCGAAGCGTCGGCCGATCACGCGCAGCATGTCGCGGAGGGCGGCGCCGCTCGGCGAGGTGACGATCCCGATCTTCTTCGGGAATCGCGGCAGCTCCCGCTTTCGCGCCACGTCGAACAGGCCTTCGGCCTGGAGCCGGGCCTTCAGCTGCTCGAACGCGAGCTGGAGCGCGCCGAGCCCCTTGGGCTCGAGCAGCTCCACGACCAGCTGGTACTCTCCGCGCTGGGCGTACACCTCGACCGAGCCGAACGCGACCACGTGGAGGCCGTCGGCCGGCTGAAACCGGATCCGCTGTGCGCGCGTCCGGAAGACCACGCAGCGGAGCTGGGCGTCGGCGTCCTTCAGGGTGAAGTAGGCGTGGCCGGAGCCGTAGGCGCGGAAGTTCGAGATCTCGCCCTCGACCCACACCGCCGGGAAGCGCTCTTCGAGCACCGCCCGCCGCTGCTCGGTGACCTGGGAGACCGTCAACACGGCGCGGCTGCCGGTCATGCGTTCGCGCGCGGGCCTTGCCCGCGCACCCCCTGGGGGGAGGCGTCGGACGCGGGGCCCAGCCCCCCGCCGAGCAACTGGCGTTGCGCCGCGCGCAAGGTGTTCCGGAGCAACATCGCGACCGTCATGGGCCCGACGCCGCCCGGCACAGGGGTGATCGCCTCCGCGCGCTTCGACGCCGCGTCGAAGTCCACGTCGCCGACGAGCCGCCCCGTCTCGAGCCGGTTGATCCCGACGTCGATCACCCACGCCCCCTCCTTCACCATGTCGCCCGTGATCACCCGCGCCCGCCCGGCGGCGACGCACAGGACGTCGGCGCGCCGCGTGTGCTCGGCGAGGTCCCGCGTGCGCGTGTGGCACATCGTCACGGTGGCGTGGCGCGCGAGGAGAAGCTGGGCCAGGGGCTTCCCGACCAGGCGCGAGCGGCCGACGACGACGGCCTCCTTTCCCTCGAGCTTGGCGCCGTAGTGGTCGAGGATCTCCAGGCACCCGGCGGGCGTGCACGGGACGACCGTCGGCGCGCCGGCGAGGAGCCGGCCGAGGTTCGTCGGGTGGAGACCGTCCACGTCCTTCTCGGGAACGATCGTGGCGATCGCCTCGTCCTCGTCGAGCCCCTTCGGCAGCGGCAGCTGGAGCAGGATGCCGTGCACGGCGCGGTCCGCAGTCAACGAGCCGAGGAGGGCGAGCAGCGCCGCCTGCGTGAGCCCGCCGGGGTGGAGGTGGTCGCGCGTGGCGATCCCGACGGCGTCGGAGGCCTTCATCTTGTTGGCGACGTAGATCTTCGACGGCGCGAAGTCGCCGACGAGCACGACGGCGAGCATCGGCGCCACCCCGGTCTCCCCGCGCAGCCGCTCGACACCGGCCTTGACCTCGCCGAGGACTTTCTGGGCGACGCTCCGACCGTCGAGGATCAAGAGGGGATCAGGCCGGGACGCTGAGGCGGCGAATCGACGACGCGCGGCCGGTCTCCGGCTCCACGACGATGACCACCCCGTGCAGCGCCGCGGGCCCCTTGGCGGAAGCGCAGCGGCATCTGGTGGAGGAAGCGCTGGATGATCTGGTCGCGGTCCACCCCGATCACGCCGTCGGTCGGTCCCGTGAGCCCGAGGTCGGTGATGTACGCCGTCCCGCCGGGCAGCACGCGCTCGTCCGCGGTCTGCACGTGGCGGTGCGTCCCGACGACCGCGCTCACCCGCCCGTCCAGGTACCAGCCCATCGCGAGCGACTCGCTGGTCGCCTCGGCGTGCATGTCCACGAGGATGACCGGCGTCTCTCGGCGGAGCTCGGCGGCGAGCTCGTCGGCCTTCCGGAAGGGGCAGTCGATCGGCAGCATGAAGACGCGCCCCATGAGGTTCACGACCGCGACCTTGTGGGGCCCGCACTTGACGGTGACGTGGCCCACCCCGGGCGTGCCCGCGGGGAAGTTCGCGGGACGCAGGAGCAGGTTCTCTTTGACGATGTACTCGACGACCTCCTTCTTGTCCCAGATGTGGTTGCCCGAGGTCATCACGTCGGCGCCGGCGGCGAGGATCTGCCGCGCGATCGGCGGCGTCACCCCGAAGCCGCCCGCGGCGTTCTCGACGTTGACCACGCAGCAGTCGATCGCGTGCTGCTGACGGAGCTTCGGGAGCAGATTCGTGATCGCGGCACGGCCCGGCTCGCCGTAGACGTCCCCGACCATCAGGATGTTCATCGCGCCTACTTCGCCACTTCGACGGCGCGCGTCTCGCGGATCACGACCACCTTGATGTGTCCGGGGTACTGCATCTCGGCCTCGATGCGCTTGGTGATGTCCTTGGCGAGCTGGTGGGCGTCGAGGTCGGAGACGATGTCCGCCTTCGTCATCACGCGCAGCTCGCGCCCGGCCTGGATCGCGTAGCACATCTCGACACCCCGGTAGGACAGCGCGATCTCCTCGAGCTTCGCGAGCCGCTTGATGTAGGACTCGAGCACGTCCCGCCGGGCCCCGGGGCGCGCCGCCGAGACGCCGTCCGCGGCCTCGACCAGCACGGCCTCGATCGTCTCGGGCTTGATGTTCTCGTGGCCGCAGAGCGCCGCGTTGATGACCTTGGGCGACTCGTTGTACTTGGTCAGGACTTGCAGGCTGAGCTCCGGGTGGCTCCCCTCCTGCTCGTGCGTGAGCGCCTTGCCGATGTCGTGGAGGAGCCCCATGCGCTTGGCGAGCTTGGCGTCGACGCGGATCTCCGCCGCCATCATCCCGGCGAGCCAGGCGACCTCCTTCGAGTGCTGGAGGCAGTTCTGGCCGTAGGAGGTCCGGAACTTGAGCCGGCCGACGAGCTTGACCAGCTCGGGATGGAGGCCGTGGACGCCCACCTCGAAGCAGGCCTTCTCGCCCTCGTCCTTCAGGTGCTGCTCCATGTCCTTCTTGACCTTCTCGACGACCTCCTCGATGCGCGCCGGGTGGATGCGGCCGTCGGCGACCAGGACCTGGAGCGCCTGCCGGGCGATCTCGCGCCGGTAGGGGTCATACGAGGAGATCAGGACGGCTTCCGGCGTGTCGTCGACGATGAGGTCCACGCCCGTGTGGAGCTCGAGGGCGCGGATGTTGCGCCCCTCGCGGCCGATGATGCGCCCCTTCATGTCGTCCGACGGCAGGTCCACGACCGCCACCGCCGTCTCGACGGTGTAGTCGGGCGCGAGGCGCTGGATGGTCGTGGCGAGGACCTCCTTGGCCTTGACGTCCGCCGTCTCGCGCGCCTCCTCCTCGAGGCGCATGGCGAGGAGCTGCGCCTCGCGGCGCGCCTCCCCCTCCATCGCCGCGAGGAGTTGGCGCTTCGCTTCCTCGGCGGTGAGCCCGGCGATCGTCTCGAGCTTGCGCTTCTGCTCCTCGAGCGCCGAGGCGAGGCGGCCTTCCTTCTCGCCGAGCACCTTCTCGCGCGTGATGAGGTCGCGGTCCTTGGTGGCGGACTCGGTCAGCCGCCGCTCGAGCTGGTCGAGCTTCCGGGCGAGATCCTCCTCCTTGGAGAGGACGCGCTGCTCGATCTGCTGGATCTCGCGCTCACGCCGGCGCGTCTCGTCCTCGAAGATCATCCGGGCCTTGAGGGCGGTCTCCTTGGCCTCGAGCTCGGCGGTCTTGCGACGGGTTTCGGCGTCCCGCGCGGCGTCCTGGACGAGAGCCTCGGCGCGGCTCTGGGCATCGCCGATCTTGCGCTCGGTGAACCACTTGTGGAGGACAAACCCGACGACGAGGCCGATGATCCCGAAGATCGCGTCGAGACTCAGCCAAACTTCTTGCATTTCCGCAGTATAGGCGGCAGGCAAGGAATCAGTCAAATCCCCGCCTCTGCCGTGTGCCGACGGTGTTTCGAACCTGGCTTGACCAGGTGGGCGCCGTTAATTAAGAGGGCTTCAGGCTTCCCCTTCTCGGAGGGGCTTGCGCACCACCCTCTGTCACAGCTCCCGTTGTGTTTCCGAGGTTGAAACTTTCCCCCGACATCACAAACAGCGCAGGGACGCTTCGTGTGTACCATGACGGGCGAGGAGGATGCAAGTGATGGAACGCCCCGGCGTGCGACGCGAGACGAACGGCCCCGTGACGACGATCATCCTCGACCGGCCCGAGCGGCGGAACGCGGTGGACCCGCCGACGGCGGAGGCGCTCCGCGTCGCGTTCCGCGCCTTCGACCAGGACCGGACCGCGCGCGTCGCCGTGCTCTGGGGCGCCGGTGGGACGTTCTGCGCGGGCTACGATCTCAAGGCCTTTGCCGCGGCTCCGCGGAGACTCGCTCGCGCGTACGGCGAGGGGCCGATGGGCCCGACGCGCATCCGGCTCGGCAAGCCGGTGATCGCCGCGGTGTCGGGCCATGCCGTCGCCGGTGGCTTCGAGCTCGCCCTCTGGTGCGATCTGCGCGTGGTCGAGGAGGACGCGATCCTGGGCGTCTTCAACCGCCGCTGGGGCGTTCCCCTCGTCGACGGCGGCACCGTGCGACTGCCCGCGGTCGTCGGCTTCGGCAGGGCGCTCGATCTGATCCTGACGGGCCGTCCCGTAGACGCGCGTGAGGCCGAGCGCATCGGCCTCGCGAACCGGGTCGTGGCGAAGGGCAAGGCGCGCGAGGAGGCCCAGGCCCTCGCGCTCCGAATCGCCGGCTTCCCGCCGCACTCGGTCAAGAGCGACCGGCAGTCGGCCTACGACGCGCTCGGGGTGCGGCTCGGCGCCGCGTTGCGCCGCGAGCACGCGCTCGGGATGCGGTCGGCGGCCACCGGCGAGAGCCTCGAAGGCGCCAGTCGCTTCGCGGCGGGCGCCGGCCGCCACGGCAGCTTCGCGTAGTGCCGAGCGGCGGCCGCGGAGGCTCTGCGACGCGCGCCGCGAGGCGAGTCTGAAAAGCTAGGACGGTTCCTTCGGCGCGGCTCGGTCGAGCAGGGCGACGAGCGCTCCGAGGCGCGCGCCGACGTCGGCGGCCCCGTGCCCCTTCTCGTCTCGCGCACGGAAGAGCTCGTCGGCGATGTCGAGCGCGGCGAGCGAGACCGCCTTCAGCGGATCCTTGACCCCGGCGCGCTTGAGCTCGGCCACGCGGTCCTCCACGAACTTCGCGAGCTTTCGGATGTAGTCGGGCGAGGCCTCGGTGCGGAGCGCGAGCGACTGGCCGAGGAACGTGAGCTCGACGCGCCTCCCCTCGGTCATTCGGGCTTGTCCAGCTCGAGCCTGGCGATGTCCTTCAGGATCGAGTCCACCTGCGTCAGGACCTGCTTGCGCTCGTCGGTGAGCCGCCGCACCTCGCGCTTGAGCTCCCGATTCTCGTCGCGGAGCCGGCCGAGGGTATCGACGGCGCGGCGGACCGCTTCCTCGAGCTGTGCCACACGCTCGACGACAGAGTCGCCCATCAGGCACTCCTCCCCATCAGGCGCTTCTCAGCGTGACGCCGAAGGTCCCCCTGAGCGCCTCGGTGATGCGCTCCTGGACCCGGTTCACCTCGTCGTCCGTCAGCGTCCGGTCCTCGGCCTGGAAGGTGAGCCGCCACGCGAGGCTCCGCCGGCCGTCGGGAAAGCGAAAGACGTCGAAGAGCGTCACGCGCCGGAGGAGGGGCCCCGCCGCCTCGGCGAGCTTCGCCTCGATCTCGGCGGCGGTCCACGGCTGGTCGGCGCCGAGGACGAACGCGAGATCGCGCTGGACCGCGGGGAAGCGCGGAAGCGCACGGTAGCGGAGCGGGACCTGCGGCGCCGCCGCCGCGACGTCGAGAGACACCGCGGCGGCGAGGACGGGAGTGTCGATGCCGAACGCCTCGCGCACCGCGGCCGCTACCTCGCCGAACTCGGCGGCGATCGTTCCAGCCTCGCCGACGAGAGTACCGTGGCAGTCGGGTTCGAAGCCGGCGAGCCGGCCGACACCCCCCGGCCGGAGGCCACTGACCCCGAGCGCGTCGAGGACGTGCTCGCCGAGGCCCTTGGCGTCGTAGACGTCCACGCGGGCATCCGTGGTGTGCCACGCGTGCTCGGCACGCGCCCCTGTGAGCGCGATGGCCACCCAGCGCGGCTCGCGCGCGCCGGTCTCCCCCGTGTCGGCCTCGTAGGTCTTGCAGATCTCGAACACGCCGACGTCGGGCTGCTGGCGCCGCACGTTGACCGCGACGGCGGCGAGCACGCCCTCGAGCGGATGGATCCGGAGGAGCGACGCGTCCTGGCTCAGCGGGTTCAGGAGACGCAGCGGCTCGGGCGCGCCGGGGGCTCGGAGGAGCGCCGCGCGCGCCGGGTCGCTGAACGCGTGCGCGATCGCCTCGGCGAGGCCGGCGCCGACGAGTGCGCGGCGGACGGTCTGGGCCTGGACGAGCGTCGCCGGATGCCTCACGACGTCCACGACGCTCGCGGGGAGCGTCGACGGGAGCTTGTCGTAGCCCCACACGCGGATCAGCTCCTCGACGAGATCGTCCTCCAGCGCGAGGTCGCGCCGGAAGCTCGGCACGTCGACCTCGAGGTCCCTCCCCTTCTGGCGCGTCGGGAGCCCGAGGCCGGCGAGGATCGCCCGCGCCTTCGCCCGCGGCGGGACCACCCCGAGCACGCGCTCGACGCGCGCCATCCGCAGGCTGATCCGCCGTGGCGGGCGGCGCCGCGGGTAGGCGTCCACCAGGCCGCGCGCGACGGCGCCCCGCGCGAGCTCCGCGATGAGCTGTGCGGCGCGCGCGGAGGCGTCCACGAGGGCCTCGATGTCGGCGCCGCGCTCGAAGCGGTACGCCGCGTCGGTCTTGAGGCCCAGCGTCCGTGCGGTGCGTCGGATCGAGACCGGGCTGAACCAGGCGCTCTCGAGGAGGACGCGCGTCGTCCTATCGGTGACCTCGGTGTTGGCGCCGCCCATGACGCCGGCGATCCCGATCGCGCGGCGCGGGTCGGCGATGACGAGCATCGAGTCGTCGAGCGCGTGCGCCTGGCCGTCGAGGGTCGTGAAGCTCTCGC
>Ga0209468_1000400_pt1 | contig 21287 bp, 23 predicted proteins | sample GraSoiAngelo_102_FD_185871 | JGI IMG/M metagenome (GOLD analysis project Ga0209468, IMG submission 185871) | Grasslands soil microbial communities from the Angelo Coastal Reserve, California, USA - 14_0903_02_40cm (SPAdes) (version 2) | ecosystem: Environmental > Terrestrial > Soil > Grasslands ...
TGCCGAACTACGGCTTGGGGATTCTATGTCCCGCTGTACTCGTTCGCCGTGCGATGGGGCAATCTAGAACGTCAACTTCAATCCAAACTGAATTTGTCGCGATGTCGTCACCGTGCTCAGAATAGCGCCGGCGCTAGGGTTCACCATGCCTGTGGGCAGCAGAGCCGTCCGGTTTGCTTGATTGGGTACCCCGAAGTTCGGATGGTTGAAGATGTTGAACATCTCGGCGCGGAAGTGCAGCGCCTTGGTCTCCCCCAACGCGAATTGCTTGAAGAGAGAGAAATCGCAGCTCACGAGTTTAGGGCCAATCAGCGTGTTCCTGCCAAGATTACCGATCGTGCCGGCGGGCTGCAGCACAAACGCGCTTGCGTCGTACCAGCGCTTGGGATCGCCGAGGATCGGATTGTTGGACGCGCCTGGCCGGACGTTCGGCCTTTCGTGAATGGAGAAATCAATGGTGTTCAAGTTTCCCGATTGGTTGTGGCCGAGCCGCACTTCAAATGGAGTGCCCGACTGAGCTGTCACGATGCTGTTGAGCTGCCAGCCTCTCACCAGCACCCCGGTTAGACCTGTGCTGCCTCTTCCAAACGGTAGTTCATAACTCCAGTTCGCCACCAGAACATGTTTCACTGAAAAGCTCGAAAGGCCGCGGTCCGCCTTGCGGTCATAGAAATCAATCGAATATTGGGTGGTGTTGTCGAAATCCTGGGAGTTAATGCCGCTCGATTCGTCAATCGAGCGGGAGAAAGTATATGAGAGTTGCGCGCGCAAGCCCTGCGAGAGTCGTTTGGTTACGCCCGCCTGTAGTGCGTTGTAGAAGGATTGCGCATCGGTCTCGCGCTGAGTGACGCCACCAAAAGTCGCGTTGCGGCGACCCAGCGACGGTTGGTAAGTCTTTACACCGTTTACGAGGATCGATGGGGCTAAGTTGGCATCAGCAACCCGAATCAGGTGGAGCCCGTGAGAGCCTGCATAGCCGAGCGTCAGGTCCCAATTACCAGGCAGAGCGCGCTGCACGCTTAAGTTGTACTGCACGATATAAGAGGGTTGCAGGTCGTAGTTCACCGTCTGGAGATTGGCCTTGAGATTTCCGGCAGGACAGCCTCCCGTTGGGCCGCCGGGAACTCCGCAGACTGGAGCGTTCGCGTTGAAACCTTGCACGGCGTTCGGAAATGGGGGATTTGTGCGGCTCGTGCGCGTCGTGAATGGCGGATTGAGGCTGCCCGAAAATACATAATACTTTGGGAGAAGCTGGTCGTAGAAGATTCCAAACCCAGATCGCACCGAAGTCTTTCCATTCTTGAACGGGTCCCAAGCCAAGCCAATTCTCGGCGCAAAGTCCTTCAGTGCCGGGTTGGCGTACCAGGGGTCCCCAATGACCATGGCGGAGTCTGAAATGCTGCGGAGGTTGGAGATTTTCCCGTTCACTTCTGTGGGGACTGTGGCGAACTCGTATCTTAGGCCCAAATTAAGGGTTAAATTTGGTTTCCAGCGATAGTCGTCTTGCACGAAAGCCGCGTAGAAAGATTGCCGGAAGCCACGATCCGGATCAATTCGCCCCGGGACAGCGAAGTTGAACGACGAAGGCGTGCCCGTCAAGAAATTCGCCAAGCTTGTGAAAATCATGATGCCGCCCAGCTGGCTCGTCGTATGCTGATTGAACTGCAGGCGCTGGCCCTCGCCACCGAAGCGCAAACCGTGAGCAGCCTTGGTCCAAAACAGCGTGTCATGCCACTGGTAGTTATTCAGGTGATCGTTCCGAGGTAGGCGGTAATCACCCACCATCTCCGTCACCAGTCCCGAAATCGTCAGGAACCCGAACTGCACGCCGCCCGCCGACGGAGGTATCCACCAAAGGCTTGGCGGCACATCTACAGTGCGTTGGTTATCAACCTCAGATGTCGACCGCGCGAAGCTCACGCGCAGCGTATTCAACAGTCTCTGTGAAAACGTGTGTACGTGTTCAAGCGTCACGTATTGATTGCGCGAGCGCTCCTTAAAAAAGACGTCCGGCGGCTTATTGTTGATCTGCCGGTCGACGTTGCCGTTGTCGAAGGTGTAGCGGCCAAACAAGATGTCTTTCTCGGAAAAGTGATCATCGATCCGGCCCTGCGCGAAGTATTCATCGGTGGGTTGGCTTCTCGTGAATGAGTACTCGGCAACGCCGCCCCCGAGCACCCGCCCGTTCGCCCGCGGGAACAAAATCTGTACTAGTGAACTAACCGCGCCAGTAGCCGAATTGCGTGCGTTATCGTCCAGCACGTTCGTTAAGCCCGTTACTCCCAGCCGCTCCTTGATGGCCTCGAAAGCCCCGAAGAAAAACGTCTTATCCTGCCGAATCGGCCCGCCCAGTGTTCCCCCGAATTGATTGCGCTTAAAAGGCGGAATGCGATTTGTCGCCGGATCAAAGTAGTTCTTCACGTCCAGCGCCGAATTGCGCAGATACTCAAACAAGTTTCCACGGAGCTTGTTAGTTCCCGACCGCGTAATCGCATTGATGATGCCGCCTGAAGATCTGCCGAACTCCGCCGAATAAGAATTCGTCAGCACCTGGAATTCCTGCACGGTCTCCACGCCCAGCAGCACGCCGGCCACCGACCCCGGCGTTTTGTTGTAAACATTGTTGATGTCAGAGCCGTCCAGCAGGAAACTGTTCTGCTCCGGCCGCGCACCGTCAATAGTAATTTTCTTTCCACGTCCACCCACTGCGTCGCTTCCCGCCGCGACCGCGGCGTTCACACCTGGCAACAAAAGTGCCAGCTCCTGAAACGAGCGCCCATTGAGCGGCAGATCATTCATCTGCGAGCGGTTCACGGTCCCGCTCAGCGCTGCGGAAGCTAGATCGATCGGCGGGGCCTCGGCGCTAACGTTTATGCGTTCAACGCCGCCGGTAATTTCCAATTTGACGTCCAGCACCGCATCTTGCCCGATCGTCAACTTAATGCCCTTCAGCACCACCGGCTGAAAGCCCGCCACCTTAACGCGCAGCTCATACTCTCCCGGAGGCAACAGTGGTTCGCGATAGCGGCCCTTATCGTCCGTAATAAGAGCTCGCACCGCGCCTTGTTCGGCGTTGCGGATCTCGATCGCCGCGCCAGGAACAAAGCCCCCGGACGGGTCGTACACTGTGCCTTGTAAGCTGGCCCCTACCGTTTGGGCCAAACAGCTGCTGGTATTGACAACCAATGAGAGAAATAGCACTCCCCAGGCAGCTCGCATAGCACACTCCTTTCACACAAAACTAGCAGTCTGTTTTCGGTACGATACGCCCAAAATCGTCCCAACGGCCATAGAAATGAATTCCCGCCAAGTCTGCTGCCAAAAGACATCCGCGGACGCGGACATTCCACTGCTCAAACCTTGCTTGCAATTCCCCGAAGGAATGCACTGATACCGTAACGTGCTCAGGATAGCTATTACCCTCTGGTGTCCCACTCGAAAGAGTTTCTGTGCTTCTCGGACACAGCAGCATCCGAATCACCGAACGCCATTACGCACCTTGGACGCGCTCGCGACAAGAGCAAATCGAGGCTGATTGAAGGCCGCTTGGAGTAATGCCCCTGTCGTGCTCACAGATGGGAAGGGTACACCAGAGTTGCAGGGAAAGACTGGTCAGCTTAACTGAATGAAGTGCACGAGGCCACGTACGTTATGCTTGAGCGCTAGACGCTGACCGGATTCCACGAGATCAATTCAGTCCATGTACGGACAAGGCTCGGCGATATCTCCGAGATTACGAACCACCCGCCCTAAACCCAGGCTATGGCTCCCTATAACAAACTAATGAGACTTGATTGCATAGCACTGCACTTCGCTATTACGCCTCGATCTTTTCGGCGGCAGCGTCCCACACGACCGCGCTTCTACGGAAATAAGATTCATTCGCCATGTGGCAGGCCAGCGCAGCATGGTGGCCGAATACCACATCTTCGACAACTGGCTGGCGGGTGCGCACAGCTTGGAAGAAGTTCCAGAGATGCGGTTTGAGCTCTCCGGAGGAAACCGAGCTGTAGCTGAAGCCCTCCGAAATTGTTTCTTTGCCCGGCGCTAGGTCATGCTCTTCGTGCCATTCCTTGACATATTCTTCGCGTAATTCCTTAGGAAAACTCTGGGCGTAATAGCTTGGAGATTCGTCGTTACCACTTTGCGGAAGATAATTGATGGTGTGCCCCGAAACTTCGAGGATGCCCTTCGAACCCAAAAAACGGTAACCATCATGAGTTTCGGTGCCGAGGTTTAGTCGTACGTACACAGGATGTGGGCCATAATCGAACAGTGCGGCGTGAACATCCGGCATGTTGCGCCCGTCCTTCCAGCGCAGGATCCCGCCTGTTGCCAGGGCCCGCCTTGGAGGCTCGTTCAAGCCGAGCATGAAGAGCATGCCGCTGATGAGGTGAACCATAAGATCGCCGGCGACACCGGTCCCGTATTCCTTCCAACAGCGCCAACGCGCAAAGAGTTTGGGATCGAACGGACGTTTTGGCACGTCGCCCTGCCAGGTTTCCCAATCGACCGTCTGCGGAGAAAGATCGCGCGGCAGAGGATACTGCCAGGCTCCATCGGGACTGTTTCGTCCAAGTGCGACCTCGACCATCATTAATTCACCGATAACGTTTTTTTCAAGGAGTTCCTTTGCTTTCGCGTACAGAACCGAACTGACACCTTGGGAGCCGATTTGCACGATACGGCCGCTGGATTTAGCGGCTTTGACCATTTCCAGGCCGTCAACCGCTGAATGCGACATGGGCTTCTCGCAATAGATGTCTTTTCCTGCGAGAACGGTAGCGACAACGATTTTCTTGTGCCAGTGATCAGGCACAGCCGCGACAATGCAGTCGATTTCCCTGTTGTTCAGAAGTTCCTGGTAGCGTCTTGTTGTCGAGACGCCGGCACCGACGATTTCCTTGGCCAGGCGATGTCTGCCGTCATAAAGGTCACACGCAGCAACGCATTCGACTCCCGGCAGCTGAATGGAATTTCTGAGCAGATCGGAACCTTGCATGCCAATGCCGATAATGCCGAATCGTACGCGGTCGCTGGGCGGCACCTCCAGATAGCCGGCTGCTTCGAGGCGCGAGTCTCCGAGAAACACGCTTTTTGCGGCAGACATAGCCACGGCCGCACCTGCACTGCGCTGGAGGAATTTCCGCCGGGTGAGATTTTTTATCATTGTCTGTTCCTTGCCTCCGCAATCGATGAAGTCTCTGATCTAAACGTGTTTAAGCCAAGAAGACCATAATCGCGGGGGTACCAACGGCGGTATATTGGCCGGCGAAGGACAGGGCGCCCGTCTTCCGGTTGATTCGATACGTCGTGATTCCATCAGCTCTTTGATTACAAGAGTAGAGGTAGTTCCCCGCGGGATCGATACTAAAGCTGCGCGGATAGTCGCCCCGAGTCCATTCCTCTGCGGCAAACGCAAGTCTTCCGTCATCGTCGATCGAGAACCACGCGATGGTGTCATGCAGCCGGTTCGCAGCATAGAGAAATCTTCCGTTTGAGGAGATCATAACTTCCGAAGTAAAATTTGTCCCTTTGAAGTCTTTGGGCAACGTTGAAACGGTTTGCTTCGCCGTCAACTTTCCCATTTCAGCGTCATAGTCGTATGTTACCAACGTCGATCCTTCCTCTTGAAGCGAGTAAAACCATTGCCCGCTGGGATGAAAAGCGAAGTGGCGCGGCCCGTCGCCGGGAGGCAGCGTTACGCTGGCCGGATTGGCTTGAGAGAGTTTGCCCGTCTCCACATCGAACTTCCAAATGAAGATCTGGTCCAATCCAAGATCGCTCGCCAGGACGAACTTACCCGCGGGATCAGCCTGAATCATGTGTGCGTGCGGCTTATCATGGCCGCTGATGGCAAAGCTTCCAGGAGGTGCGCTGGTTGCACGGATTGAACCTATCGTGCCGCTGTTGTGAATGACATCAGTAGCGACGCCGAGCTCGCCGTTCGGGCGCACAGGGAGTACTGCTACCGTTCCGCCGTGATAGTTGGCTACGAAGACGTGCTTGCCAGAAGGGTGGACGCTTAGATGGGCAGGGCCCGCTCCTTCGGAACTGACGGTATTTAATATCGTAAGACGCCCCGTTGGCCGATCAATCGAATAGGCGCTGATAGAGCCGGCGTTAGTGCGCTTGTAATTGGAGATCTCGTTCGCTGAATACAAGTGCGTTCGGGAAGGATTGAGAGCCAGCCATGACGGGTTCGAGTCACTAGGAAAGACGTCGCGTTGTCGCAGAGCCCCCGTCGCAGCATTCATCTCGAATAGGTAAATTCCCTGCCCACGACCGATAGCGCCCTCCGGACCTTGCGGAGAGCTGTAAGTACCCACGTAAGCCAGAACCGGCCTCCCGAGAGACATGAATCCCCGCCCTGTTAAGGCGATGGCCGCAGCGCCTCGTAGGAACTCGCGGCGCGAGCTTTTGCCGAGACGGTGACATTGCATCAGCAGATCCTCCGCTTGATCTTCATCGGACGGCACACCGCGGATGAAAGAGAGGTGGCACACTTTGCTCATTTGTCGTGGGAGGAGTCACAATCCTAGCCTGTTCCAACCGACAATAGCCAACCTCGATCTCACCATGGAGTTCAACAAGCAATTCAGCTTGCCGGTGGTCCTTGGGATAGAAACATCCGCGGCTGAGGACGAGATCCATTGGATGTTGCCCTTGCAGTCGGAGAGCTTTCGGCGTTTCGCGGTGTGGTCGGAAAGTTCATAGTCGGGGAAGATAGCCCCTGGAACGATGTCAGGTCGCATGGGAAATCCTCAAAGATTGTCCACTCCTCAAGTTTAATTCCTCAACCGAGTCCGTTGCGCCGCCACCTTCTATATCAGCACCAGATCCAACCCCAACATATGCCACTCCGCCAGTGATTTCGGGAATTACCCGCACGGTCGCGGGCACATACGACTTTCGTCACGATCCACTCGCTACGTATCTCCGGTCTTGTGACCAGGTGCCACGTACTTTTCCGAAGTGCAATCAATAGGCGAGTCAAGCAGCACTGCCAACTCAGCACAGCAGTCGCTTCCGACACTAGGATAATAGTATCTAGCTACCTCGTCAGCAAGACTTGGAGCGTATGCCGGCGAGGCGCACTGCAAACTCGTTCGTCTCGTATTGGCTTCTCAGGTGGCTTAATGCCCCTCATTGCCCCGAGTGTTTTTATCTCGTTGAATTAAAAGTTTGGTAGGGGCGGTGGGGATCGAACAGAACGCCCTAACATTTCTACGCGATTACAAACGAGCTGCGCAACTCAGGAAAACATACCAGACCATTCATCAAATATTCATCGACGGACCCAAACACCAGCAAACAGAGCAAAGCGGAACCAATAAGAGCGATTATTTATCTTATTGATTCCGCTAGGCATAGTTAGGGTCCCTTTGGCGGCGTTGGTTCAGGTTCCGGTTACGAATCGGCTGCTCTACCACTGAGCTACCTCGGCCCTTGATAATAAAGACTTTATTCCGCTGCTTGGCCTTTTGCGTACAACTTGCGTTCTTCTCTCCGGGTTTCAGCGCAGCATTACATCACTGCTAATCGGAAATGCTCCACTCGCTCGGAACCATCCTGTGCTCTACTGACAGGCGATCGCCACGCTTCCGCTTCTGAAACACTCACGCTTTTCCTGACGTGCCCAAGAAAATCCGATCGCGCACCAGATTGAAAGTAAGACGCAAAATGATTTTAGCTTTGTCTGATTCCTTTCGCAAGGCCTTGAATTTACGCGTTTTGGCGGCGAGCATGGCGTTTAACTGCCAGTAGGCCGAAAAAACCTCCACAACGAAGAGAGGCCATCCTGAGAATTCTATATTGACCGTGAGGCTAAATATTTAATGACTATAAGTGGCGAAGACGTAACCCTTCAGTGTCATTTAGAAGTACTCCGTCTGTTGTCCGCGGAAACCCCATCAACGGGAATGCAGCCGCTCGAAAATCGGTTGCTCTGTGATTGATGCTAAAGGGCTTATCACGATTGGGGCTGCTGGAGTGGCTAGACACTGACCCCGGAAAATTCTATTTCCGGCTGATCCCCGCCGCCCTGCTGTTTTTCGCGATGGCGCTGGCGCTGGAGTGGCGCCATTTGCCGAACGACTCGCGGTACTTCTACCCGATCGCAGTGGTTTTCACATTTGCAGCGCTGAGCGGGCTGGCAGGCACTCATAAGCCTTATCAGGAGTGGCTGGCAGCGCGATTGCCCTGGACGCGCGGCGAGATCGAGTATCTTTTTATTATCAATGCGGGGATTTATTTGCTCTTGGAGGTGATTTGCGAGCGGTTCTCCCTATCGCAAATGCGCGCCGTAGGTAAAGCGTTCCGATTTGTGATACCTGGACATGTGCTGACCTCATTGTTTTTTTTAGGGCTGGAGGCAACCGGAAGATGGGAAGGTCAACTGAACGATCGGTTGATGAAGAGGGAAGCGCGTGTTTTTGAAATGCTGCTGCCAGCAGCGGCGCTGCTATTTGTGTACGGAAGCATTCGCAAGCAGATGAAGAACTATTTCGTCGTCGGAATGATATTTCTTGGGATCGGGCTGGTCCGGCTGCAAGAAGACATCTTCAAGCAGAAGTCGCGCTGGCCCATCCTGCTGCTGATTCTGGGTTCCTTGCTGATGGTGAGTGCGACGCGATACTCGGCCATCAAAATGGCCGTGGCGCGGATGGCCCGGCGCGGGGAATGAAAGCACGGAATAAGCTCCATTAGGACTGCAATTCCCACCTTTTTTTGTCGCTATACCTTAATGAGGGGAAGTGATTGCCAACAGGCCCCCGGCAGAATTGCCGGACGGCCGGGGCGGCCCTCGAAGGAGTGCGACTATGGCTAAACAAACGGGCAAGCGTTCCTGGCGGTGGAGCTGGCCACTAGGAGTAGCGCTCGCATTCGGGAGTATTGTTGCGACCGGGTGCGACAGCGACGGGAGTCCGTTCATTACGTCGCTTCAGCCATTTTACACCCAGCTAGATTTGGAGGCCGATTCCAGATTGAACGGAATTTGGAGTGACAAAGAAGGAGACGTGACGTTCTCATTTAAAGAAAGAAAGGAGGAGGGGAAGGAGAAGGAGTACAAGCTGGTGGTGAAGGAAAAGGACGGAGAGCAGGAAGTGTCGGGAGAATTCGAGGCCCACGTCGTGCGGCTGGGCGCTTTTGATTTTATGGACATTTATCCCCAGAGCAGCAAGGAGGGGAACGAGTTTTACCGCGCGCATTTTACCCGCGCACATACCATCGCGCGCTTGGAGATCAGTCAGGACTCGATCCAGATGGCATTCTTGAGCGCAAGGTGGCTGAAGGCGAAGATGGACGAAAAAAGCGTCGATACTCCGTGCGTGAAGGTGGATGATACGCTGATGCTGACCGGAACGACGGAGGAAGCGCAAGAGCTCGTGTTTTCCCATGCGAACGACGATGGAGCGTTTGCCGACTCGCTGTTACTGGAGAAGCAGCGGATCGAGAAGGAAGAGCAATGAATGCCGTGGAGATTCAGCAAGCTGGGATGCAATCGACAGTGGGACGAGACTGCCGGGGGGCTCCCGACAAGGCGTGCAAACGACTGGATAGCTGAAAAGAGATCTCCTGTTATCTGCGTCGCTCGGTCTCGCGTGTGCAGAGATGGGAGAGGAATGAAGGGCTGCCCATCCTCATGTCACCAGCACGCGCGTGGCGTCACGGTATACCCGTACCGGGAGAAACTGGACGAGTGGTGGCGAGGGGCGCAAGTGCAGAGCATTGGATGCTAATTGGGAAATGGGATCGAGGAGCTTGCCGGTTTTCAGGCCGAGGTTCGTCGTTTCCGGAATTCGTCGTGTTAACGCTTCATGCGTGGACGAGCTCGCGCCGTTTTAGCCTGGGAAGAGTCTTGATGGATTTTCCTACCTTCTCCTGGGCGAGCCGCAAGTCGTGGAGGCTCTGTAGATTCAGCCAAAACTGAGCGCTCGTGCCAAAGAAATGAGCGAGGCGCAGGGCAGTGTCACCCGTGATGGCGCGCGTTCCGTTCAAGATTTGCGTGATGCGATTGGTCGGCACGTTGATCTTTCGCGCCAGTTCAGCCGCGCTCATATCGAGTGCTTCCAGTTCTTCAGCCAAGTGTTCACCCGGATGGATAGCGGTCAGTGCCATCGCGATGCTCCTAGTGATAGTCAACAATCTCTACGTTTGACGGCCCCGGTGAGCGGTCGGCCCACTCGAAGCAAATCCGCCATTGATCGTTAATGCGGATGCTGTACTGGCCTTTGCGGTCGCCTACCAGCGCTTCAAAACGGTTCCCAGGCAATGCGGAAAGGTCCCTCAGCGACGTAGCCGCTTCCATGCGATCAAGCTTCAAGCGCGCGGATCGTTCAAATCCAGAGAATGCCTTGACCTGTTTCCCGGCGGCGAATTCTCTGGTCCTCTTGTCCCGATAGCTGACGATCACTAACGCAAAAATACCATTAAGTACGCGTTACGTCAAGCGTAAGGATCGACGAAACGTGAAGCTTATAAGCTGGATTAAGCGAGCGATTCCCGACTCTGGACTGCCATCAAACTGCCATCAACGATCCCAAATCCAAGCAAAAAAAGGCAAATGGACTCAGTAGCCAGAAGCGGCCATCTGATTGATTTCGTTAGGCAAAGTTAGGAAACGTTTTGCTGCCTTGGGCACAGCTTCGATTACGAATCGGCTGCTCTACCACTGAGCTACCTCGGCCCGCTCCAATCACAATAGCATTCGCTGAAAATTACTGTCAATTCATCCGCGAATATGGCGTCCTTTCAGCGCGAGAAGGGATACATCGCCCAGCCGATTCCCACGCCGATCAAAAGAAAAAGAAGCAGGGACCACACGATATATTTTGCGCGCTCGATCGGCTGCCGGCGGCTTAGGAAGCCAAACGCAATGGAAATCAGCAATGCGAAAAGCAACATGGATTGCAAATGGCTGAGCTTGAACCCCATTCCTGCGTTCATGCTTTGCGTCCTCGCGCCGCTTCATACGCGTGCAGCGCCGACAAAAGGTTCAGCATACCGGCCGTGGCGAGAAAGCGCGTGCCGTAATCGCCGCCCGCGTGCGAGACGTCCGCGCCGCCGGTTTCGAGCGACCGGGCCAGTAGATAAAACGTGCCCGTGCCCAAATCCGCCAGATAGCCGAGCGAATCGAACGCATCGTTGCCCCTCGAGCTAAACACGTTGCCGCGCATCCCTGCGCCAAGAATCACGAGTGTGCCCACGGTCAGAAAACACATCGCCGCGCGGCCCCACATCTTCAAGAGAGCGTGACCCAGCCCGGGCACAAGCCACCCCGCCACGCCGATGACGTATGCCATCGTCTCATGCCTGTAATCTGGCGACAGAGCTCCCGGCGTCGTTGTGTCGCGCGTGGAATCGTGCTGTGGAGCTACCGGCGCTGTCGTCTCGTCTGCCATTCCTCTCCCTTCCACTTTCAGGTTACGCAAGCAACGCCAGGATTTCGTTCTGGATCGCCCCGGTCACGCGCGCCTCACCCTCGCCGACAAACACATTCACTTCGCTGCGCACGCCAAATTCCGGCAGATAGATTCCCGGCTCCACTGAATTGCAAGTGTTCGGGATCAAGTGCCTAACATCATGTGTTTCGAGTCCGTCCATATTTACTCCGTTGCCGTGCACTTTTTCTCCGATGCTATGCCCGGTGCGGTGGAAGAAGTACTTTCCGTAGCCTGCTTTTTCAATCACGCGGCGCGCCACTTTGTCCACCTGCCATCCTTGCAGTGGCTTTCCCGCGGCAACGTGTTTGCGGATCAAGTCGGTCGCCGTGTCGCGCGCCTCGCGCACCACGCCAAAGACCTTCGCATATTTCTCCGGCACTTTTGCGCCAAGATAACCCATCCAGGTAACATCGTAATAAACGCTTCCAGGCGTTTTCTTCTTTCCCCAAACGTCCATCAACAGCAAATCGCCTTCGCGAATCGGCGAAGCGGATTCCGCCGTCGGTCCATAGTGCGGATCGCTGGCATGCGCGTTCACTGCAATGTCGGGGCCTTCCTCGGTCCAAATTCCCGCCGCATCGAATTCCTTCAGGATCCAGTTCTTCAAATCGAATTCCGTCAGCGTCTTTTTCTCGCGCACGCTCTTCGCGGCAAGCTGGAAAGCTTCCCGCACGATCCGGTCGATGACCACTCCGGCGGAAAGATGCGATTCGAGCTGTGCGGCGCTCCAGCGGGCTTCGTATTTCTGTACGAGGTCTGCAGAACTGACAACCTTCGGGCCAGAGCCGCGCACCAGCTCAATCGTCCCCGCGTCCACTATAGCTACATAGGGGATCGCGTTTTTCGGCGAATACTGCATCGCCACGTTCTTCGCGCGGCCAAACATCTTTTTCAAATTTTTTCGCAGTTCCTCCTGCGCCGAGTAATACAGCGTCTCCCCTGGCAACGACGCCAGCGATTGCGTCTCAATCTTGTGCACCAGCTTCTTTGGCGTTCCCTTGGCCGGAACGAAGTAGAACCACCTGCGCGTTCTCATGCCGTCCGGCAAGCTTAGGATGTGTTGCGCGATGGGATCGCGCCCGCGAAAATCATAAAAAAGCCAGCCATCGATCCCGGCGGCTTGCAAATCGCTCTGCATTCCCTGAATATCTGTGCTCATTGGGGAGTTAGCTCCATCGTCCGGACAAGATTCAACTGTTACGCCTCAAGCGTCCTGCACCAACAGCCCAAGGATCTGCTGCCGGGTCACACCGCGGATTTCAATGCGTTTCGTGCGGCTTCTTTCACCGCTCAGAATTCTAACAGCCGTCCTGGACGTTTTCAAAAGTTGCGCCAGGAATTCCACCAGCGCCTCGTTTGCACGGTCTTCCAAAGCCGGCGCTTGCAGCCGAACCTTCAGCGCGCCTCCCATTTCTCCGGCGATCTCCTCTTTGCTCGCCCTCGGCTGCACTCGCACGAGAAAGCTCACTGCGCCTTCCCGCTCTTGGATCTCCAGCATCTGACTCCTGACGATTCCCTATTTCGCTTCACGCGTCCCAAAGATCGCCGTCCCTACGCGCACTTCCGTCGCGCCTTCTTCGATCGCTACCTCAAAATCATGTGACATCCCCATAGACAACACAGGCAAGGTGACGCCAAGTTTCTTCGCTACGTCCTCTCGTAATCCTCTCAACCGCCGGAAATACGGCCGGACCTGCTCCGCCTTTTCCAGAAACGGAGGAATACACATCAGCCCCGCAAGCCCCAATTGAGGCAGATCGACAATCCTTTCCGCCAATGCAGAAAGCTCGTCGATTTCCACTCCACTCTTCGTTTCCTCCGGCGCCACTCGCACTTCGATCAACACACGTAATTTGCCTATGGTGCCGGCGTCAGCCCGCGTGCGATCCAGCCGCTGCGCAATCGCAAAATCATCCACGGAGTCTATGCTGTGAAAAAGTCTCGCCGCACGCGCCGCCTTGTTACTTTGCAAATGTCCGATCAGGTGCCACGTCGCCGCCAGTCCATCCGTCCCCGCGCGCTTCCCTTCCCACTCCTGGACGCGGTTTTCCCCAAAGTGCCGAATCCCCGCCTCATACGCCTCGCGGATAGCGCTCGCCGGATGCGTCTTCGACACCGCGATTAGCGTGATCTCTCCCGCCTTCCGTCCCGCGCGCACCGCCGCGCCAGCGATTCTCTCTTGAATTTGCTGCAGATTTTCCCGTACTGAAGTTGGTGTCATGTTTGAAGTCGAATCCTAGCATGCTGGCATTTGCAGCGCAGAGTCTCTGCGGTTAGACTGGCTTTCGGCCGCTGATGCACCTGCGGTCACGCTAAAAATGACCGCTCCCGGAAAACTTATCGCCGTCGAAGGCATCGATGGCAGTGGCAAGCGCACGCAAGTCGAACGTCTCACTCTTGCTCTCAAAGCTCGCGGCTACTCTATTTATTCCACTGGCTTTCCTCAATACGAATCCTGGTTTGGCAAGATGGTCGGCCAGTTTCTGAATGGCGATCTCGGTTCGCTCGAGAATGTCGACCCGCATTTCACCACTCTCCTTTATGCCGGCGACCGTTTCGAAGCCAAGCCTAAGTTGGAGGCGGCCCTGAACAACGGCCAAATTGTCCTTGTGGATCGCTATGTCGGTTCGAATCTCGCGCACCAAACCGCTCGCGTGCCCTCGGAGAAGCGCGCGGTTTTTCTGGAATGGATCGAGCATCTGGAATATGGGATTTATGGACTGCCGAAGGAGGATTTAGTGCTTTATCTCCGCGTTCCGGCGATGGAAGCGCAAAAGCTGGTGGCTCTGAAATCGGCGCGCAGTTATACCTCGGCGCAAAAAGATTTGCTGGAAGCCAGCTTGCGGCACCTTGAAGACGCCGCGCAGATGTACGACTCGCTATCGAAGCGGCCGAACTGGAATACGATTGAGTGTTTCGACACGAAGCGCAATCAAATGCGCCCTGCCGAGCACATCGCCAGCGAAGTTTCCGGCATCGTTCTGTTATCACTCTCTGCGCTGGCCAAAAAGGAAGCGCGATAGACCATGGGCTTTCAGGAATTTCTAGGCAACGAACGAATTGTCGCGGCGCTGCGGGGTGCCCTTCGCACAAAACGCGTTCCGCACGCGTTGCTTTTCACCGGACCGCGCGGCGTCGGCAAATTCACTCTCGCTCGAATGTTCGCGCAGGCCGCGAACTGCGAACGCGTCACCGACGACTTCTGCGGCGAGTGCCCCACGTGCCATCGCATCTCCTTGCTCGCCAATCCCCAAACGTTGGTCGAGCAAGGACTCGTCGAGCGCGGCGAGAGCGCCGAAGCAGCCACTGTCGAGCGTGTACCCCTAATTTTGCAGACGCACCCCGACGTTTGGGCGCTCGTCCCCGATCCCGTCCGGCTGAAGAGTCCTGTCGCGCGACCTATGTTGCGTGTGGGCCAGTTGCGTGCCGTTCAGCGCGCCGCCTACTTTCAACCGATGGGCCGCCGCCGTGTTTTCATCCTGGACGGCGCAGAGACGATGCGCTGGGATGTAGCCAATGTTTTCCTGAAAATTCTCGAGGAGCCTCCCGGCTCGGCCACCCTCATCCTCACCGCGCCCTCGCCATATGCTCTTCTGCCGACGATCGTCTCGCGCTGCCTGCAATTTCATTTCGCGCCGCTTCCGCAACCCGCTGTGGAGAAAATCCTGAAAGAAAAAACCAACCGTAAACCCGCCGAAATAAAGCTCGCCGCGCAGCTCGCCGAGGGCAGCCCGGGCCTCGCCATCGAAATGGATGTCGATGCAGCCGCTCAGCGCCGCAGAAGCACGCTGCGTATCCTCGAACGTGCCGCACACGGCCAAGGCTTCGCCCAGCTATTTTCTGATACCTCGGCTCTCGCCAAGGACCGCGATTCCTCCTTTGAGGATCAGCTCGGTGTCTTTTATGGCCTGCTCACCGATCTCCTTGAAATTACGTCCAAAGTGCAAGAGCCGGTCCTCCGCAATGCTCCGCTCGCGATAGAATTGCAATTGCTCGGCAAAACGGTGGATTCCGCGTGGGTTCGCCGCGCTATTGCTGGTTTTGACGAAATTTACGCCGGGGCGCGGCGCAATTTGAACCGCCAACTCGGCCTCGACGCTCTGGCGGCATCACTTTCGCCCTCGGTTTCGCGGCGTCCCGCGCCTGACGCGCGCCGATAAATATTCGCCAAATGCATTATTAAATGGTTAGACTGTAACCCGCGGCGTTTCGCGCGCATCTTAGACAGCAGATATTCCACACTCCTAGGTTAGAAGGAGCAGTCATGGTGAATCGCCGTATGTTTCGTCCGGGTTTTCCGGACGTCAAGGAGCCGAGCATTCCCCGCCCTCAGCACAACGGCCCTATCCCGAGCAAGAAGCCAGCGCCGCCGGAAACGACCCACGCCGAGAACTTCTACTGGGTCAAACAGATGCAGTCTCATACTCCGATGGCGGTCGTTCTTGAGGATGGCGAACTACTTCGCGGCACGGTCGAATGGTACGACCGCGATTGCATCAAGCTTACGCGCCAGGGCAGCCCCAATCTGCTCATTTTCAAGCGCGTGATCAAGTATGTCTACAAGGACGGCGAGGAATCCGCCCAAGGCGGCGACGAGTAAGCGCACTATTTGTAAAGTGAGTGTCCGGCGGTTGCCCCGAAAGTGAGTAGCGCCTTTGCGGCCAGCGACCCGTTCTCGTTGAAAATTTCGCATTCCGTCACGATAAAATTTCGGCCCGCGCGCAAAACGCGTGCATCCGCCTTGATGCGCCCGCCCGGCACCGGCTCCAGATAATTAATACTCAGCTCCACGGTAGCGATCTCCGTCCCTTTGGGTATCGCTGTGTAGGCCGCAATCGCCGCCGTCGTATCCGCCAGCGCTGCCAGAATTCCTCCGTGCACCACGCCATGAACCTGCTTGTGGTTAGGCTTCACGTCCAGCCGGAAAATGGCCCGTCCCGCGTGCACGCTCTCCACGTCGAATCCCAGAAGCTCCGTCGAGCGGCTCTCTCTCATCCGCCGCCGCACGAGTTCCGTGACCCGTTTCTCTTCTTTCGACATTTTCTTGGCCATCGCGTTTTTCGCCCGTCAATAAGCCGTCAGTCCTCCATCCAGTGGAATCGCGGCCCCGGTAAGCCACGACGATTGGTCCGAAGCCAGGAACACCGCCATCTCCGCCACATCCATGGGCTGCCCGAATCGCCCCAGCGGGATCGACGACAACCGCGCTTTGCGCTTCGCTTCTCCCTGCTCGCTGTCGTCGAAGAGTCCCTTCACCAATTCCGTCTCCACGATCGAAGGGCAGATGCAATTCACGCGTATGTTCTCGTGTCCGTGATCGATGGCCATCGCTTTCGTCAGCATCGTCACGCCGCCTTTCGACGCGCAGTACGCCGCGCGATCCTTCATCGCCACCAGTCCAAGCACGGACCCGATATTCACGATCGCTCCGCCGCCGCATTTTCGAAACTCCGGCAGCACCGCCCGCGACGTCAAAAATGGTCCCTTCACATTGACCGCAATTACGCGGTCCCACTCTTCCTCGCTGATCCCCTCTACCGTGGACACGTGCAGCGCGCCTGCATTGTTCACCAGTATATTCAGCCGCCCGAATCGCTCCACAGTTCCTGTCACGGCGCGTTCAACGTCTTTGGCGCGGCTCACGTCGCACTCCATCGCCAGCCCCGCGCCACCCTGCTTCTGGACTTCGCCGATCACCTCGCGGAGCTTTTCCAACCGCCTTCCCGCCACTGTCACGCTCGCGCCTTCCCGCGTAAACGCCAGCGCGATTGCTCGCCCAATGCCTGTGCCGCCGCCGGTAATCAGCGCCACCTTGCCGGAAAGTCGTGTCACGGAATTCCTTTTCCTCGCGTCTAATGGGATGCTGCGGCACCGTGTTGCGGCGCGGTGCGGGTGGGCGCGACTCTAGCATCCGGGTTGCCTCTCCCGCAAGCCGCCGAAATCCGAACTGTTGTATCGTAGCGGCTCTCATTCACGCGACGGAGACTCGTACCTCACCTTATGCGCATCGGTATCACCTGCTACCCCACTTACGGCGGCTCCGGCGTCGTCGCCACCGAGCTTGGCATGGAACTCGCCGCGCGTGGCCACGACATTCATTTCATCAGCTATGCCCCGCCCATCCGCATGAACCCCAACGATCCGCGCATCCATTTCCACGAAGTCGAAGTCGTCTCCTACCCGCTCTTCGACCACCCCCCCTACACGCTGGCGCTCGCTACAAAAATGCTCGAAGTTTTCGAATCCGAATCGCTCGACTTGCTGCATGTCCATTACGCCATTCCCCATTCCGTCAGCGCCATGCTGGCACGCTCCATGGCTGTGCCGCGGCGGCTTCCGTTCGTTACCACTCTCCATGGCACGGACATCACTCTCGTCGGCAGCAACCGCAGCTATCTTCCCATCACCCGCTTTTCCATCGAGCAAAGCGACGGCGTCACCGCCATCTCGCGCTATTTGCTAGGCCAAACTCTCAAGGAATTCGAAATCAAGCGTCCCATCGAAGTCATTCCCAATTTCGTGAACTGCGATCTCTACAATCGCACTGCCGACAAGGGGCTTGCCGCGCAATGGGCTCCCAATGGCGAACCCATCCTCATGCACCTCTCCAATTTCCGCCCTGTCAAGCGCCTTACCGACGCCGTGGAGATTTTCGCCATTGTCCGCGCCAAAATGCCCACGAAGCTCGTCCTCATCGGCGATGGCCCGGACCGCGGCGCCGCCGAATACATCGTTCGCAAGCGCTGCCTCCAGAAAGACGTCTTCTTTCTTGGCAAACAGGACGCTGTCTACGAAAAGCTCGCCGCCGCCGACCTTTTTCTGCTTCCTTCGCAGCTCGAATCGTTTGGCCTCGCGGCTCTTGAAGCCATGGCTTGTGAAGTTCCCGTCATCGCCACCAACGTCGGGGGCGTTCCGGAAGTTGTCCAGCATGGTGTGGATGGATATTTGGTGCAACCGGGTGATGTGAAGGAGGCCGCGCGCTATGCCATCGAAATCTTGTCCCGCGCCGACCGCGGCCGCGAAATGGGCAAGACCGCGCGCGTCAACGCCAAGAAAAATTTCTGCGCCAACGACGTTATCCCCGCCTACGAAAACTACTACAAACGCATCCTCAGCGAATCTTGACGAATGCTTCATCGACACGCGGCACGCGGGTGTTAGGTCCTCTTTCCAACATGCCCGCGTAGCCAAGGCACGAGTTTTTCGAATCCGAACCGGCTGGCCTTGTAAAGGTGGGCGACAAAAACGTAGGTCTCTTCGGCGTCCGCTGTGAGTCGCAGGCCGTTGATGGCAAGAAAAGTATATATGGAGGCAAAAGCCGTTCGCTTGTTGCCATCGACGAAGGCATGATTCTGCGACAGGCTCTCCCAGAGCGCGGCGGCTTCCTCGATAAAATCGGCATAATAGCCGGTCTGCGGCCGATACAGGGCGGCTTCCAACAATCCTTGATCCCTGACGCCGGGCGAGCCTCCATAGCGTTCAATCTGATCGGCGTGCATGGCCAGCACTTCGGCCACGGTCAGGTAGTCGGTCATCGAGCAAGCTTCTTGTATAACGGGCCATATTTTTCATGGCTGGCCAGGTATGCCCCCATCACGTGGGAGCGCGGCTTGGCGTTCTTGTGTTTTTCGATGAGGTCGGCAAGCGCCTCGTCTACCAGGGCTTGCAGCTGGCGGCCTTCCTGGTCGGCCAGCGCGCGCACATCCCTCAAGATTTTGGAATTGACTTGGGTGGCAAATTTCTCGCGGGTCTGTGACATGAAAGTGCTCCTCTCGGCAAAATCATGGTAACTTGACAAATCATGATATGTCAAGAATCATTCAACCGCTCTGTGCACTCACCACGTTCCAAAAGGTTTCACGGCCATTCTCGGGGATCTTAAATGGGCAAAAACCGCCCGCATTAACGCCAAGAAAGACTTCTGCGTCAACGACGTCATCCCCGCATACGAAAACTACTACAAGCGCATCCTCTCCGAATCCTGAGCTCTGACAACATTCTCCGGTGTCCGAATTTGCAACATGGGCATCCTGAAAGCGAGCATCTGGGACAAACGCATCACATACTAAGTGTTTTACAATGTGTTGGTTAACTATTGGCAGCCCTTGTGCATTATCCACGGGAAAGAGGTGGTCAACACCATGTCATTTCTTCGCGATCTGAGAGTTGCGTTCTACTCCCTCCAACGAACGCAAGGGCTGGCGATCACCGTAATCGTGACACTGGCTCTTGGCATCGGCGCCAACGCGGCGATCTTCACGCTAGTACGCGGAGTGCTTCTAAAGCCTCTTGTCAATCGCGACGAGAACCGGCTGATCTACATCCGCCAGAGCGCCCCGGGCAATAACGATGACAACACCACGTTTTCCGTGCCCGAAATCGAGGATTTGCGTGCCAGTGTTAAAACGCTGAGCGCGTTCGGCGATTTCTCGACCACCGAATTCACCATGATCGGCCCGGGTGAGCCTCGCGTAGTGCAAGCCGGCGTCGTCAGCGGCACCTTCTTTGATGTCATGGGCCTCCACCCTGTCCTCGGCCGTCTCATCGGACCCCAAGACGACGGTCCGAAGGCTGCTGGCGTCGTCGTTCTCACGTATCGTTTCTGGGCTGCCACTCTTGGAAAAGATCCTTCCGTCCTGGGCAAAACCGTCCGGCTCGACAGCGGGCTTATGGGCGATCGTTCTGCCACCGTCATCGGCGTCCTCGAACCCTCCATCCCCTACCCCCAAGATACCGAACTCATCGCCAACATCGTCACAAGTCCTCATCACCTCTCTGCAACCATGGTCACCGGCCGCGTCCATCGCATGACGGAGCTATTTGGCCGTCTCGCTCCCGGTGCCACCCTCGATCAAGCTCGCGCCGAGTTACGCTCCGTGTACGGGGCCATGACCAAAGAGCATCATGAAGCATATCCGCCCAAATCGGACTTCCAGATCAGCGCCAAGCTGCTTCGTGACCAGATCACCTCGGGCGCTCGGACCGTACTGCTGGTGCTGCTCGCAGCTTCAGCGCTCGTCTTCATCATCGCCTGTTCCAACGTGGCTAACCTCATTCTTACCCGGACGGTTCGCCGCGAGGGCGAGCTGGCTACCCGTGCGGCACTCGGCGCAAGCACGGGCGCTCTGCGGCGCATGCTGCTTGCCGAAAGCCTCCTCCTCTGTGGCGCTGGCGCTGCGGTCGGCATATGGAGCGCGCAGCCGCTGGTGGCCATCCTGGCCCGTTACGCGTCGCGGTTCTCGGTTCGCGCGCTCGATTTGACCGTCGATTCCAGCCTTCTCTGGGTAGGAGCAGCGCTGGCCGCCGTTGCCGCCGTGATTTTGGCGTTTGTTCCGCGCCTGCCGTCGGCCGACACATCCAATGGCCATAGCCTGTCAAGCGGCACCGCACGCATCACGGGCAGCACGAACCGCCGCCAGCGGATCTTCGCGGTCACGCAAATTGCTGCTTCTTTCGTGCTGCTGGCCGGTGCAAGTACCGTGATCACAACCCTGATCGCATTACAAACGGCGCAGACGGGGCTCGACATGCGCCACGTCCTCACCATCAACGTCCCCCCAATGGCCCATGGAAAAACGCCTCAGCAAGTGGTCGATTTCTACAAGGACGCGATACGCCGCATTGAAGCGCTACCGGGTGTGAACAAGACGGCTTTCGGCATTGTCGTTCCCTGGCGCGACGCCGGCAGCTTTGGTCCTGGTCTCCAGTTCTCCGCGGACGGCCACGTTCATGCGCCCGGCGAAGAGGATCCTCGCGCGCAGTTGCGGACCATCTCGCCCGGATTCTTTGCCGCGCTTGGAGTTCCCATCATCGCGGGCCGCGATTTCAACGCTCTCGATG
>Ga0209468_1000415_pt1 | contig 20783 bp, 17 predicted proteins | sample GraSoiAngelo_102_FD_185871 | JGI IMG/M metagenome (GOLD analysis project Ga0209468, IMG submission 185871) | Grasslands soil microbial communities from the Angelo Coastal Reserve, California, USA - 14_0903_02_40cm (SPAdes) (version 2) | ecosystem: Environmental > Terrestrial > Soil > Grasslands ...
CGCCTCGACGACGATCGCGTCGCCCTGGCCGACGTCGAGGACGATGACGCGCAGGCGGCCGTCGGGGGGCCGGAGCAGAGGCCACACCGCCACGGCGACGGCGAGCACGAGCAGGATGAGGGCCGCCGCGCCGCTCGGTCCCCCGACACGAGGCCGCTCGGCACGAAGCCGCCACCAGACGAGCCCTAGCGCGAGGGCTCCCGCGTAGAAGGCGATGGCGACCCCGTGGGGCGCCGGCAGGTACACGACCGCCCCGGGCACCGCGGCCGCGAGCGCGACCACGGCGCGGAGTGCGAGCAGAACTGGCCAGACCGCGTCGAAGCCGATCTGGGCTGCGCCCGCGCTCAGGAAAGAGGCAGCGACCGCGAGGCGCCCCGCGACCGTGGCCACGCCCGCCAGGGGCACGACCCCGAGGTTCACGACGACGCCGATCGTCGAGAGCTGGTTGAAGTGGGTGAGGGTGATCGGCAGAACCGCGAGCTGGGCCGCCGCGCTGACAGCGATCGCGCCGGCGATCACGCTACGATGCCGGCGGTCGCGGCGAAGGAGAGCTGAAAGCCCGGGTCGAGCAGGTCACCCGGGCGGATGGCGAGGATCGCCAGCGCGGCGAGGGCGAGGCTGTTGGTGACCGAAGCCTCCCGCTCGAGGAGCAGCGCCGCGAGAACTAGCACCGCCATGACGACGGCGCGCAGCACCGAGGGCTCGGGCCCGACGACCGCTGCGAAGCCGACGACGACGACGATCGCGGCGACCGCGGACACGCGGCGGCCGACGCGGGCGAGCCGGCAGAGGGCGAGCACCGCCGCGGCGAGCAGCACGACGTTGAAGCCGGACACCGCGAGGACGTGATAGACGCCGGCGCGGCGGAAGCCCTCGTCGAGCTCGGGTGGCAGGGCGGTCCGCTCGCCCAGCAGGAGCCCTGCCAGCAGCGCCGCGGAGGCGCGTGGCAACGCCTGGGAGATCGCCGCCACCGACGCGCGCTTGATCCGCTCGGGCCAGGGCGGCGCAGGGTGGTCGACCGGCGTGAGGCGGTCGGCGCGCGCCGTTGCCGTGACGCGGATGTCCTCGCGCTTGAGGTGCTCGGCGTAGTCGAACGTCCCAGGATTGCGGAAGCCGATCGCGGGGTGGAGGCGCAGTTCCGCCGTGATCCGCTGGCCGAGGACGAGCGGTGGCGCCACGCCGTACACGGTCGCCTGGATCCGTCCCGAGCGCTCGAGGCCGTCGACGCGCTCGACCTCGATGAGGAGACGGACGCGATCGGGGGCCCACCAGACCGGCTCGGCGACAAGCCGCCCATCCACGTGCGCCGTCCGCGGCAGATCGAGGCGGGCGACGTGGCCGGGCGGCAGGGGCGTCTCGATTCCATGAAGGGCGCCGACGGCCGCGACGCCGACGAGGAGCAAGGCCGTCGCCCCGGCCGTCCGGCCCGTGAGGAGGAGCGCGCCGGTGCTCGCGAGCGCTGCGAGCCACGTCGTCCAGGCCACGTCCGGACGCGCCCAGGGGGCGAGGCCCACGCCGGCGGCGAACGCGATCGCGACGGGAGCGAGCGGCATCGCGCGCCATGGCATGGAAGACCCGTCAGCGGGTGACCGTCACGAGCCGTCGGAGCCGCTCGATCGTGCGGCGGCTCACGCCGCCCACGTGGTGGAGATCGTCCACCGTGGCGAATGGTCCGTCGGCCTCGCGCGCCTGGACGATTCGCGTCGCCAGCACGGGCCCGATGCCGGGAAGCTGCGTCAGCTCGGCGACGTCCGCGCGATTGAGGTCGATGCGCGCGGCGCGCGACGTCTGTCGCGCTGACCGCGGCGTCGCTCGTGGGTGCCCGCGCTCGGGGGATGCCGGGAACCGCGCCGGCGGCGCGAGTGAGCCCGCGGGCGGCGGGGTCCGATCGAACTGCTCCAGCCGCTCGACGACATCGGGGTGAGCGCGGCGCCAGTGACCGACGGCGAGGCCGAACCCCGCGGCGCTGAGGAGGACGAGCAGCACGATCAGCTGATGGCGCGAGTAGAGCGTCATGCGCCGACGATCCCACGCCGCGGCGCGCGTGACTAGAGTCGAAAATTTTATACAGGAGTTGACAGCGAGGTGATGCTGGTGTTTCCTGAGGCGCGTCAGATTCTGGCCCAGGAGGTCTCCATGGTCTCACTCACTGTCAACGGCAAAGCGCAGCGGGTCGACGTCCAGCCCGAGATGCCCCTCCTGTGGGTGCTCCGGGAGACGCTCGGCCTGACCGGAACCAAGTACGGGTGCGGCATGGCGCTCTGCGGCGCGTGCACGGTCCACCTCGATGGCGCGCCCGTGCGCGCGTGCGTCACGCCGGCCTCGGCCGCCGCCGGCAAACGCGTGACCACGATCGAGGGCCTTTCGGACAAGGGTGACCACCCCCTGCAGCGCGCGTGGACGGAGGTGGACGTGCCCCAGTGCGGTTACTGCCAGCCGGGGCAGATCATGTCGGCCGCGGCCCTCCTGGCCAGCAAGCCCTCCCCGACGGACGCCGACATCGACGCCGCGATGGCGGGCAACATCTGCCGCTGCGGGACCTACCAGCGCATCCGGGCCGCGATCCATCAGGCGGCGGCGCTCCAGAAAGGAGGCGCGCGATGAAGACGCTCGTCTCCCGACGCGCGCTCCTCAAGGGCGGCCTCGCGGTCGGCGCGGGGCTCACGATCGGCTTCCCGCTCCCGCGTCGCCGGTCCGACGCCCTCGCGCAGACGCCGGGTGTGTTCGCGCCGAACCAGTGGCTCCGGATCGATCGCGACGGCGTCGTGACGATTACCAACTCGGTACCCGAGATGGGGCAGGGCTCGCTGACCACGACGCCCATGATCATCGCCGATGAGCTCGACGTCGACCTCGACCGGGTCCGCGTCGAGCAGGCGCCCGCCAATCCCGCGCTCTTCAAGAACCCTGTCACGGGCGCCCAGTCCTACGGTGGAAGCCGCGGCGTCCGCGACCACCTGGCAATGTGGCGCAAGGCCGCCGCAGGGGCGCGCGAGATGCTGATGCAGGCCGCCGCCAACGAGTGGGGGGTGCCGGTCGAGAGCGTGGAGACGGAGCCGAGCGCGGTGGTCCACAAGCCGACCGGACGACGGCTCCTCTACGGCCAGCTCGTGGATCGTGCGCAGCAGCTGCCCGTGCCGCAGGACCCGAAGCTCAAGACCCCCGACAAATTCCGCTATATCGGCAAGCATGTGCACCGGCGCGACACGCCCGAGAAGATCACCGGCCGCGGCATCTACGGGGTCGACGTGGTGGTGCCGGGGATGCTCGTCGCCTCGATCGAGCGCTGCCCCGTCTTCGACGGCAAGGTGAAGAGCTTCGACGCGACAGCCGCGAAACAGGTAAAAGGCGTCAAGCACATCGTCCAGGTGTCGAACGGCATCGCCGTGGTCGCCGACGGCTTCTGGTCTGCCTCCCAGGGGCGCAAGGCGCTCCGGGTGACGTGGGACGAGGGACCGACCGCTCAGGTGTCGAGCGCGATGATCACGCGCGAGTACGAGGCCGCCGCCAGACAGCCGGGTCAGGTCGCGCGGAACGACGGCGACGCCGAGAAGGCGCTCGCCGCAGGCGGGCGCGTGCACGAGGCGGTGTACCAGGTGCCGTTCCTCGAGCACGCGTGCATGGAGCCGATGAACGCGACGGCGCAGGTGACGCCCGACGCCTGCGTGATCTGGGCGCCGACGCAGAACCCTGGAGGCACTCAGGCGACGGGCGCGCGCCTCACCGGGCTCCCGCCCGAGAAGGTCACCGTGCACACGACGCTGCTCGGCGGCGGGTTCGGCCGGCGCGGCGAGCAGGATTTCATCGTGGACGCCGTCGAGACGGCGAAGGCGGTCGGCGCGCCCGTGAAGGTCATGTGGACGCGCGAGGACGACCTGACTCACGGCTTCTACCGTCCCGCAACGTACAACCTCTTCCGGGCGGCGCTCGACGCCAACGGCATGCCCGCCGCGTGGTTCACGCGGATGGTGGGGCCGGGCATTCTGATCCAGAAGGGACGCGCGAAGGCGGGCGAGATCGACGCCGCCGCGGTCGAAGCCGTGCGCAACATGCCCTACGACGTCCCGAATCTCCGCATCGAGTGGACCAACAAGGACTTCGGTATCCCGCTCGGGTTCTGGCGCTCGGTCGGCCCGTCGCAGAACGGGTTCATCATCGAGAGCTTCATCGACGAGCTGGCCCACCTGGCCGGCAAGGATCCGTACGAGTACCGGCGTGCGCTGCTCGGCAAGTCGCCCCGCCACAAGGGGGTGCTGGAGCTGGCCGCGACCAAGGCGGCCTGGGGGGCGCCGCTCCCGTCCGGGCGCGGACGCGGCATCGCCGTCGTATTCTCCTACGGCAGCTACGCCGCCACGGTGGCCGAGGTGTCGGTCGCCCCGGACGGGGCCGTCCGCGTCCACCGGCTCGTCGCCGCCATCGATCCCGGCATCGCGGTCAATCCCGACCAGGTCAAGGCGCAGATGGAAGGGGGCGCGGTGTACGCGCTCACGGCCGCGTTCTACGGCCGGATCACGATCGACCGCGGTCGTGTGCAACAGTCCAATTTCCACGACTATCCGATGCTCCGCATCAACGAGATGCCGGTCGTCGAGCCGCACATCCTGGACTCCGGCGAGGCGCCGGGAGGCCTCGGCGAGCCCGGCGTGCCGAGCGTGGCGCCCGCCGTCTGCAACGCGATCTACGCGGTGACGGGCAAGCGCGTTCGCACGCTTCCGATCGACCGTGCCCAGCTGAAGCGCGCGTGACCCGCAAGGGCGGGTGACCCGCATTGGCGGTCACCCGCCCACCTCGTCGATGGAGCTCCCCCGCGCGCGGGCCTTCGGCAGCCTCCGGTCGCGGAACGTCCGTCTCTTTCTCGGTGGCCAGTCCGTGTCGCTGGTCGGCACCTGGGTCCAGCAGGTGGCGATGGGCTGGCTCGCCTATCGGCTGACGGGCTCGCCACTCCTGCTCGGCGTCCTCGCCGCCGCGGGCCAGCTCCCCTCGCTCCTTCTGATGCCCATCGCGGGGGGCTCAGCGACCGGTGGAGCCGTCACCGGATCCTCGTCGTCACGCAGAGCCTCGCGATGGCGCTGACGCTGGTCCTGGCAGGGCTGGCGCTGGCGGGTGTGGTCGCCGTCTGGCAGCTGGTCGCGATCGGCGCCCTCCTCGGGGTCGTCGGCGCCCTCGACGTCCCGGCCCGCCAGGCCTTCGTCGCCGACATCGTCGAGAGTCGGGACGACGTCGGGAACGCGGTCGCCCTGCACGCGTCGGTCACGAACGCGGCGCGGCTGATCGGCCCCTCTATCGGCGGCGCCATCGTCGCGCACGCCGGTGAGGGGGTATGCTTTCTCGTGAACGGCGCGAGCTACGCGGCGGTCCTCCTGGCGCTCGGGGCGATGCGCGCAGCGCCGCAGGCCCCGGCGCGGAGCGCGACGCCGATCCTTCGTGGGCTCCACGAGACCGCGCGCTACGCACGCTCGACCCGGCCGATCGCGGCCATTCTAATGTTGGTGGCCCTCGTCACTCTGCTGGGTCGTCCGTACACCGTGCTGCTCCCCGTGTTCGCGTCGGAAGTGCTCCACGGCGGCCCGGAGACCCTCGGCTGGCTGATGGCGGCGTCCGGCTGCGGCGCGCTCGTCGGTACGCTCGTCCTGTCGGGCCAGCGCTCGCTCGGTCAGTCGGCGGCCACGATCACGGTCGGAGCCGCCGTGGCCGGCAGCGCGCTCGCCTTGTTCGCGCTCTCCGACGCGCTCTGGCTGTCGCTCGCCCTGCTGTTCGTCACCGGATTCGGCGTGATGGTCCAGCTCGCCTCGAGCAACGCGCTGATCCAGACCATCGTCGCGGACGACCGGCGCGGGGGCGTGATGGGCCTCTACACGATGGCGTTCGTCGGTCTCGCCCCGGCCGGCACGCTGCTGGCGGGGACGCTCGCGGCGAGCCTCGGCACCGCGCGCATGGTGCTGCTGGGCGGGCTTGGCTGCCTCGCGGGATCGCTCGCGTTCGGCCGCCGGTGCCGAGGACGCCGAGCGTCGGAGTGAGCGCCGTTCGAGCGCCGGCTTGGCCGGCGCGCTCGAGTTCTGGGGGTTCGCTCTCGCGCGGGAGCGCTTCCCCCGGCCTCGGAGGGGGCCGTCGAGGCCCCCTCCGACTGGTTGGCTACGCCTTCTGCTGGATCGCCGTGAGCACGCGCTCGGCCGTGAGCGGCGCGCTCCGCACCCGCGCGCCGGTCGCCGCGAAGATCGCGTTCGACAGCGCGGGGAGGATCGTGGTCGTGCCGGGCTCGCCGAGGCCCGTGGGGTACTCGGTTGACGGGACGACATGCACTTCGACTTCGGGCACGTCGCTCATCCTCAATACCTGGTAGTCGTGGAAGTTCGACTGCTCGAGCGCCCCGTTCTTCACGGTGCCCCGCTCCTTCAGCGCGTTCGAGAGGCCGAAGAGATTTGCGAGCGGGCGCCGTCGGGGTTGACGACGATGCCGCAGTCCACCGCGCAGACGATCTTCCGCACCTTCACCGCGCCGCTCGCCGGGTCCACCTGCGCCTCCACCACGCTCGCCGTCCACGTCGGCGACTTCCGCTCCTGCGCGGTCACGCAGGCGACCCCGCGGCCGACGTTGGGCGGGAGCGGTGAGTCCCACCCGGCCCGATCGGCGGCGAGCTTCAGCACACGGGCCAGCCGCGGTGCACCGCCCAGCATCGCCAGGCGGAACTGCACCGGGTCGGCCTTGGCCAGGTGGGCCAGCTCGTCGATGAATGTCTCGACGGCGAAGAACGTGTAGTTGGGCGCGACGGCCCGCACGTAGCCGACCGACATTCCCGTCTCGGCCCGGACGGCGCGCACGAACTGGTTCGGGATCTCGTACACGTGGTCGCTGCCGTTGAGCGCGAACTGATCGCGTCCCTTGTCGTCGAGCCCGCCATAGCGTTCGCCGGGATACGCCGCCACCAGCGTGTTCTCCCAGGCGATCACCTTGCCGTCGGCCGAGAGGCCACCGCGCAGCACCTGGAGCGTGGCCGAGCGGTAGTAGTCGCGCCGCAGATCCTCCTCGCGCGAGCGAATCAGCTTGACCGGCCGCTTGACCTCCCGCGCGATGAGCGCGGTCTCCACCATGATGTCGGGCTCGAGCCGGCGACCGAAGCCACCGCCGAGGTAGTGCTGGTGGATGCGGATCTTCGAGGGGTCGACGCCGAGCTTCTTGGAGAGCGCCCCCACGGCCATCGTCTGGAACTGGCTGCCGGTGTAGATGTCGTACGCGCCGCCGTCCAGGCGCACGACACAGTTCATCGGCTCCATCTGCATGTGGGCTACGTAGTCGGTCGTGAAGGTCGCCTCGTGGGTCTTCGCGGCCTGGGCCAGGCCCGCCTTCACATCGCCCTGCTCGACCCAGGAGGGCGCGGTCAGGTCCTCCTTTGCCTTCTTCGCGTACATCTCGAAGATCGACGCGGTGCTGACGCCGGCATTGGGGCCCGGGTCCCAGGAGACCCTGAGCGCGTCACGCGCCCTCACCGCGTTGTCGTAGGTGTCCGCCACCACGGCCACCACGTCGTCGGTCACGACCGTCTGGATCCAGCCCTTCACCTTCCGCGCCCCGGTGTCATCGACGGCCGTATGCTTGCCCCCCTCGCGCGTCGGGGGGTAGGCGACCTTCGCGTAGACCATCCCCGGAAGAAATGTGTCGATCCCGAACTTCGCCTTGCCCGTCACCTTCTCCGGGATGTCCAGGCGCGGGATCCACTTCCCGACGATCCGGTACTGGCTCGGCTTCTTGAGCTCGATCTTCTTGAGGTCCTCCTCGGAGAGGGTCCGCGTGATCGGGACCTTCGCGACGATCTCTCCGTACGGCATCGACCGTCCGGTCGGGAGGTGCCGAATCCGGCCGTCCTCGGCGACGCAGTCCGCGACTGCCACGTTCATCTGCTTGGCGGCGGCCTCGGTCAAGAGCATCCTCGCCCCGGCGCCCGCGCGCGAGAGGGAGTCGAACGTCCAGTTCACCGACCAACTCCCGCCGGTGAGCATCAGCCCGTATTTCGGGTCGTTCATCGGGTAGTCGATGCGAACGTCCTTCCAGTCGGCTTCCAGCTCCTCGGCGACGATCTGGGCGAGCGCGGTGCCGACGCCCTGGCCCATCTCCGCCTTCGTGATGTGCACGGTGATGATCCCGTCCGGCGTGATCGTGAGGGCGGCGTTCGGCTCGAACGCCGCGGCCGCCGATGCCTCTCGAGCGCCCCCGCCCGGGATGGTGAAGCTCAGGGTAAGGCCGGCGCCCGCGACCGCAGTGGTCTTCAGAAAGTCTCGACGGCTGAGCTCGGTCCTCGTGCTCTTCATGGCCTATATCCCCCGCGCGGCGCGCTTGATCGCGCGCTTGATGCGCAGATACGTGGCGCAGCGGCAGATGTTGCCGGACATCGCGGCCACGATCTCCTCGTCGGTCGGGTTGGGGCTCTTCGCCAGGAGCGCCGCCGCCTGCATGATCTGGCCCGACTGGCAGTAGCCGCACTGCGGCACCTGCTCGGCGATCCACGCCTTCTGGAGGGGATGCTCCCCCTTGGGGTGGAGCCCTTCGATCGTCGTGATCTTCTTTCCGGCGGCCTGGGCGAGGGTCGTCTGGCACGACCGCACCGCCGCGCCGTCGAGGTGGACGGTGCACGCGCCGCACTGGGCGATCCCGCAGCCGAACTTGGTGCCGGTCAGCTGCAGCCGCTCGCGGATGACCCACAGGAGCGGTGTCGCGGGATCGGCGTCGACCATGAAGGTCTTGCCGTTGATCAGGAGCTGAGCCATACGCACCTCCCCGGACGTGGCCATCGGCCACGGTGGCAGGCACCCTGCCACAACGCGGACCGGAGCACAAGACCATTGGAGAGGGCGACTTGACTGGCGCGCCCCAAGGGCGCGTCCCCTCCGAGCCACCCCCTGGGCTTTCGAGCGGCGGCTTTGCCGCCGCAATCGATTCGCGAGCGAGACCGCGATGGGTGACCGGTGGGGGGTATCGGGGGGAGCGGCGCCGCTCCCCCCGATGTTGATTAGGGCACGAGGGCCGCGCGCGTGATCGTGGTCGTCTCCCGGTTGTGCCACTCCGAGTCGGCGGGTACTTGTGCGAGAGGAGCCGGTCGAAGGGGAAGCGCCCGCGGTTGCGCACAAGGAAGTCGAGCGCGCGGGGGATGACCCACGGATCGTACTGGATCACGCCCACGATCTTCTTCGACCCCCAGACGAGCAGCGATGGCTCGAGCTCGACCTTCGCGCCGCGGCTGATCGTGCCGATCTCGAGGTACGTGCCGCCCGAGCGGAGCATCTCGATCCCCTCCGGGATGACCTGCGGGAAGCCGACGAAGTCGCAGACGACGTCCGCGCCGCCGCCGCCCGTCCACGTCCGCACGAGCGCGACACGCTCCTTGCGGTCGGCGACCTCCTTGAGGTTGATCGTGTGGTCGGCGCCGAACGCCCGCGCCAGCTCGAGCCGCCCCGGGAGCTGATCGACGACGATCACCGTCGCGGCGCCCATGTCCCGGGCGACCGCCGCCGCCTGGATCCCGAGGCCGCCGGCGCCCTGGATCACGACGCTCCCGCCGAAGGCGAGGCCCGCCCTCCCGAGCCCGAAGATCACCTGCGAGAGGGCGCAGTTCACCGGCGCAACCATCTCGTCGGGCAGCGCGTCGGGGACGAGGAAGAGCGCGCCGCGCGGCCGCAGATAGTAGTACTCGGCGAACGCGCCGTGGAAGTGCGGGAACTCGGACGGCCCTCGCGGCCGCTCGATCTTCGCCGGACACGCCGCGGGCTCGTTGGCGAGGCAGGCGTAGCAGCGCCCGCAGGGGTAGAAGTAGGTGTAGGCGACGCGGTCGCCTTCCCTGAGCGGGCGCCCCAGCGAGTCCGTCTGGACGCGCGCGCCGAGCCGGGACACCCGGCCGGTCATCTCGTGGCCGAAGATCCAGCCGTCGTCGGGCAGGCGCAATGGCGCGTCGCCCCGCCAGAAGTGGAGGTCGGAACCGCACACGTTGGCGAGCGCGACGCGGATGAGGACGGCGTCGGGCTCCACCTCGGGCAGTGGCAACTCCCGGAGCTCGAACGGCTTGCCGGGACCGAAGAAGACCGCGGCCTTGCCCCGGCTCATCGGTTGGCCCCCTTGCCGACCTCGAAGGCGTCGTGGAGGGCGCGGACGGCCAGCTCCGCGTACTTGTCCTCGATGACGCACGAGATCGCGATCTCGGAGGTGGAGATCATCTGGATGTTGATCCCTTCCTTGGAGAGCGTGGCGAACATCTTCGCGGCGACGCCCCCGTGGCTCCGCATGCCGACGCCGACGATCGAGACCTTGGCCACGCGCTCGTCGTGGACGACGCCGAGGGCGCCGATCGACCGCGCGACTTCCTCGAGCGCGACGACGGCGCGGGCGTGGTCGCCGCGCGGCAGGGTGAACGACATGTCGGTGTACCCGTCGCGGCTGATGTTCTGGACGATCATGTCCACGACGATGTTCTTCGCGGCGATCGCGCCGAACGCCTGGGCGGCGATGCCCGGCCGGTCGGGGACCCTCAGGATGGAGATCTTCGCCTGGCTCCGGTCGTGCGTGACGCCGGTGACCACCACTTCTTCCATGCCCTGCTCCTCTTTCGTCACGAGCGTGCCGGGGTCCGGCTTGAACGTCGAGCGCACATGGACGGTCACGCCGTACTTCTTCGCGAACTCGACGGAGCGGGACTGCAGCACCTTCGCGCCGAGGCTCGCCATCTCGAGCATCTCGTCGTACGAGACGCGGGCGAGCTTCTTGGCGTCGGGGACGATGGCGGGGTCGGCGGTGTAGACGCCGTCCACGTCGGTGTAGATCTCGCACACCTCGGCTTTGAGGGCGGCCGCGAGCGCCACGGCGGTGAGGTCCGAGCCGCCGCGACCGAGCGTCGTGATCTCGTCCTCGTCGGACAGCCCCTGGAACCCCGCGACGACGGCGATCTCGCCCGCGTCGAGGGACTGGCGGACGCGCTCGGTGCTGATCTGCGTGATCCGTGCCCGCGTGTGGGCGCGGTCGGTGCGGATCGCCGCCTGGAATCCCGTGAACGAACGCGCCCGCAGCCCTAAGGACTGCAGGGCCATCGCGAGGAGGGCGATCGTGACCTGCTCGCCCGTGGCGAGCAGCATGTCCATCTCGCGCGGCTCGGGCGACGGCGACACCTGGTGCGCGAGGGCCACGAGGCCGTCGGTCGTCTTGCCCATCGCCGAGACGACGACGACGAGCTCCCGGCCGGGCGCGCTCGCCGCGACGCGCCGGGCGACGTTCCGGATCTTCTCGTCGTCGGCGACCGACGAGCCGCCGTACTTCTGGACGACCAGCGCCATAGCGTTAGAAATCTACCACGAGCGCGCCCGCAGCAGGCCACCCACGGCGCGACCCGGGCACGCGGTCCTCGCTACAGTGCCCGGGCGTGCATGGCCTCGCCCAGGCGCAGCTGCTCACGGAGGAGGTAGACCCAGCCGAGCGCGATCACGGGCAGGATCTGGCTCGCGTGGAAGACGAGCGCGTAGCCGACGGCGGCCGCCTGGGCGACACCGAAGAGGCCGACCGCGAGCGCCGCTGCGGCGTGGAAGACGCCGACGTAGCCGGGCGCCGACGGGATTGAGATGCCGAGCCCGACGAACGCGAGCACCGCCCAGCCGGCGATCCAGGGCAGGCTGAGGTTCATCGCGGTGAGCATCATCGATGCCGCCGCCGCGGGGATGACCCAGAGGATCGCGGTCCAGACGAGGATCGGGAGGGCGTGGGAGGGCGCGCGGATCCCGTCGAGCCCCCGGACGAACGTCTCGAAAACGCTCAGCGCGCGCTGCCGGAGCCGGGGCCAGCGCGCGGAGAGCCGCTCGATGAGCCGGGCGCAGCGTGCGGGCGCGGCCACCAGCGCCATGAGGACGGCGATCCCGGCGAGGTCGATCGCGAGGACGGCCAGCGCCGCCGCCTGCAGAAACGCCGGCACCGGGACGACGAGAACCAGCACCGCGAGCATCAGGACCACGGCGAGGCTGTCGAGCACCCGCTCGACGATGAGCGTGGCGAGCACCGTCCAGAAGGCGTGGCCCGTGCCGCCAGCGCCGACGGCGCTCCAGCGGCGCGCGACGACGTACACACGCACGACCTCACCGGCGCGCAGCGGGAGCACGTTGTTCGCCATGTACCCGATCATGACCGCCGGGACCAGCCCCGGCGGAGCCGAGCGTGGCGGGAAGAGGTAGCGCCAGCGCCGGGCGCGTGCCCAGAGACCGAGCGGTGCGAAGGCGGTGGCGAGGGCCGCCCAGCCCCAGCGGGTCGCGCGGAGCTGGCGTCCGAGCTCGGCCAGGTCGACGCTCCAGAAGAGGTAGACGAGCAGAACGACGCTGACCGCGACGCCGAGGAGGACCTTCGGCCGGCTCAGAGGCCGAGCTGGGCGAGGACCGCGTCGATCGCCGGCGGCACCGTCGTCGGTCGCGACGCCGACTCGAGCGCGGTGTCCGGGTCCTTGAGCCCGTGCCCGGTGAGGGTGAGCACCACGGTCGAGCCGGGCTCGAGGCGCCCCGCCTTGACGCACTTGATCAGGCCGGCGAGGGTGGCCGCGGACGCCGGCTCCATGAAGATGCCCTCCTCGCGGGCGAGCATCCGGTAGGCGCGCAGGATCTCCTCGTCACTGACGACGTCGATCCAGCCGTGCGAGTCCTTCACGGCCTCGAGCGCCGGCCCCCAGTTCGCCGGGTTGCCGATCTTGATCGCCGTCGCCACGGTGCGCGGCTCCTCGATGACGCGATTCTCGTAGATCGGCGCCGCGCCGGCCGCCTGGAAGCCGACCATGCGCGGCAGCTCCTTCATGCGCCCCGCGCGGTGGTATTCGCGGTACCCACGCCAGTACGCGGTGATGTTCCCGGCGTTGCCGACGGGGATCAGGTGGTAGTCGGGTGCCTTGCCGAGCTGGTCCACGATCTCGAACGCGGCGGTCTTTTGCCCCTCGAGCCGGAACGGGTTCACCGAGTTCACGAGCGTCACCGGGTGCCGCTCGGCGATCCGCCGGACGATCGTCAGCGCCTGGTCGAAGTTACCGTCCACGGTGAGGACCTTCGCGCCGTGGATCGCCGCCTGCGAGAGCTTGCCGAGGGCGACCGAGCCCTTCGGCACCATCACGAAGGCGCGGATCCCGGCGCGCGCCGCGAACGCCGCCGCGGAGGCCGAGGTGTTGCCCGTGGAGGCGCAGATCACCGCCCGCGAGCCCGACTCGAGCGCCTTGGAGATCGCCATCGTCATCCCGCGGTCCTTGAACGAGCCCGTGGGGTTGAATCCCTCGCACTTGAGGTAGATCTCAAGGCGCGCGTCGGTCGCCTCGGCGAGGCGCGGCGCCAGGATGAGCGGCGTGTTGCCCTCACAGAGCGTAACGACCGGCGTCCGATCCGTCACGGGGAGGAAGTCGCGGTACTGCTCGATGACGCCGCGCCAGGCCTTCATGCGGGCCCGCCCTCGACGCGGATCGTCGTCGACGCCGCGACGTCGGGCAAGCGATCGATCGCGGTGAGCGCCTGGCGCATGTCGCGCTCGCGCGCCTCGTGCGTCAGCATGACGACGGGAACGGCCTCGCGCGTCCCGCGCCCCTTCTGGATGACGTTCGCGATCGAGATGTTGTTGTCCCCGAGGATCCCCGCGACCTTCGAGAGCACGCCGGGCCGGTCCTGAGCCATCACGCGCAGGTAATAACAGCAGCGGATGCGCTCCATCGGGGTCAACGGCAGCGCCGTGGGGCCCGCGGAGGGCAGCTCGAGCGCGAGCGCGGGGATGCCGTGGGCGATGCGGCGCGCGATGTCGAGCGTGTCGGCCCACACGGCCGAGGCGGTCGGGAGCTGCCCCGCGCCGCGACCGTAGAACATCAGATCGCCCACCGCGTCGCCGGTCACGAAGACCGCGTTGAAGACCCCGGAGACCGCCGCCAGCGGAGAGCCCGCGGGAATCATCGTCGGGTGCACGCGGACCTCGACGCCGCCGTCGGCCGCCTTGGCGATCGCGAGGAGCTTGATCCGGTAGCCGAGCTCGCGCGCGTAGCCGATGTCCTGCTGCGTCACCCGCGTGATGCCCTCGGTGTGGATGTCCTTGAGGTCGATGAAGGTGCGGAACGCGAGCGTGACGAGGATCTGGAGCTTGTGCGCGGAGTCCATGCCCTCGATGTCGAGGGTCGGGTCGGCTTCGGCGTACCCCGCCGCCTGCGCCTCCTTGAGGACCATGGAGAAGTCCAGGCCCTCGTCGGTCATCTTCGACAGGATGTAGTTCGACGTCCCGTTGACGATGCCGAAGACGGTCTGGATGCGGTTGGCGACGAGCCCCTCCTTGACGGCCTGGATCAGCGGGATGCCGCCCGCGACGGCCGCCTCGAAGGCGAGCGTCGCGCGGCGGCGCCGCGCCTCGTCGTAGAGCTCGCCGCCGTGGTGGGCGAGGAGCGCCTTGTTGGCGGTGACCACGTGTTTGCCGGCGCCGAGCGCCTTCATGATGAACGAGCGCGCGGGCTCGAGCCCGCCGACGAGCTCGACCACGATGTGGATCGAGGGGTCGGCGAGCACGCGCCCGGCGTCGGGCGTCATCGGGAGCTTCGCGAGATCGAGCCCCTCGCGCGGGCGGGTGAGATCGGTGTCGGCGACCGCGGCGAGGGTGAGCCGGCACCCGGCACGCTCCTCGAGCATCGCACGGCGCGACTCGAGGATCTTGACGACCCCCGCGCCGACCGTGCCGAGGCCGAGCAATCCAATCCTGACTTCCTTCACCTCACTGGACATCTCACTGGACCCCGCCGCGGTAGGAATGGGCGGTCAGCGGGTGAGGTGCTTGAGCCCGCGGAGCGCCTGCTTGATCCGCTGCTCGTTCTCGACCAGCGCGAACCGTACGAAGCCCTCGCCGTACTCGCCGAACCCGATGCCCGGCGAGACGGCCACCTTCGCGTCCTGGATGAGCAGTTTGGCGAACTCGAGCGAGCCCAGCGCGCGGAACGGCTCGGGGATCGGCGCCCAGACGAACATCGTGCCCTTGGGCTTCGGCACCGACCAGCCGAGCTTGTTGAGCCCGTCGACGAGGACGTCGCGGCGCTTTCTGTAGACCTCGACGATCTCGGCCACGCACGTCTGATCGCCCTCGAGCGCGATGATGCCGGCGATCTGGATCGGCTGGAAGGCGCCGTAGTCCAGATAGGACTTGATGCGCGCCAGCGCATGGATCATCCGGGCGTTGCCGCACACGAAGGCGAGCCGCCAGCCGGCCATGTTGTACGACTTCGACGTCGAGAAGATCTCGACGCCGATCTCCTTCGCCCCCGGAATCTCGAGGAACGACGGTGGCTGGTAGCCGTCGAACGCGAAGTCGGCGTACGCGAGGTCGTGGACGACCATCAGCCGCTGATCGCGCGCGAAGGCGACGACTTTCTCGAAGAACGCGCGGTCCACGCACATGGTCGTCGGATTGTGCGGGAACGAGAGAATCAGCAGCTTCGCCTTCGGCCACGCGAGCTTCGCGGTCTCTTCCAGCCGCGCGAAGAAATCTCCGTCCGGTGTCAGCGGGACAGACCGCAGATCGCCATCGGCGATGACGACCGAGTAGGAGTGGATCGGGTAGGTCGGGTTCGGCACCAGCGCGCCGTCGCCGGGCTGAAGGACCGCCAGCGCCAGGTGCGCCAGGCCCTCCTTGGCGCCGATCGTCGCGATCGTCTCGGAGTCGGGATCGAGCTCCACGCCGTAGCGGTCGCGGTACCACTTGGCGATCGCGACCCGCAGGCGGGTGATGCCGCGCGACGCGGAGTAGCGGTGGTTCTTCGGGTTCTGGGCGGCCTCGATCAGCTTCGCGACGATGTGCTTGGGCGTCGGAAGATCCGGATTGCCCATGCCGAGATCGATGACGTCCTCGCCGCGCGCGCGCGCTTTGGTCTTGAGGTCGTTGACGATTGCGAAGACGTAGGGCGGAAGCCGCTTGATCCGGTAGAACTCGTCCATCGAACTCCTCTTGGGGGCCTGTCCCGCGATGATACTGCGCGGCGACGCAAAGTGTCAATAAATGCCGATCTCACGCGGGGTTACGGCCCGATACACCTTGTCATGATAGTGACACGAAATTGCCCGCTCGGTTGCCGGAATGGCAGCCCATGCGCTCCAACTGCTTGATTGTGCGTGCCCATCCCGCCTGGTACGGCGTTTGCGATGGGTCTTCCGGCATGCGGCCTGAGGAGTGTTCTGTTGACAGTCTGGTCGGGGAAAGACCTGAGCCCGCTCGAGTGCCCCGACCGGAGCCTCCGGGGCCGCGGGCACGCGTGAAGGGCCGCGATCAGTTCAGTCTGCTGATTGTCCGGGGCGACGGCACCAAGGTGGTCCGGTTCAACTTCACGCGACCTGTCGCGAGGGGCGCGTTCGCCGGGGTCGCCCTCGCCCTCTCCGTGGTCGGCGGCCTCACCACTGATTGGGCCCAGCTGCGCGAGCTGACGCGCGAAGCTAGGACCTTCGCCCGGCAGATCGCCGAGCAGCGCGAGACGATCGACGCGTTCAATCGCCGCGTCGTCGAGCTCCGGCAGGAGATGGTGGGATGGCGCGAGCTCCACGCGCGCATCTGGGAGCCGTTCGGTCCCGAGCTCGCTCCCGGCGCGCGCGACAAGGGCATCGGTGGCGGCGCCGTGAAGGTTACCGCGCGGATCGCGCCGGGGGACGAGCCCCTCGGGCGAGTCGTACGGGGGAACGAGCTGGAGCGCCTCGCCGAGAGCGTGAAAGAGCAGGGCGACAATCTCCGGGCTCTGGACCGCCTGATGGCCCGCGCCGGCAAGGCGCTGGCGGCGCTCCCGTCACGCTGGCCCGTGCGCGGCGGTGTGAACTCCGAGTTCGGCAATCGCGTCTCGCCCTGGACGCGCGTCACCGAGTTCCACAGCGGTCTCGACATCAACGCCCAGCCCCGCACGCCCGTGCGCGCGCCCGCCGGCGGCACCGTCTTCTTCGCCGGCGCGCAGCCGGAGTACGGCAACACGGTCATCCTCGACCATGGCCAGGAGGTCCGCTCGCTCTACGGCCACCTCTCGCAGATCGGCGTGAAGCAGGGCGAGCGGGTCGAGCGGGGCCAGGTGATCGCGTACAGCGGGAACACCGGTCGCTCCTCGGGCCCGCACCTCCACTACGAAATCCTCGTGAAGGGCCACTCCGTCAACCCGCGCGCCTATCTCTGGGACTAGTTCACTCGAAGGGGGGCATCGCCCCCCTTCCGACGGCGCAGCGGGCCTGAGGCCCGCTCGCGCCTGCCCCCAAGATCAGGATTGCGCGGGCAAAGCCCGCGCTCGAACGGTTACGACTCCTCAGATCGGCGGTGAGAACAGGGGAAGCGGGTGATCGCGACGGGGCGCGGGCGTGGCGACAGCCCGGGAGCCCGCGCCCTGTTCAACGGATCGCGACGCCCGTACGCACTTGGCAGGCGACCCAGTGGCCCCGGGAGACCTCCTTGAGCACCTGCTCGTTCTCAGAGCACGACGGCACGCGGAGCGCGCAGCGCGTATGGAAGCGGCACCCGGAGGGCGGGTTGATCGGGCTTGGCACGTCGCCCTCCAGCAGGATCCGCTTGCGCTTCATGGTCGGGTCCGGGATGGGTACGGCGGAGAGGAGCGCCTCGGTGTACGGATGCTTCGGGTTCGTGTAGAGCTCCTTGGCCGGAGCGATCTCGACGATCTTCCCGAGGTACATGACGGCAACGCGCGTCGAGATGTGCTCGACGACGGACAGATCGTGGGCGATGAAGAGGTAGGTGAGCCCGAACTTCGCCTGGAGGTCTTCGAGCAGGTTGATGATCTGCGCCTGGATGGACACGTCCAGGGCCGAGACGGGCTCGTCCGCGACGATGAGCTTCGGGCTCACCGCGAGCGCGCGCGCGATGCCGATGCGCTGGCGCTGACCGCCGGAGAACTCGTGCGGGTACCGACGCAGGTGGTCGGCCGCCAGGCCGACGGTGTCGAGGAGCTGGACGACGCGCTCTTCCCGCAGCTTCCGCGTCGCGGCGAGCTTGTGGATCACGAGGGCCTCGCCGATGATCGACCCGACCGTCATTCGCGGATTGAGCGACGCGTACGGGTCCTGGAAGATGATCTGCATCTCCTTGCGGAGCGCGCGCAGCGAGCGCTTGTCGAGCGTCGTGACGTTCTGCGGCCCGAACCAGACCTCGCCCGACGTCGGCTCGATGAGCCGGAGGATCGAGCGGCCCGTCGTGGACTTGCCGCAGCCCGACTCCCCGACCAGGCCGAGCGTCTCGCCCGGCAGGATCTCGAACGACACGTCGTCCACGGCGTGCACGCGCGCGACCTCGCGCGAGAGGAGGCCGCCGCGGATCGGGAAGTACTTCTTGAGGTTCTTGACCCGGAGCAGAGGCTCTGGCATGGCGGGCCTCAGTAGAGGAAGCAGGCCACTTTGTGGCCCGGTCGGATTTCCTTGAGGGGCGGATCGTTCTCGAAGTGCATCGGCTTGGCGAGCGCGCAGCGCGGCGCGAAGCGGCACCCGGGCTTGATGTCCCCGCGCAGGGTCGGGACCGTGCCGGGGATCGCCTCGAGCCTCTGCCGCTGGGTGGCGGCGAGGTCGATGCGCGGGATGGAGCGCAGGAGCCCCTGGGTGTAGGGGTGGAGGGGCTCCTTGAACAGCTCGCCGACCGACGCCTCCTCGACGATCTGGGCGCCGTACATGACGGCGACCCGCTGCGCCGTCTCGGCGATGACGCCCATGTCGTGGGTGATCAGCATGATCGCCATGCCGAGCTTGGCCTTGAGCTCGTTGAGGAGCTCGAGGATCTGCGCCTGGATCGTGACGTCCAGCGCCGTCGTCGGCTCGTCGGCGATGAGGAGGTTGGGGTTGCACGACAGCGCCATGGCGATCATCACGCGCTGCCGCATCCCGCCCGAGAGCTGGTGCGGGTACTCCTTCGCCCGGCGCTCGGCGTTCGGAATGTGGACGAGCTTCAGCATCTCGACGGTCTTGTCCATCGCGTCGCGGCGCCCGAGCCTCTCGTGGAGGCGGACGGCCTCGGCGATCTGCTCGCCGACCGTGAAGACCGGGTTCAGCGAGGTCATGGGCTCCTGGAAGATCATCGAGATCTCTTTACCGCGGATCTTGCGCATCTGCGCGGGCGGCAGCTCGAGCAGGTTCCGGCCGTTGTAGGTGATCGCGCCGGCGACGATGCGGCCGGGCGGCGTCGGGATCAGCCGCATGATGCTGAGGGCCGTCACGCTCTTGCCAGAGCCGGACTCACCGACGATGCCGAGCGTCTCGCCCCGGTTGATGTGGAAGTCGATCCCGTCGACGGCGCGGACGACACCCTCGTCGGTAAAGAAGTACGTCTTCAGCCCTTTGACCTCGAGCAGCCGTTCGGCCATGACGCCCCCTCTAGCCCGCTACCATAACTGGCTCGCCTCGGACGGCGGGGCCTGGATCACAGACTCGCCTCGCCTTTGGCTGCGGCTCGCACTACCGGGGTCACAGACTCGCCTCGCGGCGCGCGTCGCCGAGCCTCCGCGGCCGCCGCTCGGCTCGCACTACCATCGACTGGTGATCTCGCCGAACGCCTCGAGCGCGCGCTCGACGTCCTCGACGTCGATGTCCTTGTGGGTGACGCAGCGGATCGAGGTCGGCCCGATCGCGTGGATCTTCACCTTCCGCGCGGCGCACTGCGCCACGAGCTCGCTCGTCGCCGCCTGGCTCGCACCGACTTCCCCCGGACGCTGGACGCCGAAGATGACGATGTTCGTCTGGACGGTCACCGGGTCGACGGCGAGTCCCGGCAGCCTCGCGACGCCCTCGGCGAGCCGGCGGGCGTTGGCGTGGTCCTCCGCCAGCCGGTCCACCATCCGCTCGAGCGCGACGATCCCCGCGGCGGCGAGGACGCCCGCCTGCCGCATGCCGCCGCCCACCATCTTGCGCACGCGCCGCGCCCGCGCGACGAGCTCGCGCGAGGCGCAGACCACCGAACCCACGGGCGCCCCCAGCCCCTTCGACAGGCAGAAGGTCACCGAGTCCGCGTTCCGCGCGAAGTCGCTCGCCGGGCGCCGTAGCGCGACGGCCGCGTTGAAGATGCGCGCGCCGTCCAGATGGACCGGCACGCCCGCATCGTGCGCGACCGCCGCCACGGCACCGATCTCCTCGGGCGTGCAGCACGTTCCGCCGTGGCGGTTGTGCGTGTTCTCGATGCAGACGAGCCCCGTCGGGGGGATGTGGATGTTGGCCGGCCGCAGCGCCTCACGCACCTGCTCGGGCGTGAGGAACCCGCGCGCCGTCTTCACCGGGCGCGTCTGTACCCCGCCGATGACCGCGGCGCCGGCGACCTCGTAGTTGAAGATGTGCGAGTCGAGGTCGAGGACGACCTCTTGGCCCGCGCGCGTGTGGCTCACCACCGAGACGAGATTGCCCATCGTGCCCGACGCCACGAAGAGGCCCGCCGCCTTGCCCAGCCGCTCGGCGGCGATCGCCTCCAGGCGCTTGACGGTCGGATCCTCCTCCCAGACGTCGTCGCCGACCTCGGCGCGCGCCATCGCCTCGCGCATCTCGGGCGTGGGGAGAGTCAGGGTGTCGGAGCGCAGGTCGACGATGTCGTGCACGGGATTTCGCCTCGTCTCACCGCTGGGCCCGAAGCCGCTGGACGGCGCGCCGGCCCCACTCGGTGTAGCCGTACTCGCTCGAGAGCCCGCGGAGGAGGTCGGCGGCCTCGGCGTTCTTGCCCTCGTAGAAGTTCACTTCGGCGAGCAGGTAGAGGGCCTCGGGGATCACGAGCGTGCGCGGATAGCGCTTGAGCACGAGCTCGAGCCGCTGGCGCGCCGCGCTCGGATT
>Ga0209468_1000416_pt1 | contig 20751 bp, 25 predicted proteins | sample GraSoiAngelo_102_FD_185871 | JGI IMG/M metagenome (GOLD analysis project Ga0209468, IMG submission 185871) | Grasslands soil microbial communities from the Angelo Coastal Reserve, California, USA - 14_0903_02_40cm (SPAdes) (version 2) | ecosystem: Environmental > Terrestrial > Soil > Grasslands ...
GGCCGGGCGGCGCGCGCTCGGCCTCGGCCTCACGCTGGCGATCGAGGCGCTGCTGCTGTTCCTGCTGCTCCGGCTGGTGACGGACCGGCGGCCGGGGGCGGAGGAGCGGCGGCTGACCGTGGTCAGCCTCCCCGCCGAGATTTCCGAGGACACGCCCGAGGCGCCGAGGCCCGAGCCCGAGCAAAGGGCGCGGCGCCAGGCCGAGCGGCCGCAGCCGCCGGAACCGGCGCCCCCGCAGCCCCAGCCGGCAGCAGCGCCCCCGCCGCCGCCGGTTCCGGTCCCCTCGCCGCCGGCGCCGCCCGCAGCGCCGCAGAGCGTCAACCGGCCCCCGGCGACGGCGCGGCCGGTCTACGGGCCGCCGGACACGCGCCCCGCCTATTTGCGCGACACCGAGCGGGTGGGGACGGCGCCCAATGGCGAGCCGCTCTACGCCGCCGAATGGTATCGCGAGCCCGAGGAGGCGATGATGCGCGCCTATCTCTCCACCTCGCGCGGGCCGGGCTGGGGGCTGATCGCCTGCCGGACGGCGCCGGATTATCGGGTGGAGGATTGTGTCGCGCTCGCCGAATATCCGGAAGGATCGCAGATCAACCGCTCGGTGCTCGCCGCCGCCTGGGAATTCCGGGTGAGGCCGCCGCGGCGGGGAGGGCGGCTGATGGTCGGATCGTGGGTCAGGATCCGGATCGATTACGGGCTCGGGCGGCATTAGCGGGTGGTCAATATTCAATTTTCCTTCGTCATTCCCGCGAAAGCGGGAATCCAGCTTCTTCAACCGCCCTCAAGAAAAGTAAGCTGGACCCCCGCTTTCGCGGGGGTGACGGGAAAAACTAAGCTGAACAGGCTCGCTTCGTGAGCGTCCGCCTCCCCCTCAGTCTTGGCATGGCGGGCCCCTTCGCCTGCTTCAGCCGGAACCCGGAACCTCGAAGGCGAACCGGATCGCCTCTTCGAGGACTGCGGCGTCGATGTCGGCCAGCGACCTGAACCTGATGCAATAGCCGGTGACGGAGGCCTTGCCGAGCCTCGGCCCATAGGCCTGGGCGAGGTGTTTCTTGTCTTCGATGCCGATGATGTAGACCGAGATCCCGGCCGTGTTGGCGCTGAGGCCGATGCGGTAGAAATCCCTGCTCTTTCCGCCGGCATAGGCGATCGCCCGGTGGCCGTAGCCGATATTGGGATTGGAAACGATCTTCCCCTCCTCGTTCCGGCCGTCGAGGAACCAGAGCCGGCATCCGGGCGACGAATCCAGGATGAGCCGGTGAAGCGCGCGCATCTCGTCCCGCTTCCGCGCGCCCTGGCCGGCGAGATAGGCTTCGATCTGTGCTTCCACGTTCATCCGGGAACTGCTCATGGCGGGCCCTCCGCTTTGCCGTCGCGGGGCCCGGCATAAGGCGGGAAGCGCCTCGGGGACAGCGTTCGAGCGGTTTCGCGTCGAGTGGGCATTCAGTTGCGGCAGCCGAGAGCCTCGCAAACCCGACCCTTAGGTCAGTCCACCGAAGGCGCGGGAGGCGGGGGCCTCGCGCCGATCAGCCTCCAGGCCTCGGCTTCGACAGCCTCGATGTCGTCACGGAAGACGCTGCGCGCGCAATCGAACTCGTCCTGATCGTAAACCGAGCTCATCCTCCAGAAGCTCGAACCCGCCGGCGTCGAGAGAAAAGCCCTGAGAGTCCGCAAATCCCCGATGCTCATGTAGGCGTAGCGCCTCGCCAGGCATTCGACGAACGGTCGCTCATTCTCCTGGAGATGGGGGGAGATTCGGCTCGAGAGGAAATCTTGAAGAACTCGGTATTTCGCGAACCATTGCCGGCCGCCTCGCCTGACCCCGGCGGCCGTCAGCATGTAAACGACCCTCTCGCGGATGCTGAACTCCGCCGACAGCTCCAGGGTGCGCGGGTGGGGCGGATGGTCGCGCCAGATGAGGACCGCTTCGGCCAGCGCGGCGGGATCGGGCGGCGGCACGGGCGGAGGCGGAGGTGGGGGCGGCGGTGCGGCTCCCATCGCCAAGGCGATCGCCGCGAACGCGAAACTCATGGCTTGCTACCTTCCCGAGCTCCCGAAAATGGTCCGATCGACGTTGGCTCCCTCGTCGTCGATCCGGCGGCATCTTGTGCACCGCAAGGCTTAATGCCGCCTTTTCGCCACCGGAGCGCAAGCAAGCTTTTGGAAGCCGCAGGATGAACTGCTCCGCAATCGGATCGCAACTATTTTTCGGGCACTTTGGATGTCACCGGCTCCGGAGGGCCGTGGTGGAGGATTGCCCGTGAACGAAGAATTGCGGAACGCTCCAAGGGGCGCGGCTCCCCCCGAAGATCCGGAAGCGTTCGCCGAGAGCCTGAGGCGCCGGCGCCAGGCAGCGGAGGGGCTCGAGCGGGATCTGCTCACCGAGGTGCCGCTGCTCTACGGATCGCCTGACGATTGGCCGGGGCGCGGAGACCCGGGCATCGCCCTTGCGCGGGTTCATCGGGAAGAGATGGTGCGGAGAAACGGGGTCGAGGTCCTCAACCCGTCGGGCAGGCGATCCGAGGTCGTCCTTTCGTTCGAGCGCGCGACGGGCGCGCTGGCCGTCCTGCTCTTCCTGTTCCTGCTCTTCGAAAGGCTGGGCTAGGGTCGGTATTCGGTGGGACTATCGGAATCGGCCCGGCAGCGTCGCGAATCGCCGAATCGGTGTCGGACCGGAAAGGCCGCGAATCGGGCCGAAAAGGCGGTTTGAAAATAAAGTTTGCGCGCACTTTTTTCGCAAAGTGTTGGATTTGCGATCCTATTCTTGAGCGCCGAAAGCCGCGGAAAAGTGCGGCGAACGCGGAAATTTTGTAGGATCGAACCTGATCGGTTCTAAATGCTTGACAGAGTGACTCTGCCATGGCACAATTCAATCATCGTCGAAAAATGCGTCCGGCGGATGCGGGCTCCGGTCTTTCCGGGGCCTTTTTGTTGGGATCGGGCCGGCGGTCTCGAATGAGAAGGATTGTTCGGGCGGAGACGCAAGAGAAGCCGTGCGGGAATGATCTCCGCGCCCCCTTTCGCTTCTTCGCGTCCTCCGCGAGACAAAAGAGACGGCTCGCGCGGAGGCGCGGAGAAGAAGAGGTGGAGACGCGGAGAAGGGAATTGCCCGCTTTGCGGGAAGGATTCAACCCGACCTCATCTGTCGGTCGGGGCCTTCTCGGGCGAGGTGCCCAGCGTGCCGATGATCGAGGTGCGGGAATGATCTCCGCGCCTCATTTCGCTTCTCCGCGTCCTCCGCGAGAAAAAAGAGACGGCTCACGCGGAGGCGCGGAGAAGAAGAGGTGGAGGCGCGGAGAAGGGAATTGCCCGCTCACTGCGGGATGATCGTCACGGCGCTTTTGAACGGGAGGGTGCAGGCGATGTTGCCGGATTCGTCCTCGGCGTCGATGCGGTGGCGCAGGTCGACCACGCCGGCGCTCCTGAGCTCGGAGGCGATGAGGTCGCGGGCGCCCTCGAGCACGGCTTTTTCGAGCGCTTCCAGGTCGCCGAACTCGCGGCCTTCGTCGTCGAGCAGCTCCTCGGTGCCGTCGCGCAGGTGGAAATAATAGCGGGCCATGAGGGGCTCCCGGTTTTGCAGGCAGGAGCAAGAGCGCTCCCGGCCGCCGAAGCCTGAAAAAACCTTTCTGGCGGGGGGGGGGGGGGGGGGAGACCCTAAACCAGGTTGGGCCGGGCGATGAAAACTATGTTGGATTGACGGGAGAAGGCTGCGGCGCGACCGCGGGCGGCTCCGGGGGCTCCGGCGGCTTGTCGGCGATCGCCTGCCTGGCGTCGTCGACCAGCTTCCGCGCCCGCTTCATGCCCTCGCGCAAGGCGGCCTGGGCGGCCTCGACATCCGCTGACGCCTCGTTCCGTATCGTGGTCACTTTACAAACCCCACCTGCTCGTGGGCGGACAACCTTGATCGAGATCAAAGGTTCCGAGCGGATGCGACGAGCGGAGCGGGCATCGTGGATTCAGGCAGCCGGCGCGGCGGAGGGGCCGCGGCCGGCTTTTTCTTTGGAGGCGGAGAATGGCGAGGAGCGGCGGATCGAGGGGCAGGGATTCGACAGGCGCAGCGCGCGCGGAGGGATCCGGCGGCGGGGACCGGCGAGTCTCGCGCGGGAAGCGCGGAGCCCAGTTGCGCAAGGTGCGCGAGGATGGGTGGACGCAGGCGAAGCGTGAAATCTTCTTCGCCCATTATGCGGCGACCGCCAACGTCACGGAATCGGCGCGGGCGGCCGGGATGAGCGAGGGCGCCGCGACCATGGACGCGCTGCTGCGCGACGCGGAGACGCGGCTCACCGGCAAGCTGTTCGTCTATGCCGAGACCGGGGGCAAGCCGGTGCCGCCGCGCGAGGATGGCGAGCCGGCGATGCCGCCGATCAAGGATCTCGACCCGGAACTGGCGCTGCGAATCCTCGCCCACAATCGGCGCCGGCTATCGGGCGGGCGGCGCGGCGGCGGACCGAGGCCGAAGCGGGCGAGCAAGGCGCAGACGACCGCGTCCATCCTGCGCCTGCTCGAGGCCGCCGGACGCCGGCTGCGGCGGAGGAATGGGAAATGAAGGAGGACCGCGCGCTCAACGCCGCCCTGCGCAAGCTGGCGCTGAACAAGGCGGCCCGGGCCTATGTCGTCTCGCGCCTGACCGAGCCGGAGCAGAGGACGGTACGGGAGCAGTGGCCGTTCTGGGCCCATGAGGGCCAGCTCCCGCCCCCGGGCGACTGGCGGACCTGGCTGATCTCCGCCGGGCGCGGCTTCGGCAAGACCAGGGCCGGCGCGGAGTGGGTCAGCGCGCTGGCGCGGGCCGACGGATCGTTGCGGATCGCCCTGGTCGGGGCGAGCGCAAGCGAGGTGGAGCGGGTCATGATCCGCGGCGAGAGCGGGCTGATCGCGGTGGCGCACGGCGATGAAGATTTGCTCTGGTACCCGACGCGCGGGCTGGTCGAATTTTCGAGCGGCGCTCGCGGCTTCGTCTATTCGGGCGCCAACCCGGAGGCCCTGCGCGGGCCGGAGCACCACCACGCCTGGTGCGACGAACTTGCCAAATGGGCCTATCCCGAAGCGACGTGGAGCAACCTGATGCTCGGCCTGAGGCTCGGCGAGCGGGCGCGCACGCTGGTGACGACGACGCCCCGCCCGCTGGCCCTGCTGCGGCGCCTGGCGGCGGCGCCGGACAGCGTGCTGACCGGCGGACGGACCGGAGACAATCTCTATCTGCCCGAGGATTTCGTGGCGGCGATGTCCACCCTCTACGCCGGGACGAGGCTCGGGCGGCAGGAGCTGGACGGGGAGCTGATCGAGGATCTGGACGGGGCCTTGTGGACGAGGGCGATGGTGGAGGAGGGACGGGTGGCGCTGGGGACAGTTGCCGGCAACTGTCCCCGGGTGGTGATCGGCGTCGATCCGCCGGCCTCATCCGGCGGGGACGCCTGCGGGATCGTGGTTTGCGGGCTCGACTCCGACGGCGTCGGCTATGTGCTCGACGACCGGTCGGTGCGCGGAATGGCGCCGGAAGGCTGGGCGCGGGCGGTGGTCGCCGCGGCCGAGGATTGGGGCGCGGACAGGGTGGTGGCCGAGACCAACCAAGGCGGCGAGATGGTCGAGAGCGTGCTGAGGAGCGTCGACAGCGCGCTTCCGGTCAGGCCGGCGCGAGCGCGCTACGGCAAGGGGCGGCGGGCCGAGCCGGTCTCGGCCCTGTTCGCCCGGGGCAAGGCGAAATTCGCCGGCGTCTTTCCCGAGCTCGAGGACGAGCTGTGCGGGATGACCGCGGCCGGCTACGAAGGGCCGGGCCGCTCGCCCGACCGCGCCGACGCGATGGTCTGGGCGATGAGCGAGCTGATGCTGGGGGTGCGGCGGGAACCGCGGATCAGGGTGTTGTGAGGGAAGGGATTTCGCGCGGAGGGCGCGGAGGACGAAGGCCGGAGCGGCTCGACGATCGCTCAAGTCGGGCGAAGCCGGCGGGGTTCATGCGGCGGCGCGGGAGGCGCGGATCCGGTTTTTGTGATTTGCGGGCACGCGGTTCGGATTCTGCGATTTTGCGGCGACGCCGTACCCCCTCACCCCAACCCTCTCCCCATGGGAGAGGGGGTCATGCCCTGCCGGTCCCTTAAGCCCTCTCCCTGGGGAGAGGGTTGGGTGAGGGGTTCGTGAGTCTGAAGGAAGACACCAGCGCGCGCGCCGGCGGGGCAGCCGGGATCGCCGCCCCGCCGCCGCACGGCCGGGGCCTAATAGGGCACGCCGTAATAGGAATGGACCCGCTCGCCCCACGAGCGGTCCCAGACCGGCTCGGCGTCCTTCTCGTAGGTCGGGGCCGCGTCGAGCTTGGCCTTGTCGAAATCGATGACGTAGCCGCCCTGGCCCGTGTCGTAATCGAGCACGTCCCAGGGGAGCGGGTGGTAGCGGCTGCCGAGGCCGAACAGGCCGCCGAAGCTCATCACCGCATATTCGACGCGGCCGTTGCGCTTGCCGACCATGAAGTGGCTGACCGTGCCGAGCCGCTCGCCCTCGCGGTTGTAGACCGCGGTGCCTTCGACCCGGTTGGAGGCGATGAGATGATGCTGCTCGTCGCGCTCGTAATCGTCGTCGCGGGTTGCGGTGCTCGGGCGGATGTCGAGATCGTCGATGGACATTGGGAATTCCTCCTTGCCGCGGGAAGCTGGCGGCGGGGAATCAACGGGGCGGGAAGCGGGGCGTTCCGGCGGGCGCGGCGGTGTGGGGGATGGGCGCGACGGGCGGGCGCAGGACCGGGGCTGTGAGGAAGGAAGTTTCGCGCGGAGGGCGCGGAGGACGACGGCAAGGCGGCTCGAACATCGGCTGGTTGCCGGTGAAGCGGGCGTGGCTCATGCATCGGTGCCGGAGGCGCGGAGAAGGATTGGACTTTCAGGCCCGCACGCTCTCTCCGCGCCTCAGTTTCTTCTCCGCGCCCTCCGCGTGGACCTAGTTCTTTTTCAGGAGAGCGACATGAAATGGTTCGGACGGAAGGCCGGCCCGCGGGCGCGGCCTTTTTTAGTGGCGGGATTGGGATCGCTGTTCGCTGGGGAGCCTTGGCCGCGGTCTTACGAGGCGCAGGTTCGGGAGGCCTATCTCGGCAATCCGGTGGCGCAGCGGGCGGTTCGGCTGGTGGCGGAGAGCGTGGCTTCCGTGCCTGTCTATTCTTTGACCGGGGAAGAAGCGAGGCCTGGGCCCCGGCCTTCGCCGGGGAACGAAGGTGGACGAGCGGTTTCCCTTATTCCTCCGGCCTTGCTCGAGACGGTGGCCACGCAGCTGTTGCTGCACGGCAATGCGTTCGTCCAGCTGCTCCAGGACGGCGAGGGGATGCCGGCGGAATTGTTCGCGCTGAGGCCCGAGCGGGTGACGGTGGAGGCGGGGCCGGACGGGTGGCCGGCGGCCTATCGCTACAAGGTGGGCGAGGCGGCGAGCCGGATCGCGGCGGTCGACGCCCTCGGGCGGCCGGGGCTCGCTCACCTCAAGGCGGCGCACCCGCTCGACGACCATTACGGCCTCGGCTGCCTCGGCGCGGCGGCGGGCGCGGTGGCGGTGCACAATGCGGCGGCCAAATGGAACAAGGCCCTGCTCGACAACGGCGCCCGGCCGAGCGGCGCTTTGGTCTACGAGGACGGGCGCGGGGACATGCTCTCGGCCGAGCAGTTCGAGCGGCTTCGCGCCGAGCTCGAGGCGGAGCATGAAGGCGCGCGCAACGCCGGGCGGCCGATGCTGCTCGACGGGGGGCTCAAGTGGCAGGCGATGAGCCTGACTCCGGCGGACATGGACTTCGCCGGATTGAAGGCCGCGGCCGCGCGGGAGATCGCTTTGGCGTTCGGAGTGCCGCCGATGCTGATCGGCCTTCCGGGCGATTCGACCTACGCCAATTACAAGGAGGCGAACCGGGCGCTGTGGCGGCTGACCGTGCTTCCGATGGCCGAGCGAATCCTTCGCGGGCTCGCCGACGCGCTCGCCTGCTGGTGGCCGGGCCTGAGGCTCGCGGTCGACCTCGACCGGATCAGCGCGCTCGCCGAAGAGCGCGAGGCCTTGTGGCGGCAGGTTATCGCGGCGGACTTTTTGAGCCGCGAGGAGAAGCGCGAGATGCTGGGCTTCGAGAGCCAGGCCTGACGAGGAGGAGGGACCGGATGACCAACCAGAATCAATCGATGCTGGCGCTGCTCGTGGCGCAGGCGGAAGGGCAGGGCGCGGACATGGTGACCATGCGCGCGCTGATCGAGGAGGCGAGCGGCGCCGGGGCCGAGCGGGCGCTGGCCGCGCTCGGCCTGACCGACGCCGGGGCGCGGCGCGACATGGACGAGCTGCGCGAGCTTCTGCGCGCCTGGCGCGACGCCAAGAAGAGCGCCCGGGAAGCGGTGGTGAACTGGGCGATAAGGATCGTGCTGGCGCTGCTGGTGGCGGGGATCGCGGTCAAGGCCGGGCTCCTGGAAATGCTGCGCGGCTAAGAAAGAAGAGAGTTCACGCGGAGAGCGCGGAGGCGAAGGCCGGAGCAGTTCGGGCCATCGCGCGGTCCGGCGAAGCCGGTTTCGTTCACGCGACGGTGCGGGAGGCGCGGGGAAGAAGGGCTTGGGCCTTCGGCCCGGACCGGATTCTCCGCGCCTCCGCGTGAACCTACGAAGCTGGAGACCGACATGAGATTTGCGGGATATGCGGCGGTGTTCGACCGGCTGGACCGGGGCGGGGACCTGGTTCGGCCGGGCGCGTTCGCGGGCTCGCTCAAGCGCGGCTGCGGCGCGGTGCCCCTGCTCTGGCAGCACCGACCGGAGCGGCCGATCGGGCGGATCGACTATTTGCAGGAGGACAGGCGCGGGTTGCGCGTGATCGCCCGGCTGGCGGATGCGGAGGCCGCGGCCTTGCTCAAGGCGGGCAGGGGGAGGGGCCGCGCGAGCTGACCGAGCTCGAGCTGGTCGAGATCAGCCTGGTGTCGCTGCCGATGCAGCCCAAGGCGCGGGTTCACGCGGTGGAGGGGTAGACCCTCTCCCCGTGCGAGAGGGAGTTTTCATTCCGCCGGCGGGCAGCGGGCGACTCGGGTTTCGAAGCGGTGGCCTTCGGGATCGGTGTAGACGTGGCGGTAGGAGCCGCCGCGGCGGACGAAGGCGCCGCCCTGCCCCTGGCAGAGGCCGGCCTGGTTACGCTCCTGGATCAGGCGCTGGCGCGCCTCGAGCTGGTCGGGCGGGATGACCTCGCTGAGCTGCATGTCGTAGACGAATTCGGCGCCGTCGGCGCGGATCGCGACCGCGGTGGTGACGTCGTCGGCGCGCATCGGCAGCTTCTCGCGCAAGGCGGCGGCGGCCTGCTCGGCCTCGGTCTCGAGATCGCCGGGCGGCTGCGCCCGAAGCGGCGACAGCGAAAGCGCGAGGGCGAGCGCGGCGAGCGTCCTTCGAGCCTGTTTCATCGCCGCAAAATGCACGGTCGAGCGGCCCGCTGTCAACGGCGGGCCGCTCGAGCGAAACCAGAATCAACCAGTCCAGCAAGCCGTCCATTCCGGGCGGCTTTTTTCATGGAGAGACGAAATGACATCCATTCCCTGCATCAACGTCCAGGATTACGGCGCCGTCGGTGACGGAACGACCGACGACACCGTCCACATCCAGGCCGCGCTCGACGACGCGATCGACCAGGGCCAGATCCTGTACATTCCGGCCGGCAGCTACCGGATCGAGGCGCCGCTCAAGATTCGCGTCGCCGACTATGACGGGGCGTTCGGACCGGGGCCGCGCATCCTCGGCGCAGGATCGGGCCACACCACGATCCTCACCGGCGCCGACAACGGCGCCGCCTTCGACCTCGACGGCGGCCTGTTCTTCACCGCCGACACGCACGCGGCCGACCCCACCCTGGACCACATCAGCGTCGATGCGAACCAGCTCACGACGGGCGGGCACGTCTTCGGCCCCGGAATCCCCGCCGGCGCGACGGTTCAGACAATTGTCTCCGGCACCGAGGTCGACCTTTCGGCGAACGCCACGGCGACCGCGAACACCCAGGAGATGGTCTATCGCTTCCGGGCGATGCTCGGAGCGACGATCCAGGGGCTGACCATCCGCCCCTACGGATCGCCGACCGATGCGACGGCGATCAGGCTGCGCGCCGGCTATCAGATCAAGATCAGCGACGTGCACATCATCGACATGAGCGGCGACGGAATCGAGATCGTCGGGCTCTACGGCGATGCGTTCGGCTCCGACACCTGCAACATGATCGAGCTGGAGCAGGTGCGGATCGAGAATTGCGCCGGCTGGGGCATCAGGGCCGTCTGCGCCGAGGACGTCAACGAGCTGTCCTTCCTTCGGCTGCAGCAGGTGTTCATCCACGAATGCGGGACGGCGAACGACCGGTCCATTTCCGCGATGACGGCCGCCAACCCCGTCGCCGTGACCTCCACCGCCCACGGCCTGACGACCGGCGATACGATCATGATCTTCGAGGCCGCCGGCGGCAGCTTCATCTACCTCAACGGGCGCCGGTTCACCGTCACCGTCACAGGCGCAAACAGCTTCACGCTGGACGGCGTGGATGGGACGAGCTTCGGTTCGTACACCGCTTCGAGCGGAACCGTGCTGGACTATTCCGGCGGCATGATCTGGAAAGGGCAGATCCTGACGCTCGATCAGTGCGCGTTCACCCAGAACGAGAATATCGCCTTGTTCATCCCCGGACAGGACGGCCTGGCGCAATCGGCCACGCTGGAAAGCACGACCTTCGAGAACAACAAGCGCAGGAGTCTCTATTGCTCGGGCATCGACGCCTTCAAGGCCCGCAGCCTCCAGCTCTACAATTCGAGCGCCGGCGTTGCGAAGGTCGGATTCGAGTTCACCTGCAGCTTCCTCCCGTCCTATTCGCTGCAGAAGATCGACATCGACGGCGTGGTGGTCCGGGCGACCTCCGACAACAATCCGTACACGGCGTTCAAGCTGACGCTCGAAGGCGAGGTGACGCTTAACGACCACCGGATCCGCAACGTCGTGTGGGAAAATTTCGGCTGGACCGGCCAAATCGGCTTCGACGGATGGACGTTCGACCCGATCCCCAACGAATGCCGGCTGATCGAGGACAGCGGAGCGATCCTTCTGATCCCCGATTTCGCCAAGGGCGGGAACAAGGTGCCCTATCGCCAGGCCTATGGCGGCGCGAGCCTGGCGCTCTTCAAGACCGGGCCCTGGGTCGCCATCAAGATGCGCGGCACCGGGCTGCCGCGCACGCTCACCGGCACGAACGACGAGGGCGGCGCGCTGACCAGCAACACGACCTACAACGTCTATCTTTACGACAGCGGGAATCTGCCGGCGCTCGGGCTTTCGACCACGGCGCCGGTGCTCGACACCGCCAGCGGCTATCCGGTGAAGAGCGGGGACGAGAGCCGCTATTTCGTCGGCCGCTGGCGAATCCAGGACCAGGTGTCTCCGCTGCCTCCCGCCTTCCTTTCCGGCGCCGCCGCGAACTGGCTCAACCCCACGCAGATCGGGGGCGGCTGGTATTGGACCAATGCCAGCGGGAAGGCGATGGTGAAGGCGGGAACGACCCATGCCTCGCTGCCGTCGAGCGACACCGACGGCACCGTGGTCGGCACGCAATCCTGATTTCAGAAGCAATGATCCGGGCCTCCCCGCCGCCGGCGGGGAGGCTCTTTTCCATGGAGGAGAACAAGCATGATCGAAGTGAAGGCGGATGCTCTGGAGGCCTCGTTCGAGGCGCTCGAGCGCGAGGATGAGGACGTCGCGGCGTTGCGCGGCGAGGTGGCGGCGCTGCGGGCTCGGATCGAGGGGCAGGCGATCGCGAGGCCCGCGCTGTCCGGCGTCAAGTCGGAGCCGTCGCCGTTCGTCGAGCGCTATCTGCGCAAGGGGCTCGAGGCGGGCGTGGAGCTGAAGGCGCTGTCGGGCGCGACCGATGCGGCGGGCGGCTATGCGGTGCCCGAGGAGATCGACCAGAGGATCGAAAAGACGCTGACCGCGATCTCGCCGATCCGGTCCATCGCCAGCGTCGTTCGGGTCGGATCGGCCGGCTACCGCAAGCTGGTGACGACCGGCGGGACGCCGTCGGGCTGGGTCGCCGAGACGGCCGGGCGGCCGGAGACCGACACGCCCGACTTCGCCGAGATCGCGCCGCCCTTCGGCGAACTCTACGCCAATCCGGCGGCGAGCCAGGCGATGCTCGACGATTCGGCGTTCGACGTCGAGGCCTGGCTGGCCGGCGAGATCGCGACCGAGTTCGCGCGGGCGGAAGGGGCGGCGTTCGTCTCCGGGAGCGGGGTCAACCGGCCGAAGGGCTTTTTGAGCCAGCCGACCAGCGGCGCGATCGACAGCGTTCGGGCGTTCGGGACGCTTCAGTTCGTCTCGACGGGCGTGGCCGGCGGCTTTCCGAACGTGGCGCCGCAGGACAAATTGATCGACCTCGTCCAGGCGCTTCGCCCGCCCTACCGGCAGGGCGCGGTGTTCGTGATGAACTCGTCGACCGCGGCGCGGATCCGCAAGTTCAAGACCGACGACGGCGCGTTCGTCTGGCAGCCGGGGCTGGTGGCGGGGCAGCCCGACACGCTGCTCGGCTATCCGGTGGTGGAGGCCGAGGACATGCCCGACGTCGCGGCGGATTCGCTGTCGGTCGCATTCGGCAATTTCAAGGCCGGATATCTGATCGCCGAGCGGCAGGAGACGCAGATCCTTCGCGATCCCTTCACCAACAAGCCGTTCGTCCACTTCTACGCGACGCGGCGGGTCGGCGGGCAGGTGATGAACTCGGAGGCGATCAAGCTGCTGAAGTTCGCGGCCTGATACGGGAGCTTCCCCTCCCCCTTGTGGGGAGGGGATTGAGGGGTGGGGGTGCGAAGCGTGAGCTTCGCGCACTCCTTCGGAGCGCTTACCCCCCATCCAACCTTCGCTAAGCCGCTCCGCGGCTAAGCTGCGGTATCCTTCCCCCACAAGGGGGGAAGGGGCTGGCTTGGCGACAGCGTCGGCCGGGTTCTCCCCCTGACCCGGCCGGCGCACCTTCTTTTCACAATCGAAAGGCACGGCGATGATCGTGATCGAGGAGCCGCCGGCGCCGGCGGCGGCGCTGGCCGAGGTGAAGGCGTATCTTCGCATCGGCCATGACGGCGAGGACGCGCTGCTTGCGGGCCTGATCGGGGCCGCGGGTGAGGCCTGCGAGGCCTTCACCAGGCGGGCGCTGATGGTTCGCGAGCTGATCGAGACTCTGCCGGGGACGGGCGCCTGGACCCGGCTCGGGGCGGCGCCGGTGATGGCCATCACCGCAGTCGCGGCCGGCGACGTGCCGCTGGCGCCGGGCGACTATGCGGTCGACATTGACTCCGCCGGCGAGGGCTGGGTGCGGCTGTTGCGGCCGATCGAGGCGGGGCGGGTCACGGCATCGTCCGGCTCGCGGCGCATCTCTACACGATACGCGACGGCGGCGGGCCCCGGGAGCCGCCGGCGGCGGTGACCGCCTTGTGGCGGCCCTGGCGCCGGCTGAGGCTCGGATGACGTTCGACCGGCTGGCCGAGCGGGCGCGGCGGCGGGCCGAGGCGCGGGCGGCGGCGCGGCGCGAGGCGCTCGCGGCGGACCTCGCCGGGGCGCTTCCGCCGGGAGTGAAGGCCGAGGCGGACGACGACGGCGTGGTGATTTCGGGCCGGGGCCTCGGGCGCAGGTTCGCGCTCGACGCGGCCCTGCGCCGGCTGATCGAGGAGAAGACGAGATGAACGCGAGCGGAGCCCTGATCGCGGCGGCGGATGCCGCGCTGAAGACGGTCCCCGGCCTGGCGGGGGTGCACGAGGCGGCGCCGATCCAGGCGGCGATCCCCCACGTCACCATCGGCGCGGGGATGGAGAGCGACTGGGGGCACAAAAGCGGCGCCGGGCGCGAGCTCAGGCTTTCGATCGTGCTTCGCGACGAGGGCGAATCGCCGGCGCGGCTGCGGGCGCTGGCGGACTCGGCGCAGGCGGCGATGGAGGGGATCGAGACCGGCGGCGGCTGGCGGCTGGTGACGCTGGTTTTCGTGCGCAGCATTTTCGCCGCGCAGGCGCCGGGGAAATGGAGCGCGGCGATCGACTATCGGGCGCGGATGATGCGGGAGGATTAAGGCTCCCGCTCGAACGAGAGGGGATCTCGCTTCTCGTTCCTTCTTCCTTCGCGTTCTTCGCGTCTTCGCGTGACAGAAAGGGGATTCGGTTCACGCGAAGCCGCGAAGGGCGCGAAGAAAGGAAAGTGATTCTAGCTCGCGCTGGAATCACGGTGATTCAGGCCGGGCCGACGCGCGTTTAATGCGGCTGCGAGGCTTGCTGGGCGGCCGGAGCCGGGGTCGTTTGCGCCGCGGTCTGCGCCGCCGGCTGGCCGGCGGGCGTGGAGGCCGCGGCGACCTGCGGCGGCTGAGCGCCTTGGAAGCGGTCGTTGAAGTTGAACCGGGCGTCCTCGATCTCGGCATTCGCCGATTCCTCGGCGCTTGCGCGGGTCGATCGCGAAGCGGTGTCGCGGGCGATGATCGCGTTCCGGAAGGCGCTTTGCTCGGTGGCGCAGGCCTGCGGGAATTCGGCGCTGAACTGGGCGGCGGTCTTGCCCGCCTCCATGCTCGAATCGACGAACCGGCCGAGGCAGCGCGTGAAGGCTTCTCGCGAAGCCCTGGTCGTATCGGACGCCTGCATGGACAGCAGCATGGCGATCGCAGTGGCTATCATGTTCCCAACCCCCAACTGATTGAGATCAAGGAGAATGCGCCATGAGTGCGGAAAAGGGAAGCGCCTTTTTGCTGAAGGTCGGAGACGGCGGAGCGCCGCCGGTCTACGCGACGATCGCGGGAATGCGGACGACCCAGATGTCGGTCAACGGCGAAGCGGTGAACGTGACCAGCAAGGACTCGGGCGGATGGCGCGAATTGCTGTCCGGCGCGGGCGTCCGGTCGGTGTCGGTGGCGGCGAGCGGGATCTTCACCGGATCGGCGGCCGAGGCGCGGGTCAAGGCCAACGCGCTATCGGGCGCGATCGACGATTACGAGCTGTCGTTCGAAAGCGGCGAGCGGATGCGCGGGCGCTTCCTTCTGACCCGGCTCGATTATGCCGGCGATTATAATGGCGAGCGGACCTACGCGCTGGCGCTCGAAAGCTCGGGCGCGGTGGTACCGGTTTAGGGTTCACGCGGAGGCGCGGAGAGCCGAGGCCGGAATGGGTTCGCCGGATCGCGAAATTCCGGCGGAGCCGGCGTCGTTCATGCATCGGTGCGGGAGGCGCGGAGAAGGAAGGGTTGGGCCTTCGGCCCCGAGCTACTTCTCCGCGCCTCTCCTTTCTTCTCCGCGTCTCCGCGTGAAAACTTTCGAACTGGAGAAATGCGATGAGCAAAAGGGCGAATGCGGCGCGAGGGGAGGCGCAGATTCAGGTCGGCGATGCCGCGGTTTTGCTGCGGCCGAGCTTCGCAGCATTGTGCGCGGCGGAGGCGGAGCTCGGGCCGCTCTTCGCTCTGGTCGAGCGGGCGGCGGAGGGGCGGCTGACGCTGAGCGAGATGGCGGGGCTGTTCGCGCATTGCGCGGACGGAGCGGCGACGCGCGAGGAGATCGGGGAGGCGGTCGCGGAGATGGGGCTGGCGCGGGTTGCGCCGGTGCTTCGGGTGCTGCTCGGGCAGATCTTGCAGGGTGCGGCTTAGCTCCCTCTCCCCATGGGGAGAGGGTTGGGGTGAGGGGTTAGGATGTCCGAGGATAACCTCCGAAACCGTACCCCCTCACCCTACCTTCTCCCCACGGGAGAGGGTTTTGTCAGTGCTGCTGCAAAGCTTGCCGGACTGGCGGGCGCGTTGCTCGGCTGGCGGCCCGACGAATTCTGGAATGCGACGCCGGCCGAACTCGCGACGGTGATCGCGGCGCTGGCCGGCGACGAGCCCAAGCCGCTCGACGCGAACGACCTCGCCCGGCTCAAGGAGATGTTTCCCGATGGATGAAGAGATCGAAAGGCTGCTGGTCAGCGTCCGCGCCGATACGGCGGGGTTCGCCCGGGACGTGGCGGCGATGCGGGGCGAGCTGGACGGGCCGTTCGCGGCCGGGGCGGAGCGGGCCGGGGCGGCGCTGGAGAATGCGCTGCTTCGCGCGGTCAGGACCGGGCGGCTCGGCTTCGAGGATCTGAAGCGGGCGGCGCTCGCGGCCCTGAGCGAGATCGCCGCCGCCTCGATCCGCGGCGGGATCGGAGCGATCCTCGGCGGCGGCAAGGCGGGCGGGCTCGGCGAGACGATCGCAAGCCTGCTCGCGGCCTTCGCCGGAGCGCCGGGCAAGGCGATCGGCGGCCCGGTCTCGCCCGCGCGGCCCTATCTGGTCGGCGAGCGCGGGCCGGAGCTGTTCGTTCCGACGGCGAGCGGGCGGATCGAGGCGCTGCCCGGCGGGCGCGACATCAGGCTGAGCATCACGATCAACGCCCCCGCGGGGAGCGAGGCGCGCGCGCTGCAGGCGTCGAGCCGGCAGGTGGCGCGGGCGGTGAGGCGGGCGCTGAGCGAGGCGGGTTAGGTTGCGGTTGAAGAAGCTGGATTCCCGCTTTCGCGGGAATGACGGTGGGAATTGAATGCCGATCCAGCCTAATCCGGCGGCCCCCGGAAGCGCTCGCGGGGGCGCTGGGGGGCGGGGGTGGCGCCGGGGCAAATGAGGGTCAGGCGGCGCTCGGCGCGCTGGTAGCGCAGCGAGGAGCAGGCGGCGAACTGGTCGGCGCCGAGGACGAGGTTGAGGCGCGCGACCTGGGCGGCGCGGGCGGCGGTGACGACGATCTCGTCGGGATCGGCCTCGGTCTCGGCGGGCAGAGCGAGGCCGCCGCCATAATCGCCGGTGCGGACGAGGAACAGGCCGACCCGGGCGAAGCCGAGATCGAGCGGGCGCCGGAGCTGCATCGGGCGGACCGGGCGGAGGATTCCGAAGCTGACGGCGCGGCGGCCGGGATCGCCGGCCCAGGCGCCGCCGCGCGCCTGCGCGAGCAAGGCGCCGGCGGCCGCGGTGGCGATGCTCGACGGCTTCCACAGCGAGAATTGGACCGGAAGCGCCCGGCCTTCGAGCGGATAGGGGAAATAGAGGCCGAGCCCGGTGACGAAATCGAGCGCGAGCGAGGCGGCGCTTTCGCCCGCGCGGGCCGCGCCGAGGCGGAAGGTGATGCTGTCATAGGGTAGCAAAGCGGGGCTGATCAGGCCGTCGGCGCCGTCGATAACGGCCCGATCGAACCAGATCGCCTGGATTCGCAGCGCCTGGCCGGCCAGGCGGGCGGTGACGGCGCGGGTGCGGCCGGCGAGGGCGACCGGGCCGATCCGGGCGTAGGACGGGCGGATATACTGGCCTGGGATCCCCGGGCGGCCGCGCATCATCTCGGGCGTGAGCCGCGCGCGCGCGACCGCGTCGGGATTGAGGATGACGAGGCCGGAGGCGGCGGGATCGACGCGAAGGCGAAGCGTGGCGCCGCCAAGCTCGACAGGGATGGTGAAGCCGGATTCGGGGCCGAGCAGGAGATCGGCGGCCGATGCGGCGCCCGGCAGGAGAAGCGCCGCCAGGGCCAGGGCAAAACCGAATGTAAGCCGCGCCGCGCCCGCCATGGCGGCGATGTGTGCGACTCATGCGAGGGGCGGTCAAGTCGCCGGGGCTCAAGGACAAAACGATGATTTATGCGGGTGACGGATCGATCACATGCCCCAGCCGAAGAGCCAGGCGTTTGCCATCACGGCCGCGGCGGAAACCCCGACGAGCGCAACGCCCATGGCAAGGCGCGCAAAGCCTTTGTTGGCAACAAGGCCAATCAAGAGCGGCACACCAATGAAAAGCACGGGGTTAAGCGGGGTGTGGCCTCGCTCGAGGTGAGCCCACGCGCTCGACAGAGCGAATACGGCGAGAAACTGGACCAGCGGGCGCCGCGCCGATCCGCGCAGCCGCAGAGACGGAGCCGGGGGGGTCGGCAGCGATGTCGATGGCGGGAACAGCATTCGAGCGTCCTACGCCTTCGCTCCGACAAGTTGAAGAAGCTGGATTCCCGCGTTCGCGGGAATGACGATCTTAGGAAGTTTCGATGGGACATTGGCTCACCAGGCACGATGCGGCGGCGCGGCTGGGATTCGTCAAGCGCTTCGATCCGCTGTTCTGGACGGTGAACTTCCCGCGGCCGATGATGGCCGCGGCAACCACAATCGCGCCGGACGCGCTTCGGGTCGACGCGGTGTTCTACCGCAGGAGCGACCTCGCCGGGCTGATCTGGGAGGCCGAGGACCGGCACGACCACCCTTTGCTCGCCTATGAGACGGCGCGCGATTTCCGCCGCTGCCGGCTGAGCTTTCGCTGGCGTTCGGAAGGGCTGATGCCGCTCGATGCCGCCAACGGGCCGACCCTGACGATCGAAGGCCGCGACGAGGCGGGGGCGGCGCGCGCCTGGTACGTCCGGCTGTGGAATAATGCGGTCGGATCGGGCGAGGACGCGGTGGTGACTCTCGACTTCGCCGCGCTGGCGGGAGGCTGGGAGGGCGACGATCCGGTCTGGGCGGGCGACGTCGACAGGATATTCGTTTCGCTGGCCGCGCCCGGCTATGACGGGACGGACTCGCCGCTCGACGCTCCGGCGGAGGGCTGGGCCGAGCTCAGCGGCATGAGCTGCGATGGATCCGGGTCGGTGCTGGGACAAGGCGACGTGCTCGTGCCCGAGCACGCCTTGCGCATCGCGACCGGCTATGATGATCTCTACCACCTGACGCCGGCGCGCGTGCTTCGGATGGCGCTTGGCCTAGGCTATCGCGGTGCGCTCAGCCATTATGTCGGGATGAGCCATTATTTCCGGCTCGAGGCGGTGGGCGGCGCCTTTTACGTCAGCCTCGCGGGCGGAGTGCTCAACGGCCCCTGCGCCGCCTGGCACCGCGACTTCGCGGCGCGGGCCGCGGCGCTCGGGTTTAGCCCGATCTTCTCGCTCTCCTACGAGCTGCTCGACCAGCATTGCTGGAACGACTGGAAGCAGCGCGACCTGGAGGGCGCGCCGGCGCTCACGGCATGGGAGCCGCCGTCGGCTTTGCTGTCGCCGGCGAACGCCGGGGCGATGGGCTATTTGCGGCTCGTCGCTCGGGCCTTCGCGGGCATCCTGCGCGACGCGGGACTGCCGGTGCGCTTCCAGGTCGGCGAGCCCTGGTGGTGGGTGACGGCGGACGGCGGCATCTGCCTCTACGACGCGGCGGCCGTGGCGGCCTTCGCGCCGGTGGCGATCGCGGTCGTCAACGGGCCGCTGAATGAAGCGCAGGAGGCGACGCTCGACGCCGCGGGCGCGTGCCTCGCGGCCTCGACCGCCGCCTTGTGCGCGGCGGTGCGCGAGGAGGCGGCGGGGGCCGAGTGCCTGCTGCTCGTCTACCTGCCGGGCGTGCTGGCGTCGCCGGACATCGCCCGGGCCAATGTGCCGACCGGCTGGGCCGCGCCGCTTTTCGACGTGCTCCAGCTTGAGGACTACGATTGGGTGGTTGAGGGGCGCGGGAGGAGCGGGGCGGCGGCGACGGCGATGGCCGAGCGGCTCGGCTATCCGGTTTCGGAGCAGCATTATTTCGCCGGCTTCGTGCTCGACGGCGCCGATACGCATCTGTGGCCGCGGATCGAGGCGGCGGCCGAGGCGGCGTTCGAGCGCGGAACGGCCGAGGTGTTCGCCTGGGCGCTGCCGCAGGTGGCCCGCGACGGCTTCGTCCATTTCGATTTGGGAGAGACTGACATGGATGCCTTCGCGGACGTCCGCTTTCCGATCGCGCTCGGGCGCGAGGCGAGCGTGGCGCCGGCCTTTTCGACGGCGGTGGTGACGACCGCCGGCGGGGCCGAGCAGCGCAATTCGGAGTGGGCCGACGCCCGGCTCTCCTTCGACGCCGGGCCGGGATTGCGCAGCGAGGAGGATTTGCAGGCGCTGCTCGCCTTCTTCCGCGCGCGGCGCGGGGCGGCGCAGGGATTCCGGATCGAGGACCCGTTCGACAACAGCTCGAACGGGATGAGCCTCGAGCCCGGGGCGGCGGACCAGCTGCTTGGCATGGGCGACGGCGTGAGGACGGAGTTCCCGCTGATCAAGGCCTATGGGCAGCAGGTCCGCCGCATCACCCGCCCGGTGGCGGCGAGCGTTCGGGTGTCGGTGACTGGCGTGGAGATGGCCGGCGGCTGGGCGCTGGGCGGGAAGGGCGTCGTCGCCTTCGACGATCCGCCGCCCGAGGGTGCGGAGGTGAAGGCGGGCTTCCGCTTCGACGTGCCGGTTCGCTTCGCCGAGGACCGGCTGGAGCTGAGCCGGGCCACGTTTCTCGCGGGGGAGGTGCCGAGCGTGCCGATGATCGAGGTGCGGGAATTGTAGCCCCTCTCCCCTTGTGGGAGAGGGGTTGGGGTGAGGGGTGCGCTCGCCTTGCGAGCGCGCGACGCTCCGCGTCGCTACCCCTCATCCAACTCCGCCTAAGCTCACTTCGTTCGCCAAGGCTACGTATCCTTCTCCCACAAGGGGAGAAGGGGAGAGGTTCGTGATGACCGACTTCCTTCAACCCGACCTCACCACCGTCGCCCTGTGCTGGCGGCTGGAGCGCCACGACGGCGTGGCGCTGGGGTTCACCGGGCACGACCGCGACCTGGCGATCGGCGGCCTCACCTACCGCGCGGCGCCGGGGATGCTGCCGTCGGCGATCGGCCTGTCGGACGGGTTCGATCCCGCGAGCCTGGACATCAAGGGCGCGCTGACCAGCGATGCGATCCGGGCCGAGGATTTGCGCGCCGGGCGCTGGGACGGGGCGGCGCTGAGCCTGTTCATGACCGACTGGGAGGCGCCGGGGGCGGAGGTGTTGCCGATCGCTCGCGGCG
>Ga0209468_1000439_pt1 | contig 20264 bp, 23 predicted proteins | sample GraSoiAngelo_102_FD_185871 | JGI IMG/M metagenome (GOLD analysis project Ga0209468, IMG submission 185871) | Grasslands soil microbial communities from the Angelo Coastal Reserve, California, USA - 14_0903_02_40cm (SPAdes) (version 2) | ecosystem: Environmental > Terrestrial > Soil > Grasslands ...
GGGTGTCAGCCGGAAGTGGATGGGCAACGGCCGGGTCGAGGATCACTGGCGAGAGACCGACGTGCGCGTCGAGGGTCCGATCGTGGAATATCTGCAGGGCGCATTCGCCGACAACTGGCTGGAGGCCACCGGCATCGTCCTCGGCGGTGACGCCTATTTCCCGCGGCTCCCGGTGGCCGGCACGGTCCACGCGCAGATCATCCGCAGCTCACCGGCGGGCGGGAGCGCCGCCATGTACACGGCGTTCCTTCTCGCGATGTCGGCCGCGCGGCGCTCGATCTACATCACCAACCCCTACCTGGTGCTCGATGATCGCATGAGCGAAGCGCTGCTGATCGCCGTCAGGCGCGGCGTCAAGGTCGTCGTCCTGACGCCGGGCGCGATCGATCACAACCTGGTCCGGCAGGCCAGCCGCGGGAAGTGGGGGAAGATGCTCAAGGGCGGCGTGCAGATCTACGAGTATCTGCCCGCCCTGCTGCACGCCAAGATGATGGTGATCGACGGCGTGTGGGCGACCGTCGGGAGCACGAATCTGGATAATCGGTCGTTCGCGCTCAACGACGAGCTGAACCTCGTCGTCTACGATGCGCCGACGGCCCAGCGCCATCATCAAAGAGGACCTCGGCTACTCACGCCTGGTCGATTACCGCCACTGGCGGGCTCGCAGCCTGATCGATCGCTTCATGGAGCTGCTGGCGACGCCGATCCGCGATCTGCTCTAGGAGGCGGGGAATGACCCCCGCCTCCCGAGCGTTCTAGAGAGTCCGCCGGGATACGACAAGGCGGTAGAGGGCGAGCACGATCACCGCGCCGATGACGGCCATGATGAAGCCGGCCGCCTCACCTTCGTGATAGAGGCCCATCACCCGGCCGATCCATCCGCCGAGCAGCGCCCCGACGATCCCGAGGACGATGGTCACGACGATACCGCCCGGGTCCGCCCCCGGCATGATCAGCTTGGCGACGATACCGACGACGAGGCCGAATACGACCCACAGCAGGATGTCCATCGCGCGCTCCTTTCAGAGCAGTCAACATCCGTACTGGGGGAGTGCAGTGCACACCCAGTGCCAGAAGCGCGCGGATGTAAAACTTACTCGTCGTCTCGACGCTGCCAGGCTTCGAGGACGCGGGTGACGCCGAAGGCGGTGAGCCCCACGAGAGGCACGGTGAGCACGCCGGGGAGGAAGGCTTCGTCGAAGGGCAGCGTCATGGCCGCGCGAAACGCGGCCACTCCGAGAACGTTGGACACGAGAAAAAACGCGACCCAGGCGGTCATGCGCATGCGTGATTCGGCCTCCACGGGAAGTGTGACGCGTCGTCGAGCGGTCGCATCGTACGCCATCGCGCGCGCAGAAAGAAGAAGAAAGCTACCCTATCGCCACGGTTGGCACGCCATTCGCTAATTCCATCGAGCATGAGTTTGTGCGCTTCGTGCGGCCTGCAACTGACGGGAGACGCCGCGCTCTGCCCGCATCATCACTGCGTGTACGGCGACGACTGGGCGGTGGCGAACCGCATCATGTGTGACTTCTTCCATCGCGGAAAGATTCCGCCGCGGCTGACGCAGATGGAACGCGACGACGAGTTCTGGGCGCACACGGGCGAAGCCGCCTGACGATCAGCCCGCGAGGGCTTCAGGCGGCGCCGGCGCTTCAGGCGCGTAGAACGACGACTCGCGCACGCCCCGCGCGCACTGCCGGGTGAACTCGATGAGGTGGTGACTCACCACCGCGGTGTTGATGAGGGCCTCGAGCTCACCCGCCCTCAGCATCGGCAGGGCCGCCTTCCAGAACGTGCGCCGATAGTCACCGCGGATCCCCACCCGCCAGAACAGCCGGCCGAGGATCGCGAGCCCCATGAGGACGTTCCGCCACGACGCGCGCTCGCGGTTCGTCGGAAACGGGAGCCGGTTGGAAAATGTGTGTTCGACGTTGTAGATATAGCGCTCGTAGACGGCGGCCGGCTCGTAGGCCGTGGTGATGCACCGCAGCCACATGTCCAGCACGCTCTCGTACGGCATGCGGAACGCGATGTTGGATTCCCGTCCCTCGTCGGGCAAGAGGCGCCCCTCGGCTTCCAGCCGCCGCCAGAGCGGCGTGCGCGGGAGCGCGTAGAGGATGTTGATGGTGAGGATCGGGATCGCGGAGGCCTGCACGAAGTCGATGATGCGATCGGCCGTGTCGGGCGTGTCGGTGTCGAGGCCGATGATGATGCCGGAGACGACCTCGAAGCCGTAGCGGTTGAGCGTGCGCACGGCCTCCAGCAGTGGCATGCGCAGATTCTGATCCTTCGACATGAAGCGCAGGGCCTGGGGCTCTGGCGTCTCGATGCCGCAGAAGATCGTGACGAACCCCGCCTCCCGCATGAGCGCCAGCACCCGCTCGTTCTTGGCGATGTTGAGCGTCGCCTCGCAGGCGAACCGCAGCGGATACCGGTGCGCGCGCTGCCATTCGATCAGGTGGGGCAGGAGCTCGAGCGTCGCCTTCTGGTTGCCGATGAAGTTGTCGTCGACGAAGTAGACACTGGCCGCTCCTCCGGCCACGATCTGGTCGAGCTCGGCCAGCACCTGGGCCGGCGTCTTGAGCCGCGGATTCTTGCCATAGAGCGCGGGGATGTCGCAGAACTCGCACGAGTACGGGCAGCCGCTCGAGAACTGGATGTTAGCGAGGAAGTACCGCCGGATCGGCGTCAGGTGATAGGCCGGCACCGGGAAGTCGGACAGGGGCAGGCGCGTGGCCGTCTCGAAGCGTAGCGGGCGGCGCGGCCGCCCCCTATGGGTGTCGAGGTACTCGATGATGCGGTCGGTGGCATCGCCGAGCTCGCCGACGTGCAGGAGGTCGGCCTCCGGATAGTACTCGGGACAGCTCGAGACCGAGGGCCCGCCGAGGACGACCACGCGCCCGTGACGGTGCGCGCGCGCGACGATGTCGTTGATGAAGGCGCGCTGCACGTGCATCCCCGACACCAGCACCGCGTCCGCCCATTGAAAATCCGCGTCGCTGGCGGCGCCGGCGTTCTCGTCGACGAAGCGGACGTCCCACGTCTCCGGGAGGTAGCTGGCCACGACGAGCAGGCCCTGCGGCGGCATGAACGCGCGGACACGGCCGCCAAAAAACGGATATGCATACTGAAAGGTGCCGAACGACGGAGCGTACCGCGGTGAAACGCAGAGGACCCGCCGCCGTCGTGTGGAGAGATAGCGGGTACGCATGACCGTCGATTTCAGGATACCGTACTTCCGTTAAAATGCGAGCCGAGGAGGACCATCGATGGATCCCAAGAACGTGAAGGCCGTCGTCACCGGCGGCGCCTCCGGCCTCGGCCGGGCGACCGTGACGCGCATCGTCTCCGCCGGCGGGCGCGCGGCGATCCTCGATCTCGCCTCGTCGACCGGCGCCGACGTCGCCAAGACGCTCGGCGCGCGGGTCGCGTTCGCGCCGGCCGACGTGACGAACGGCCCGGCCGTGGAGAGCGCGCTCGAGGCCGCGCGAAGCGCCATGGACGGCGTGAACGTGCTGGTCAACTGCGCGGGGATCGGCACGGCGATGAAGACGCTCGGCAAGCAGGGCCCGGCGCGCCTCGAAGACTACACGCGGGTCATCACCGTCAACCTCATCGGCACCTTCAACTGCATCCGGCTCACCGCCGCCGTCATGGCCAAGAACGCGCCCTCCGGTGAGGGCGAGCGCGGCGTCATCGTGAACACCGCGTCGGTCGCCGCCTTCGACGGCCAGATCGGACAGGCCGCCTACTCGGCCTCCAAGGGAGGCATCGTGGGCATGACCCTGCCCGTCGCGCGCGATCTCGCCGAGCTCGGCATCCGCGTGATGACCATCGCGCCCGGCATCTTCGACACGCCACTGCTCGCCACGCTGCCCGAGCCCGTTCGCATCTCGCTCGGCAAGCAGGTCCCCTTCCCGCCCCGACTCGGCCGGTCCGAGGAGTACGCGGCGCTGGTGCTGCACGTCGTCGAGAACGTCATGCTGAACGGCGAGACCATCCGGCTCGACGGCGCGATCAGGATGTCGCCTCGGTGATTATGTATCAGGGCACGGGCATCCGGGCTCCCCACGATTTTTGAAACGGCCGCGGGCACCCGGGCCGTTGTCCGGGCATTTCAGCGCTCGCCTCGCCGCGCGACGCGTCTCGGCTCGTTGTCCGGGCATTTCAGCGCTCGCCTCGCCGCGCGACACGTCTCGGCTCGTTGTCCGGGCATTTCAGCGCTCGCCTCGCCGCGCGACGCGTCTCGGCTCGCACGGCGGGCCCGCGGAATCACCCGCGGCGATTGCTCGGTCTGGCGATCAGAGCTGTAACTCTCCGGGACGCTGTCCAAGCGTGAGAACCTCGCACACCGTCTTCGATCGCCGCTCGCCGCTGTCGGGACGGGTGCGGGTCATCGAGGACACGGCCGAGCGCCGTCTGATCGTGGCGGGCGACACGCTGTCGGTGTACCCGCTCGGCGGCAAGTGGGACCGCGTGACCCGCGAGTACTGGTGGCACGCGATCGACGCGGCGCCGGTCCCGGCGCGCCCGTCCGCGCTGTTCGTGGGCCTGGGCGGGGGCACGTCGCTCCACGTGCTCCGCGCGAGGTGCCGCCCGCGCAGCGTCACCGTCATCGAGCGCGATCCCGTCATCCTGGAGGCCGCCCACGACTGGTTCGGCCTCGAGCGCGTGCCCGGCGTGGAATACCTCACCGGCGAGGCCGACGTCGTCGCGCGCTGGCTCAACGCCGCCCGGCGGCGCTTCGATTTCGTCTTCGAGGATGCGACCTATGCCGAGCCGCTCGAACGCTCGCTGCCGCTGCTCCGCGCGCTGGTTCCGCTGCTCTCCCGCCGCGGTGTGCTCGTGATCAACCGTCACCGCCGCGGCGACGCTCACCGCCTGGCCGCCACGCTGCGCCCGCACTTCGAGTCCGTGCGGCTGCGGCGCGTCAGGCGCGCGGCCGAGAACGTGCTGATCGTCTGCGCTAAGCTCGCGGCAGGCGCTTGAGACGCAGGCGGTGGGGCCGCTCGGCCTCGGCGCCGAGACGGCGCCGCCGGTCGGCCTCGTAATCCTGGTAATTGCCCTCGAACCACACCACGCGGCCCTCGTCCTCGAAGGCGAGCATGTGGGTGGCGATGCGGTCGAGGAACCAGCGGTCGTGGCTGATCACGATCGCGCAGCCCGCGAAGTCGAGCAGGCCGTCCTCGAGGGCACGCAGCGTGTCCACGTCGAGATCGTTGCTGGGCTCGTCGAGGAGCAGCACGTTGCCGCCGCTCTTGAGCATCTTGGCCAGGTGCAGGCGATTGCGCTCGCCGCCCGAGAGCTCGCTGACGCGCTTCTGCTGATCGCTGCCCTTGAAGTTGAACGAGGCGACGTAGGCGCGCGACTGCAGCTTCCGGCCGCCAACGTCGAGGACGTCCTGGCCGCCCGAGATCTCCTCCCACACCGTCTTCTTGCCGTCGAGGGCGTCACGACTCTGGTCGACGTAGGCAAGCTTCACGCTGTCGCCGACCCGCAGCGTGCCGCGGTCGGGCGTGTCCTGGCCGGCGATCATGCGGAAGAGCGTCGTCTTGCCGGCACCATTGGGCCCGATGACGCCGACGATGCCACCGCGGGGCAGCCGGAAGGAGAGGTCGTCGATCAGCACGCGATCACCAAAGGCCTTGCCGACCGTTGCCGCCTCGACGACGACGTCGCCGAGACGCGGTCCCGGCGGGATGGCGATCTCGAGCGCGGCGGCCCGCTGCTCGAAGGACTCGCCGAGCATGGCGTCGTACGCCTGGAGCCGGGCCTTGGACTTGGCCTGGCGCGCCCGGGGCGCCATCTTCACCCATTCGAGCTCACGCGCGAGCGTGCGCTGGCGGGCGAGGTCGGTCTTTTCTTCCTGCTCCAGGCGCTGGCGCTTCTGCTCGAGCCAGGACGAGTAGTTGCCTTCCCACGGGATGCCGTGCCCCCGGTCGAGCTCGAGGATCCACCGCGCGACGTTGTCGAGGAAGTAGCGGTCGTGCGTAATGGCGACGACCGTGCCCGCGTAGTCCTTGAGGAACCCTTCCAGCCACGCCACCGACTCGGCGTCGAGATGATTGGTCGGCTCGTCGAGCAACAGCATGTCGGGGCGCGCGAGCAGCAGACGGCAGAGCGCGACACGCCGGCGCTCGCCCCCGGAGATCTTCGCCACGTCCATGTCGCCCGGCGGCACGCGGAGCGCGTCCATCGCCAGCTCGACGGTCCGATCCAGATCCCACGCGTCGACGGCGTCGATCTGGTCTTGCAATCGTCCCTGCTCCTCGAGCAGCTTCTCCATCTCGTCGTCGGCGAGTGGCTCGCCGAGACGCGTGCTGACCTCTTCGAAGCGCTGGAGCAGCGCGCGCGTGCTGGCGACTCCGTCCTCGACGTTGCCCCGCACGTCCTTGGCCGGATCGAGCTGCGGCTCCTGCGACAGGTAGCCGATCTTGAGCCCGGCGGCCGGAGACGCCTCGCCCTGGAAGTCGTCGTCCACGCCGGCCATGATGCGCAGGAGCGTCGATTTGCCCGCCCCGTTGGCGCCCACCACGCCGATCTTGGCGCCGTGGAAGAACGAGAGCCAGATGCCGCGCAGGATCTCCCGCTTGGGCGGGACGACTTTGCGGAGGTCTTTCATCACGAATGCGTATTCGCCGGCCATCTATGCCGCCCCCAGTAAGCGCCGGTGCTCCGGCATCATGCAGCGATCCTGGACGACCTTGATTCCCGCCCGCGCCAGCGCCTCGGCCGCCGCGTCGTTCCGGATGCCGAGCTGGAACCACACGGCCTGAGGTCGCCAGCGAAGCCCGAGGATCTCGCTGGCGTGGCCGGGCAGGAACTGCGGCCGCCGGAAAATCTCGATGACGTCGACCGAGCCGGCGAGCTCGGCGAGGCTCCCGACGACGCGCACGCCGTGAATCGTCTCGCCGACCAGCTTGGGGTTGACGGGATGGATCCGGTAGCCGCGTGCCGCGAGATAGGCCGGCACGTAATAGGCCGGCTCGTGGGCGCCGATCTTGGCGCCGATGACCGCGACCGATTTCGCCGTCCTCAAGATCGCACGCAGGCCCGCGTCGTCATCGACCACGAGCTCCGTCCACTCACTCATGCCGCCGACGTTCTCACGTCGTCCACATCGCGGCAAGGATCTGCGGGCCGAAGGACTCGACGCGCCACCGCCGGATGCCTTCCACGCGTGACAGCGCCTCGAGGTCGCGGGGCGCGGCTTCCGCGATGGGACGCATGAGCCGATTCGGCAGGACGACGCCCGACTCGAGCCCCGTCGCGGGCGCCGCGTCGGTCCGCCACTGCCGCAGTAGCTCGATGCGCCGCCGCACCGGCCCCGGCACCGACGGGAGCCGCGGCGGTCGTGGCGCCACGGGCAGCTCGGACTCGGGCAGGGCCTGAGCACGGGCGATCGCCTCGAGCATCGCCTGGCCCCAGCGACCGACGACGCGCGGCGTGCAGCCCGGGATCTTGCCGAGGTCGGCGACGGTGCGGGGCGCCGCCACGGCCAGGGCGACGAGCGTGGCGTCGCCGAGCACCTTGAACGGTGGACGATCCGCGCTCCTGGCGAGCCGCTCGCGGAGCTGCCAGAGCGCCCTGAGAATTCCGACCTGCCGCAGCGTGAGATCGCGCGCGCCCTTGAGCCGGAAGAACGCGTCGGGGTCGGCCGGACGCTCGGCCACCGCCTCGGCTGCGAGCGCGGCGCACTCTTCCTCCACCCAGTGCAAGCGTCCGGCGGCGCGGAGCGGCTCCACCAGGCGGTCCTTCAGCGCCAGCAGGTGCAACACGTCGGCGGCCGCGTAGCGTTCCTGGGCTTCGGTCAGCGGACGCACCGACCAGTCGTCTTTCTGGCGCGACGGTGGCAGCTCGACGCCGAGATACTCGCGCAGCAACACGTCGAGGCCGAGGGTCGAAGATGGCGCCGAACGTGAACCCGTAGCGGCGCTTGAGGTGGACGAGGTCGTTGTCGCCGGCGTGCAGGACCACCTGCGGCCGCTCGCCGCCGACGAGCTTGCCGAGCGGCTCGAGATCGGCGAGCGCCAGGGGATCCACGAGCCACGCCTGGTCAGCGCGATCGGCGATCTGGATCAGCGCCAGCCGCTCCGGATAGTGATGGAGGCTGTCGCCTTCGGTGTCGAGCGCGATCTCGTCGAGCCCGGCGAGATGGCGCACCATCTCCTCGAGATCGGCCGCGGTCGAGATCCAGCGTGGCGTGGCTAGGGCTTTCGGGCGAGGACGGCCTGCTCGAGTCGCTGGAAGCGCCGACGCAACGGCTCGAGGCCCTCCTCATGAGTGATGACGTACAGCCGATTGTCCTTGATGGCCGCGATCGTCATCGCCGCGACCGTGTCCGGATCGAGCGTGCGGCCGATCAGATCGACGGGCGTGGAGGCGGGCTTCTCGTTGCGCAGCGTGGCCGGTCGATTCCGCTCGCTCGCGCGGATCTGGGTGGCCACACCCATCGGGCAGAGCACCGACACGCCGATGCCGTAGGGCCGCAGATCCTTGGCGAGCGTCTCGGAAAGCCCGACCACCGCGTACTTCGACGTGTTGTAGACACCCAGCCCCTGCGAGGCGATGAGTCCGGCCATCGACGCCGTGTTGACGACGTGGCCACCGTCGCGCTGGGCGATCATCCGCGGCAGGAAGGCCTCGAGCCCGTGAATCACGCCCCAGAGGTTGACGCCGAGCGTCCACTCCCAGTCCCGGTGGGTGGCCGTCTCGAGCCCACCCCAGATCGCCACGCCGGCGTTGTTGCAGAGGACGTGGACACGGCCGAGCGCCGAGAAGGCGCGGTCGGCGAGCGCCTGCACCTGGGCCCGGTCGCTCACGTCGGTACGGACGGCGAGCGCGCGTCCGCCCCGCGCCTCGATTCGCTTGACGGTCTCGGCGAGGCCGGCCTCGTCGACGTCGGCCACGACGACGGCCGCGCCTTCCGCAGCGAGGCCCTCGGCCAGAGCACGACCGATGCCACTGGCGCCGCCGGTGACGACGCCCACACGTCCCCTCAACGATTCGACAGCCGTCTCCTTGCGCTACTGGATTACGCCGAGGCTCTGCCCTCGAGCAGCGGCCGCAGCACCGTCTCCAGACGGTCCATGTCGGCGGGCTTACGGAGGAAGGCGGCGAATCCGGCCTCCTCGGCCTTGAGTAAGGTAGCCGGGCTCATGTCGCCGGTCAACGCGACGATGGGCACCCCCGCGGCGACGGGATACTGGCGCAGGCGGGTGGCGAACTCGAAGCCGTGGATGCCGCGCAAGCGGAGATCAAGGAGGACGACGGTCGGTCGGGTGCGAACGGCGAGCTCGAGGCCATTCTCCCCGGACTCGGTCATCAGGACGCGAGCGTCGGGGAACAGCGCGGTCAGGTACTCGCCAAGGGCCTGGCGCGTGTCGGTGTCATCCTCGACGACCAGAATGACGGCCATCGGCCCAAGTGTACAGTGCTGGCCCTCCGGAATCAGGTTGATCAGGCGGTCGAGGCCAGCCCGTCGGGCTCGAGCCAGGTGGGCTGCCGGCCGGTACGGCGCAGCGCCGCCATCACCCGAGCCGGATGCCCCCAGTCGCTCCAGCCGACGTCCTTCACCCTGACGGCGAGGAGCCGATCGGGCACGCGGACCAGCACGCGGGCCGAGAAGCTCAGCGGAGCCAGATGGGCGTAGACCATCGCCGCGACGGCCTCTTCCTGGGGGGTACCCAGCGCCTGGCGGAGGGGCACGAACGTGACGAGGGCCTCGGGCACCGTCGCACGAACACAGTCGATGAACGCGCTGGTCCAGCCAACCATCACGAAGCTGTTCCAGAGACAACGGCGCTCGAGGAGCAGGCGCGCCAGCGTCGGCGACGGCTTCTCCCAGAATCGCCGGACCGGAAACACCGGCGGGCCGTCGACCGGCAACGGCAGCCGCGACGGCTCGACCCAGCCGTAGTCGGTCTCTGGCGTCTCGGCCTCGATGCCGAGGAGCACGACGCGACCGGGCAGCGCGCGCACCAGCTCCACCGCGCTCTCGACGTACGTCATGAACGCTCGATCGTCGATCACATCGTGGTCGGACGGCAGGATGGCGATCGGCACGTCGCCGGCCAGATGCTCGACGCGCATCACGGAATACACGATGCCGGCCAGCGTGCCCTGATTGCTCGGCTGAACGACCAGGCAGCCGGGCGCGAGATCCGACGACAGCGGACCGAAGTACTCGCGGTGCTCTTGGGTCACGACGGCGACCTGGCGATCTGGCCTGACTAGCAGCCCGGCGCGACGGCGCGTGCGATCGAACATGGTCTCGCCGTCGACCAGCGCGCAGAATTGTTTGGGACGAAGATCACCCGCGATCTTCTGAGTCAACGAGCGCAGACGAAGGCCGTCACCACCGGCCAGGATGATGGCCCAGGCATCAGGTCTATTGGCGCTCATGGCGGCGCACGAGGGGAGCAACAACTGTGCCCCGGCCTGTGGCAACGAAGCCCACGCCATGTGCAACATCTCGACGTCACCGACTCGCGCACAGGGCAACAATCTTCCCAGGTTGGAGAGAAAGGTTATCCGCGCGTGGTACGATGCGGCGCGCCAGGCCCAGAGGAGACCATGACGAAATCCGTCAGCGTGGTCCATCATGCCGATCGCCGGACCGACGTCGTCATGCCGTATGCTCCCGGCATCGTCGTCCGCCGGGGCCATCTGGTCTTTTTGTCAGGCGTGACCGCGGCGCCCGTGTATCACAGTCATCCACATCGCGACGAGGAGTTCGACCTGCCGGCCACGATGCGCGAACAGGCGACGCTGGCGATGGAGAACGTCAAGAAGACGCTGGAGGCCGCCGGCTGCACGCTCGGCGATCTCGTGTCGGCGACGCGTTACGTGACGAACGTGGCGGAGCAGGATGACATGAACCGCGTCTGGGCTCAGTACCTCGGCGACCATCTGCCGACGTCGACCACGGTCGAAGTTTCGCGCCTGGCCACGCATGCGCGCTGCAAGCTCGAGATCAGCGCCATCGCAATCGTTGATGACGCAGTGCAGATGCCCCGTCGCCGGCGGGCGACGCGCAAGCCGAGCGCTCGCAAAGGTCGGAGACGGTGATGGCAACGCTGGGGTTCGTCGGTCTCGGCGCGATGGGAAGCCGCCTGGCCCGTCGCTTGCTCGCCGCGGGCCACACGGTCGTCGGCTACAACCGGACACCAGAGAAGGCGCGCGATCTCGTCACCGCCGGGCTCCGGCTCGAGAAAACGCCAGGGGCCGTCGCGGCCTCCACCGAGGCGGTCTTCAGCATGGTGACCGACGACGCCGCGCTCCGCGCGGTGGCTCTGGCTCCGGACGGCATCGTCGGCGCGCTCGGACCAGGCACGACGTACGTGGAGATGAGCACGGTGAGCCCGGCGCTCACGCGCGAGATCGGCGACGCCGTGGCCCGTCGGGGCGCGACGATGCTCGACGCCCCGGTCTCCGGCAGCACGATCACCGTCGAGCAGGGTCAGGCCTCGATCGCCGTCGGCGGTGACGCCGCCGCCCTCGAGCGTGTCCGGCCGTATCTGCTGACCATGGGGCCGGGCGGGATCACGCACGTCGGCCCGCTCGGGCTCGCCAAGGCGATGAAGGTCGCGACCAATCTCGGGCTCGCCGTCCAGATGCTGGCGTTCAGCGAAGCGGTGCTGCTCGCCGAGAAATCGGGGATTCCGCGCGAGACGGCGGTGGAGGCCTTGCTCAAATCCGTCGTTGCGTCGCCGATGGTGAAGTATCGTGGCCCGTTCGTCATCGGCAAGATGCCGACCGACGCGTGGTTTCCGGTGCCGATGATCCAGAAGGACCTGCAGCTCGCCCTCGACCAAGGCCGCGCCGTCGGCGTGCCGTTGCCCACGACGGCCCTGGTCCAGGAATGGCTGACGATGGCGCGCGGCCTGGGCCTCGGCCACTTCGACTTCGGCATCCTGTTCGACGTGCTGGCGTCGCTGAGCGGAGCCCCGGCGAGCAAGAAGCCCGACCGCCGGTGACGCTCGCCGCGCCGCTCGACGTCTATCGCGACGTCGTCCGCCCGGAGTGGATCGATAACAACGGCCACATGAACGTCGGCTACTACCTGGTCGTCTTCGACTACGCGACCGACGCGTTCTTCCGCTGGGTCGGCCTCGACGACGCTCATCGACGCGCGGCCGGCGTGACCACGTTCTGCCTCGAAGCCCACGTCACCTACCACCGGGAAGTCCTCGCCGGCGATCAGCTCCGCTTCACGACTCTGCTGCTCGGTCACGACGACAAGCGCATCCACTACTTCCACGAGATGCACCACGCGACGGCCGGCTATCTGGCGGCGACCAACGAGCTGATGTCGCTCCACGTGAGCCAGGCCACGCGCCGGGCCGCGCCGATGGCCCCGACGGTCCGCGAGCGTCTGGTGTCGATCCAGGCGGTCCACGAGGCGGTGCCGCGCCCGTCGCAGGTCGGCCGCAGCATCGGCCTCGCCAACCGGCCGGCCGCGCGCTGACGGCTCGTCGTGAGCGCCCGCCACGCGAGGATCGCCCCATGACGCATCACCGCAGGTGGCTGCTCACGGTCGCCGCGATCCTGCTGGGCACGGCCGCGGCCGGAGGATGCGCGCCAGGACGGCAGCTTCCCGACGTGCCGTACGTCGTGACGCCCGAGCGCGTGATCGAGGAGATGCTGCAGATCGCGAGCGTCGGCCCGAACGATCTGCTCTACGACCTGGGCTCGGGCGACGGGCGCATCGTCATCGCGGCGGCCCGGAAATTTGGAACGCGAGGCGTCGGTATTGAGATCGATCCGGCGCTGATCGAGGTGGCCAACGAGAACGCGCGCCAGGCGGGCGTGACGCACCTCGTGCGCTTCGTGCACGGCGACATCTTCGTGGCCGACTTCGCCCAGGCGACCGTGGTGACGCTTTACCTGCTCCCCGAGCTCAACCTCCGGCTCCGCCCCAGGCTCCTGACCGAGCTCGCCCCGGGCACGCGGGTCGTCTCACACAACTACGACATGGGCTCCTGGGTGCCCCAGCGCTCCCACCGGGTCACCGTGGATTCCCGGACTCACTACATCTACTTCTGGGTCGTGCCGACCGCTCACTTGCGTCCCTCGTGACCGGTCACGCGCAGGCAGAACGCGCCGACGTGCTCGGCGAGCGCGCGCGCTGACGCGTAGCTTTCGGCGTTGACGGCCCTGAGGCGCTCGGCCGCGCGCTCGGCCTCGGCGCGAATCTTCGCCTCGTCGACCGTCAAGAGCCGTCCGTGCTCGAGGACGAGCCGGCCCCCCACCATCACGCTGTCCACGGCCGCGCCGCTCTCCGTGTTGACGAGCTGGAGCAGCGCATCGTTCAGGGGGACCCAGCCCGTGCGGGACAGATCGAGGAACACCACGTCGGCCTTGAAGCCCGGCAGGAGCCGGCCGATCCGACCCATCCCCAGCACGCGGGCGCTGCCTTCGGTGGCGAGCGTGAAGGCTTCACCGGCGGTGATCCACTCGCGGTAGTCGAACGTCTGGACCCGCGAGAGATACGCGCAGAGCCGCATCGCTTCGAACATGTTCTGCGTGTCCGACGAGCTGGCCGAGTCCGTCCCCAGGCCCACGCGGAGCCCCGCCGCGAGCATCGCGCGCACGCGCGCGACGCCGGAGCCGAGTCGCAAGTTGGACATCGGGTTGTGGGCGATGCTCGCCCCCGCCCCCGCGAGCCGTCGGACGTCGTCGTCCTCGAGCCAGACGCCGTGGGCGCCGCTGAAGCGAGGGCCGACGACGCCGAGGGCATCGAGGTGCGCGGTCAACGACGTGCCGTACTTCTCGATGCCGAGGACGGCCTGGCCACGCGACTCGGCCAGGTGCATCTGGAGTGGAACGTCGAACTCGCGGGCGAGATCGCGACAGGCGCCGAGAAAGCCGTCGCTGCAGTGTAGCGGGATGGTGGGACCGATCCCGGGCGCGACCTCGCTGCGATCGATCGGCCACGCTTTGAGGATGTCGCGGCACGTCGTCGCGCTCGCCTGGCCCGGCGAAGCGCGCAGGCCTTCGACCTGACGGCGAACCGCGTCGGGGAGCGACGCCAGCAAGCCGGGCAGCGCCTGCCACAGCGTCAGGTCGGCCATCATCGGCGCGACCACCGCGCGCACGCCGACCTGCTGGTAGGCGCGCGCCACCGCGTGCACGCCCTCCACCGTTGGCGCCGGGAACTCCGTGAACATGTCGAAGCACGCGGTGCAGCCCTTGCGCACGAGCTCGATCGCCGAGATCTGGGCCGAGAGGCGCTTGTCCTCCAGCGTGCGGTTTCCGTTCACGGCGCCCGCGTAGCCGAGCAGGATCTCGAGTGGGATCGCGTCGGGCACGATGCCGCGCGCGAGCGCGCCGTGCGAATGCGTGTGCGCGTTGATCAGGCCGGGGATGAGCAGCCGATCGCGAGCGTCGATCTGCCGTGTCCCCTCGGGCGCCCGGAGGCCGGGCGCGCCGATCTCGCGGATCGTGTCGCCTTCGATCAGGATATCGGCGGGCCGCGCCCGCAGGCCGGCTGGCTCGAGCAGGGTCCCACCGCGGATGACGGTCGTCGCTGTCGTCATAGGTGACTCGCCATGGAGTGGCCGATGACGTGCGGATCGGCGGCCGCGCGCGCCGTCTCGTACACCAGCCGGCCTTCGAACATCACCACGATGCGATCGGCGAGCTCCATCAGCTCGTCGAGGTCTTCGCTCAGGAGCAGCACGGCGGCTCCTGCGTTTCGCGCCGCCATGATACGCCCCCGGATCTCGGCGGTGGCGGCCACGTCGAGGCCCGCGCACGGGTTCTGGGCGACGAGTACCTTCGGCGACTCCGACAATTCGCGGGCCAGCACGGTCCGCTGCACGTTGCCGCCCGAGAGCGTGTCCAGGCGCGCGTCCGGCCCCGCCGCGCGGATCTTGAAGCGCTCGATCAGCTCACGGCCCTGAGCGCGTAACTGCTGCCGGCTCAGGAAGCCGCCGGCCAGCGCGATGGGCGGCCGGTCGAAGCTCCTGAGCGCGAGGTTCTCGGCCACGGTCATCTGTCTCACGCAGGCATTGCGCGAGGGTTCTTCGGGAAGGACGAAGACGCGCCGACGACGTATCTGTCCCCGCGTCGGACGATAGGCGTCACCGGCCACGCGCACGATGCCGGACTCGGGGCGGCGCTGGCCAGCCAGAGCTTCGACCAGCTCGCGCTGACCGTTGCCCGACACGCCGGCCACGCCCAGAATCTCCCCGGCGCCGACCGCGAGCGACACCTCTCGCACCGCGGTCAGGCCCCGGTCGTCGAGCACCGTGAGGCCCTCCACGCCGAGCATCGCCGGCGATGGCGCCAGCGCCGCGCGCGGCGCCGGCTCGGGAAGACTGGCGGCGCCGCCACGAGGTCGGCGCGCGTGAGGTCCGTCACCGCTCCACCGCCGATGCGCCGGCCGGCCCGCAGCACCGTCACCTCCCGGGCGAACGCTTCGACCTCGCGGAATTTGTGGGTGATCAGCACGACGGTCACCCGGCCGTCGCGCGACATCTCGCCCAGCACGCCGAGGACTTGGTCCGCCTCGTCGGGCGTCAGCACGCTCGTCGGCTCGTCGAGGATCAAGACGCGCCGCCCGAGGAAGAGCTGCTTGAGAATCTCGATCTTCTGCTTCTCGCCCGCGGCCAGCGCGCCGACCGTTCGATCGAGGTCGACCCGAAACGGCATTCGGCTCAGGAACGCCCTCATCGACTCACGCTCGACGTCCCAGCGGATCACGGCGGGCAGATCGTCCTTGCCGAGGACGAGGTTCTCGGCCACGGTCATGCTCGGCACCAGCGTGAAATGCTGGTACACCATGCCGAACCCAAGGCGGTGAGCGTCGCGCGGCCCGCCGACGTGGTGCTCCTGGCCATCGACCAGCACGTGGCCGGCGTCGGGGCGGTGGTAGCCCATCATGCACTTCACGAGCGTGCTCTTCCCCGCCCCGTTCTCGCCGAGGATCGCGTGGAAGGCACTCGGCGCGAGCCGGAGCGAGACGTCATCGAGCGCGGTCAGCGCTCCGAAGCGCTTCGTCATCCCGCGCACGTCGACGAGGGGCGGCGTCGGCTCGCTCATTTGCTGATCGTCAGCTCGCTGGGAGCGCCGAGGAGCGCGTGACGCGGCGACGAGCTCCAGACGAGGAGCCCGAGGGTGAGAACGTACGGCGCTGCGTTGAACAGGTAGTAATTCGACGTGTACCCGATCGACTGGAGCGCCGGACCGAGCGCCGTGGCGGCGCCGAAGAGCAGCGACACCCAGAAGCAGTGGATCGGGTTCCAGCGGGCGAAGATGACGAGCGCGATGGCCATCAGCCCCTGGCCGCTCGAGAGGCCCTCGTTCCACGTCCCGGGATAGTAGAGCGAGAGAAACGATCCGCCCACACCGGCGAGGAAGCCGCCGGCCATCGTCGCCAGCGTGCGCACGCCGCGCAGCGAGTAGCCGAGCGCGCGGGCGGCGTCGGCGTTGTCGCCGACCGTCCGCACGACCAGGCCCCAGCGCGTGCCGGCCAGAATGAAGCGGAGCGCGAGCGCCAGCACGATGCCGGCGACGAACAGCGCGTTGATCTCGAGCGCCACTTTGATCTGGGGAGACGCGCTCCACCACCCGAGCGCCAGATGAGGCAGCCGCGGCGCCGACGGCTGGATGTAGGGCTTGCCGAGGAAGAACGCGAGCCCGGTAGGCTGCAGACCACGGCATGCAGCAGCCCGAATCCCGCGCCGATCGCACCAGCGACGAGCACGCCGAGCCACGGCGAGCCCGTGAGGTACGCGATCGCGTACCCGCTCATGGCTCCCATCACCAGCGTGCCTTCGAGCCCGAGGTTCACACGTCCGCTCTTCTCGGTCAGCGTCTCGCCGAGGCTCACGTAGAGGTACGGCGTCGAGACACGGATGGCGCCTCCGACGACGGCGATCATCGCTCCCCAGGCGCCGAGCTCCCCGTTCACGCGCGGCGCCAGCGGCCGTAGAGCGTGTTGGCGGCGAGCAGCGCGATGAAGAGAAGGCCTTCAAGGACCAGCGTGGCCGCGTCGGGAAGACCGAAGCGCCGCTGCAGGAGCCCGCCGCTCGCGGTGATCCCGCCCAGCAGGACCGCGACCGCGATGACCGCCAGCGGATTCTGACGCGCGAGGAACGCGACGAGGATCCCGGCGTAGCCGTAGCCGACGACGAGCGAGGAGCTGGCGAACCCGTGGACGGCGACGACTTCGATAGCGCCCGCCAATCCAGCCGCGGCCCCGCCGAGCACGGTGGTGGCGAGGACGATGGCGCCGATCGGCAGACCGACTATCTGGGCGGCGCGAACGTTGCCGCCGACGACGTCGACGGCGAAGCCGACGATCGTGTGTCGCATGAGCACCCACGTGACCACGCACGCGACGATGCCGAAGACGAGGCCCCAGTGGATGCCGGTGGCCGGGATCGTGCCGATCATCAGGCGCTCGCCGATGGCCCACGACGCGGGCTTGAGGACCTGGCCGAAATCGCGGATGGGCCCGGCGACGAGGTGGTTCATCACGGCGATGGCGATGTAGTTCAGGAGCAGCGTCGCGATCGTCTCGTTGACGCCGCGCCAGTGCCTGAGCGCGCCGGCCACTCCGACCCAGAGGCCGCCACCGAGAGCACCGGCCAGGCACATCAGCGCGAGCGCGAGCGGTGGCGGCAGTCCACCGAGGTTGACGCCGGCGAGCACGGTCGCCACGCCACCGACGACCAGCGCGCCCTCGCCGCCGATCACCAGCAATCCCGCGCGCGCGGGCAGCGCCGTGCAGAGCGCGGTGAGCATGATCGGCGCGGCCTGGGTCAGCGTCTCTTCGAGCGAGAACCAGGAGCCGAAGCCGCCGGCGACGAGGGCCGCGTAAACGTCGAGCGGGTTGAGGCCGCGGAGCGCGACGAACCCGCCGAAGACCCCGAGGGCGGCCAGCAGGGCGGCGGCCGAGATGGCCGCCGTCTCCGCCCACGCCGCGCCCCGCACGCGGTTACTTCTTGAGGCCGGTTTTGCCGACGGCGCCCTCGACCAGGAAGTTCACCGCCAGCTTGAACTTGTTGTCGTCGTTGGCGATGACCTCACCCTCTTTGAGGATGACGTTGCCCTCGTTGTCCTTCAGCGGTCCCTTGTAGAGCTTGAGCGAGTCGTCGACGAAGCCCTGCTTCATCGCGAGGATCTTCGTCCTGAGCTCCGGAGTCACCGCCCGACCGAACGGGCTCAGCGCCACCATGTCCTGCTTGAAGCCGCCACGCAGCAGGTTCGGGTAGCTCGTTCCGTCCTGCCACGCCTTGACGAAGCGAGTACCGGCCGCCCAGTTCCACTCGGCGCCGGTGAGGAAACCCTTGGGCGCCAGCTCGGAGACGTCGGTGTGATAGCCGCACGAGTAGATCCCGCGGCGCTCGGCGTTCTCGATGACGACCTTGGCCGAGTCGACGTTGGCGACGATGACGTCCACGCCCTGATCGATGAGACTGTTGGTGACCTCCGCCTCGCGCACCGGATTGTTCCAGTCACCGGTGATGACGACCTGGCAGGTGACGGCGGGATTCACGGCACGCGCACCGAGGACGCAGCCGTTGGCGTTGTTGAAGATGAAGTAGACGGGCTTGCTGCCGATGAACCCGATCTTCCCCGTCTTCGTCATGGAGCCGGCGGCCACGCCGCACAGATAGTGTGGTTCTTCCATGTAGCCGCGATAGCCGATCGTGTTCTTGGGATTACCGTCCTTCCACAAGGCGCCGATGTGGGTGAACAGGACGTCCGGATATTTCGGCGCGACTTTCAGCACCGACGGCCAGTAGCCGAACGACGTGGCGAAAACGACCTTGGCGGTGTCCTGGCGGATCATCGCCTCCATCACCTTCTCGGCCTCGACCGTCTCCGGCACGTTCTCTTGCTCGATGATCTTCACGCCCTCGAGCTGGGCGACCTTCTTGGCGGCGACGGCGTGCGACTGATTCCAGCCGTAGTCGTTCTTCGGGCCCACGTAGATGAAGCCGACGGTCACCGGCCTGGCGGCGGCACGGGCCAGCGTGGGGGTGAGAGCGGCGGCGAGGCTGCCGGCGAGGAGCTGGCGGCGCGTCAGCGATGCTTCGATCATGGGCATCCCTCCTGCCCGCGAGGGCGCCCTACGATATCAGACGGCGGCCAGCCAATCCCACAGTCGGCCCGCGGCCGCGAGGCAGACCTCGACGTCGTCCTCGAGCAGATAGCGCTCGCTCACGAGGCCGACCGCGGCGGAGCGCACGCGAGCCAGATATTCCTCGCGGGAGCGGTAGCGCTCTTCGATCGACGGCCGGGGATCGCCGCTCGTCTCACGCTCGCGCCGCGTCTTGGCGAACGGCAGCGTGGAGCCGGCGAAGGCCAGCCGCTGCTCGGCGCCGCCGATCTCGGGATGGCGGAGGTTCCATCCCGTGAAGGCCGCGAGCGGAACGGCGATCTCGGGGAGCACGATGCCTCCGCGCTCGTTGCCGTCGTCGTCCACGGCCGCCACGCGCGAGCCCCACCCGGGGCCGTGCTTCGGCGGCAGCGTCGAGAAATCGAGCCGTCGCGGCATCGCGTGGTGGCGTGGGTAGCTCGCACCCGGGATGCGGTCGAAGACCGCGGCCAGGGCTGGCGGCGGCACCGCGGTCCCGTTGTCGAGCCGCGGATGGCGGCTCGGCGGCGGCGCGACGCCGTCGCGCACCCAGCGGTCGAGGTTCATCAGGCACGCCCGGAGCAGCGGCGCGTAGTTGATGACGTTGCGGACGCTCTGCGAGCGATCGAGCGTGCCGGTGGGATCGGCCGCCGCCGGCTGAGAATCGGTCGGCGGCCAGACGCCCAGGCCGTGCTCGGTGCCCACGAAGTGGTAGACGCGCACGTTCTGACCGTGGGGCACGTCGCTCTTGCCGTCGGGATCGGTGTGGATCAGCGACGCGTCGCCGCGGTGATACTCGGACGACGTGTTCGTGTACATCACCTTGAGCCCGCTGCGGCGCGCGTCGAGGCGATGGTGGAGCGCGCCGCGCGCGTCCGTCGTCGGATCGGCCTCGGGCAGGTCGGTGAACGGGAAGAGGTGCGACATCATGAACGGCCGGTCCTTCGAGTTCTGGCCGAAGCGCTGGTTGAACTCACCGCGCATGCCACCGGCGACGTTGGCGATCACGCCGTCGAGCACCTCGCGTCCCTGCTCGTCGAGGACGAGGTCCTCCCAGATCATCGTGCGCAGCACGCGGCCGGTCTGGGAGCGCCCGTAGGCGTAGGCGTGCTGGATCACGCCCGGAGCCGGATGGCCGTCCCCCGCGCCACCGTGCTTGAGCCACGAC
>Ga0209468_1000448_pt1 | contig 20058 bp, 31 predicted proteins | sample GraSoiAngelo_102_FD_185871 | JGI IMG/M metagenome (GOLD analysis project Ga0209468, IMG submission 185871) | Grasslands soil microbial communities from the Angelo Coastal Reserve, California, USA - 14_0903_02_40cm (SPAdes) (version 2) | ecosystem: Environmental > Terrestrial > Soil > Grasslands ...
TGGATCTTTGTGCTCGGCATCGACCGCCCAGAGCTGATAATCTTTGCCCGGCTGCGGCGCAGGAAGATTGCTGATGCGAATCACGCCAGTTTGGCGGCCGGGTTGCCATGCCACCGTCGCTTTCGCATCCGCTGGAGCAGGCGCAGATGGCGCGAGAGTGTAAAACGTCGTCTGCATCAACGGATCGGCTGCGCGTATATCTGAAAGTTGGCGCTCCAGCCGTACGCGATCGAGAGCAAGGAGGCCGCAAAACACCGCCAACGCCGCCGCTATGGCCCACGGTACCCAGCTAAACGGAGCGCGCCTCGTCGCCATTGGAACGACCCGTGTAGTTTCCATCGCTATCTCACCCATGACGCGCTCCTTTAACGATGCAGGCGGCAGCAGCGATGGAGCGGTTAGGGCGAGGTCGCCGGCCGCCTCGCGCAGCTCGCGAACGAGATCACGCAATTCAGCGTTCGCTCTCAACTCGGATTCGAACGCAGCGTCCTCATCTGAGTCGAGCAACCCGAGCGCGTAGAGCGCTGCCTGATCCTGTTGTTCCTCCGAAATCATAAGGTGCTAAGTCGTTGCCTCAATTTAAGCAGTCCCCGACGGATTCGGGCTTTAACCGTGCCGAGCGGTTGCCCAAGCCGAGCCGCAATTTCGTGGTGGCTGAGATGCTCAAAAAAAGCCATTTCGATCGCCTCACGTTGTTCAGAAGGCAAATTGGTCAATACATATCGCACACGCGCTGCCTCATCGTTCTTCTCAGCGGTGTCCGCGGCGCTCTCGACGGTGGATGCATCGGCCGCGGCGGTGGGTGTCTCTTCAGTGGAGGCGACCACGACTCGTGAACGTCGGCCGCGCGCCCGCAATCGATCGATGACTCGGCTTCGCGTCAGCAGCACGGTCCAACTGAAGACGCTGCTCTGATCTGGGTCGTAACTTCCGGCACGCGACCATATTTGGAGGAAAACATCCTGCAAAGCGTCCTGCGCCTCTGCAGGGTCTCCGAGCATTTTCATCGCCAAAGAATAGAGTGGGCCGCTCAGCCGATCGTAGATGGCGCTGAAGGCGCTTTGATCGCGGCGGCCAATCCGCGCAATCATTTCCTGATCCAGCATCTGCTGTGTTGTAGGTGTTTCAGCCATGCTCAGGTCAGTCTGGCTTAATTTTTCCCACGGGCATCGGCAAGCGATAAGTGTGTCCAGTGATCCGACGAATCGTCGAGTCTGGATGCAGCGATTTTGCGGCGCGATCCATCATGGCTCGTTTCACGAATCGAATCCGCGCGACCGATGGGTACTTTCTCTAGTCCGCAGCGCTGTCCATCAGCGCGAGGATCCGTGTCTTTTTCCCAGAGTAATCGAGCGAATGAAACCGCCGGATTTCATCGAGACGACGAACGGCATTCAGGGTGTCGAGAAAACTTGTGTACCTGGCTGCGAGTTCGCTCGTCTCGAGATAACGGCCGCGCAGGTTCGCGTCGCGAAATCCATCGGGACATTGCCGCGCGAAAAGGTGAAAACGTAACCAGCGGCGGTCGGTCGCCGAGACGCGTTGCGTTTTTCGGAAAAAGGCGACAAACAGAAGAAGCACAAGATACGTATCAACCTGCGCCTGGAGCTCAAGATTGCGCGCAAAATCTTCTGAGGCGATCTCGCGGATTCCCCGTTTGAATTGAAGCGCAGCATGGAGTGCGTGATTCAGTTCTTCGACGAACATGATCAGCGACCGGATATTGCGATCGCCTAATCCCGCGCGCGGATCGTGTAGCTCGAGCTGTTCGATGAGCCAGCGCGAATAATAAATGCCAACGTAAAGCTGGTCTCCCGCGCGGCGCAGGAACGTACGCGCAAGCTCGCTCAATTCGCGCGCGGATTTGCCCGCCAACACCGACAATTGCGCACAACGCGTGCCATCGATGAGACAATCTTCCAGATTGATCCCGACCTGCGCGTACGTTCGCTCGAATAATCTCTGGATTTGGCTAAAGAGCGTCTCGTTCACAGGCAGAGCGACGGCCGGCCGTCGTCATCCAGATTAAGCAATCGATCGGACAGTTGATTCAGCGCGAGCCGGACATCGCGAAATCGATCTGCCAATCCTTCGAAAACATCATCCAGTTCGCAGCGGCGAGCGACGGCGTGCGATGATACAAGTTGATAGTTCGTCCGGCCAACCTGCTCATAAAACTCAATATCCGGTCCGCCGCGCAGACTGCGACGCTGCGTGTTCTCGTGAAAGATTCCGCTGATGAAGAGCGAGTAGTTTCCAATGTGCGCCCGTAGCAAAAATGCCTGTTCCGGCGTGGCGCGGTTCAGCGCGATGAGGATGTCGGAGATATATTGCTCGGCCAGATGGTGCGTCTCATCAGAAACCTGTAACCGGCTCGCGTGCGAAAACGTTTCCAGCAATGACGCCACATAATCGCAGAGTTTGCGGTCGCCGATTCCACCCTGTTGCAAAACGTGCCGGGCCAGAACGTAAAAATAAAATTGAGAGGATATCCGCAGATGTCCGCAGTGATTTAGAATTGCATCGACCAATCGCGGATGATCGAGAATCGAATCACGCGTTTCGATGTCGCTCAGAAGATCGACAAGAGAAACTTGATCGGTTTGCGAACGCGCCAGCGTGCGCACGATGAAGTCGAAATCGGCTGCGGTAAACCGCGCCCGACAATTCGCCCTGATCATCGGGACTTCATAATGCGCGATTGAGACATTTTGGCAAGCCAGATTGCTGACTACCGCCATGCGCTATCGAAACAGGTATCTTTGCCTGCAGCAGCACGCGGACTTCTACCCTGCGTGGCTAAGACCGCGATCTGGTGAAGTCGCCAAGCATTTGCCTTTAGCCGGGCCTACTCCTCAACGTGAACAAGATTCGGGTAATCAGTTTAAGCCCCGCGGCGGAATATGTGTCAATGAGAGCGGCTTCCGATGTGGCAAGATTTGTGCACAGGATGACGTATCGTATTGCTTTTGTAGTTTCAGTTCAGCCCCTTCGCGTCAAAGTGTAGCAGCTCCATGAGGCGCGCCTCGTAAAAATCACACATGGGGGACTCGCCACTTGACCCGACCCATTCGGGATGTTGGATCCGCAGGTCGCCGTGAATCTGTTGCCGAAGCTCGGTGTAGGTGTTGATTTGTTCAGACATCGCAATTGGCTGATCTGGAATGTTCATCTGTACTCTCCATTTCATTTGGGGTTGACTGCTCCAAATCCGCGCGGAACGAGGAACCATCTTCACGAGGCGCTTTGAACAGCGGCCTCGCTTCAGGTGACTCGGGGCTCCAAGTGAACCTAGAGATCGCGCTAAGCGGTGTCTCAGCGAAGGTTAAGCCCCCTACCGGCTTTTCAGCCCGGCCGAAAGTGCGTTGAGGCGTCGGATGACGTAATCAAAGTTTTCTACATGATTCGCAGCATCGTGTCAAACCTTTTCCGTTTTAATCTAGCAGCTTTCAATTCCCGGGAGACAAATTCAGTTTTGCGGCTGAAGTCATGCCTTGGCGCGCCCAAAAATTTCGTCTCAAATGACAACAGGCGACCCCGCGCTGTAATTCGGGTTTATGACGCGGCTGGCGGTGTGATCGAGACGCACGAGCACGCGGGCGAGTTCAAAGAGGCATTAAGCGTTGTGCCGTTTCACCTGAGCGAAGTGTTAGGGAAGAGATCGCCTGAAAGACACGAGCCTAAGGCCTCAGTAATCCTCCAGACAAATCTCTTCCAATTTGTATTTCGAACACGGCTCGCCGATCGCGCGTGTGGAGGGGCGAATTAGGACGCTACTCAATCGGCTACGCCAAATTTCGCAGCCGCTGACATGATGCTGTGATCCGCGTTTACGATGAAGCGGGGAATGTGATCGAGACGCACGAGCACAAGGGCGAGTCCTCAATGTGCATAAGATTCGGGTCGACTCTGACAATAAGCGGTGAGCGCGATGCACCGAGATGGCTTTAACTGAGTGCAAGAAAGGACCAAAAAAACATGCAAACGAAACTACCGATAAATGCGACAATTCAACATCCCGACTTGGCAGAGGCGTTGCGCGGAGAGAACGGCACATTCTTTTGCCAGCAAGGTGGCCAAGGCTTCATTGTAACGGCAGCGGAAGGCTTCTCCATTAAATCATTGCGACCCGTCGGTCGCAAGATCATGGAAGCCAATGTGCTCCTGCAGAGCACTCCGGAACCGTGGGCGATCACTAAGATCTCCGAGGATGTTCTTGAGTTTGGCGCGGTACCACAACCCTCTCGCCAACAGCGAGCCGCCTAAAGGCTGAATGAGTGCCCCGCGTGTTTAGTACACGCGGGGTAACTTGTTTTAAGGCAAATAAACTATCAACTACCCTCGCAGCCATGTCAACGCAGGGATTGACAGGGGGCGTTACAAAAATCGTGGCTGCATCTTTGGGAGGAATTGTCCACCGCGGACTAAGTTCCTTGAGGAGTATGCACTTCACAATGAACCTCTGCGCAATCCCGACACAGACCGCCGAGCATAAGCGGCGCGAATCGCCAATTCGAGTTCCAGAAAAGCGGTCAACATTTCATCCGCGCGCACAATGAATCGTTTTCCGTCGCGATGCTGTGATTCGCGTTTACGATGAAGCGGGCAACGTGATCGAGATGCTTTGTTGCGTCTTAACCCCTCGGCGAGCTTTCACGCCTTTTTTGCAGTCGTTGATCACAAAGGTGTTGTTTTCTCCCAGAGTGACCACGGCCCGCGCGGCACTTCACTAAAATCCACAAACCTCCAGTCAGTCACATCCGTTTCATTCAAACCGAGGTAGTCGCGCACAGCAGGTGAAACATCGAGACCGGCACCTTTGTTCAGAGTGGGTTTTGGTCGTTCGTTTCCAAACACGTATTGCCAATAGTCCGTTCGGAATGGTCCTGCGTCTTCCCATTGCGCATAGACCGTTCGATTGCCTTTGCGAATCGCGACCCATCGATCCTTGCAGGTGGAAACGCCGGGGCCTTGGTACGCTTCCTCGAACCACGGAACGACGCGGGGCGCTTCCGGCCGGTGACCATTGGCTGACTTGTCATTGTATGGGAGGGCGCAGTAAAACGGATTCTGTCGCGGCGTGAACTTTACCGGAATGTAATTGCTCCGGTGCGCAGGATTTGGGTCGTCAAATCCGCCGTAACTTCTGCTCCAATCTTTGTCCCACGAACTCCTCCGGTTCGGCACCGGATTATTTCCGCTCGGCTGCTCACCGATCCAAAAGACCGTTGTCACAATATTTTTCTTCCACGGATAGCGCTCTCCTGTGGCTGAGGCATTGTGCTGAGTGCTTAAACAGCCCGCGACGATCGCTGCCAGCGCACCGATCAACAGGATCGATATTGCTTTCATCATATGCTTCCTTGTTCATAAGGAAGCGGGGGTTGATCGAGTCAAGCGCTATCCGAAAGCAAATCGCAACCAAGATCCTGCGTCTTGTCGGGAAAGTTCTCCGAGAATAAAGCTGATCGGTGTGAATCACGGCTGCAAGGTTACTGTGGAAGCAGGGTTGCAGTGTCGCAAGACAGGGCCCGGCCCTAGGGAGTATGCCATCAAGGTAGCGATTGCGAGCAAGGGTCGTACTAGGGAAGAAACCGCCTGAACGACACGAGCCTAAGGCCTCAGTAATCGTTCAGACAATCTCTTCCCATTTGTTGTTTCGAACACGGCTCGCAAATTGCGTGTGTGAAGGGGCAAATTAGGACACTACCTTAGCTGCTATCTGTGATTTGCGTTTACGATGAAGCGCGCAACGTGATTGAGACGCACGAGCACACTGGCTATTTCAAAGAGTGGTAAGTTCATTTTTTCATCGCGCCGGGCGATCTTAGCTAGAGTTGATTCAACCTGCCACCACTTGTGTCTGTCGGAGTCGCGGCTGAGCTTGTTCGCCTTAGGCTCGGTGACTTATGCGTCTCACAGTCTCGCTTCTGATCATCGCTCTGGGAGTCTCCATCGCCCAATGCGCGATGCGCGAGGACGATCCCCCAGATGAGCTATTCTCTCCCGACAAGCGATATTCTGTGAAGATGCTTCACACAGCATTACCTGGCTCGGGTCCTTATGGTTTTTTCACTTTGACGGTCCGAGCCGGAGACCGTGTTCTCTCTGAGTTCCCGACAATAGGATATTTGATTGACGCCTTCTGGAGTCCGGACGGCAGATATGTCGCCGTCGACAATCGCCGAGGAAATAGTGGCGATTACCTCTGGGTGTTCTCTTTGACTGACGGTCACGCGATCAAGAAGCCTGTTGATGCGGCTCCTGATCATTTCGCCGAGGATTACAAGCGATTCGCCCACGCCATGGTGAAACATGTGACTGCCGTGTTTCCGGAGCTAACCAACCGAGAGTTTAACAAGCTTTTTACTTTCGCTATGGGGTGGAGTGCCTCTGGTGATCTACAAGTTAAGACGAACATTGACTTCCGGAATCTACCCGATCAAATCGTTGCCGTTTGGAACACTTACAAGATTGTGAACAACAAACTCGTTCTGCTGAATGAAAAAATCGAGAAAGCCCCCTGGCCACCCCCCCCGACAGATCCTGAACCTCAACAATCCTAACCGAGCGCTGCAGCCAACGGCTCCACAGCGCCACGTATTCCGTGCGCATTTATGAAATTCGACCGCGCAGCAACAAACGCGGCCTCGATCTAATCTCTGATGTGCTGCCATTACGTGCGCTGTGGTATGCCGGGCCAAATGCAGTCGCAAATGCAATCGGCCATGCGAAGCATCGCAGCCGCTCACATGATGCTGTGATTCGCGTTTACGATGAAGCGGGCAACGTGATCGAAACGCACGAGCACGCGGGAGAGTTCAAAGGGGATTTTGTGACGCGGCTAGGGAAGCGGCACGCGCGGGCCTGAATCCGGTTACTTGCCTAATCAATTCGCGGGCTTCGTCTGCGATTCTGTTCGCGTCGTCGATACAATTCTTGCTAATGTTGAATTTCACTTTTACCGTAAAAACTATGGCCGACGTCGCAAACAAATACGCCGAAAACGTAGCGGGGGCATTCTACGTCGATGATCAATGCATCGATTGCGATTTGTGTCGCGAAACGGCACCGGCCAGTTTCAAACGCAACGACGACGGGGGTCATACCTACGTTTACAAGCAACCAGAGACCCCTGAGGAGGAAGCGCTCTGCAAAGAAGCGATGGAAGGTTGCCCGGTCGAAGCGATTGGCAACGACGGCGCAATCATACTCGCGCCTCTTCGCGCGTAGTTTTTGAAAAATGGCGGCCCGGAAAAGGGAAGGTCGCGCCCAGAAAGAAAAGCGCGGCCCTTCGGTACCGGAAGCGGGCAGCCTGATCGAGACGCACGAGTAGGCGGGCGAGTTCAAGGAGTGGTGACTTTTTTCCTCCCAAATCCCCGGTCAGCACGTGCAATGCAGGATGGCGTACGCCTGGCCCTTTTTCACTTCCTCAAGCAGCTGACAGACTTCCAATGTGGGCGCCGCAATGACCTCGATACCGCGCCGTTTCGCCTCCGCTAGGACTTCGGCCATTACTGGAAGCGCGCCATGGGCGCCGGTCCCGACAATAAGCCGCTTGCCTCCCCAGGGAATTTCTTCCCCGGCCGAAAGCGGCGTGTGGCCGAACTTTTCGCGAAATTGCTTGGAAGGTCCTTTCTTCCGTTTCCGCACTTTGCCGCCGTCGATCACCACATCATGCGTGTAGCGCTTTCCCTCGACCTCGATCTCGCCAAATTTGACCAGTCGCGCTTTCATGTCTCAACGGGACGATGTCGATCCCAGCGCGCCGGGCACGGCTGCCTCAGCGCGTGCTTTTATTTGTTCCAACGATTCCACGATTACGTGCGCTCAAATCTTTGGCGGATGAAAGGACATCGTGCGAACGGCCACAGTAAACTATTTCGTGGATCGTGGTTTCGCACTAGTCAGTGCCAATCTGTGGCGTTCACTTCTTCTCGTTCCACTTTAGAACGACGCCGTGCATCACACCGCCGATCTCCAATAGCTTTTCCTTGTGATGCACCATATCAGCGCGCGTGAATCCAGTGATGGCGTACTCCTTGCGCAGAAAAATCGCCTGCTCCGGACAGACCTCCTCGCACATCCCGCAGAAAATGCAGCGAATCATGTCAATATCGAATTCCTCTGGATATTTTTCGACTTTGGCGAACCGGTCTGTCGAAGGAATCTCGCCTGGAATAATTTTGATCGCGCGCGGCGGACAGATGAATTCGCACAGCTGACAGGCAACGCAGCGCACACGCCCGTCCGAATCCCGCACAAGCGCGGGCGCGCCCCGATAATGGTCCGGCAGGCTGCTGTCCCATTTTTCCTCGGGATATTGCATCGTAATCTTGGTGCGCCCGAGCAGCATATTTGTGAAATGCTTCAGGGTGATGGCGAGGCCGCCGACGATTGCCGGCAAATACATGCGCTCCCGCCAGTTGAGCTTCGGTCGTGCAACAGTGTAGGCCATGATTCTTAAATCGTAATCTTGCTCTTACTCTTAATCATGCTCGCAATGTCGCTACGAGCCGGGGTATCAACTTAAAGGTCGACATATTCATCTGTCGCCTTCGCCCATGACGAAGTCCAGCGGGCACGTCGCTCACCATGCAGCAGGATGGCTTAGATTGACAAACGTCGGCGCTCGACCGCATCCGGCTCGGCATACCATAGGCGACCGAAGGGCAACACGTCCGAGAAACTACGCCAAGTCTCGCAGCCGCTCACATGATGCTGTGATTCGCGTTTATGATGAAGCTGGCGACGTGATCGAGACCACACAAGCAGGCGGGCGAGTCCTCAACGTACACAAGATTAGGGTCGACTCTGACAATAAGCGGTGAGCGCGATGCACCGCGATGCCTTTAATTCAATCTCAGAAAGGCAAAAATAATGAATACACTAATAACATGGAATCGGCTTAGAGAGCTGGACGAAGCCCAAAATCGCTTCAACCAATTCTTGGGCGGGTTTCCGAACAGAATGAGTAATAGAATGGGCAATGACGAGGCGCACAGCCTGACAGTCGCAGATTGGTCGCCGGAGGTTGACATCAGTGAAGATGATCACGGATACCTTCTCAAAGCTGACTTGCCTGAAATCAAGAAGGATGACGTCAGGGTGACAGTCGAAGATGGGATCCTTTGTGTTTCCGGAGAACGCAAGACCGAAAAGGAAGATCAGAAAAGAAAATTCCATCGCATCGAGCGCTCCTATGGCAATTTCCGACGCAGCTTCACGCTGCCTGAAGATACCGATAGCAAGAAAGTGACGGCCGAATTCCACGACGGAGTGCTGAAAGTGCACCTCCCGACAACGCCGATCGCAAGATCAAAAGCCATCGAAGTTAAAGTGCAATAATGCGCTAACCACTGACGGCGAGCGCGCGGAGGGTTCCGCGCGTTAGCTCCAGTGTAAGGCGGTTTAAGTTCTTCGTCGGCTCCTTTTCGCGCCAGGGCATTAAACTTTAGCAAATGAGTGATGACCAACTTTCGTTGACCGAGTTGACCAACGAACAGTGCTTCGCGAGCGGATTATCGGAGCTCTTTCGTGAAGCGATCACCAGGGGGTGGACTAGCCATTCGCTCGCTTTAGCCTACGCCTCCGCCGTTGCCGCTCTCGGCTACGAGCCGTCGGTGCGCGACGTGATGCGCGATGTCCTGTTCGGACGGTACGACGACATCTTGTTTGAGCACGGCCAGTCGCGCAACTGAAGGCGATGGTTCTTATAGCTCAAAAGCGTTACTGACCAAGAAACAAGGTATTAGCCACTCGAATCTAACGACAGAAATTCGGGTATGAAAACCGCCCCCGCGCCACACTTGAATCCTTTACCAAAGCCAATTGCCGCGTCTCACCAAATCCACACCTACACCGAGCTTCGGCAACAGATTCACGGCAACCACATTCAAACTACCAAAATACCGTGAGAGAATCAGGATCGCGTCATTCGCGTCAAAATAATTCCGGTCACGATGCAACCGAGGCTCAGCCACAATGGCAGATGACGCAATGCGACACCCAGCGCTGCTCCGACGCCTGTGCCGATCGCGACCGATAGGCCAAGTTTGTTCTTCCGATCAGCCATGGTTTTTGTGTTCCACGCGTCGACAATATCCAGTCCCATGATTGAACAGTCAGCTCCGCCAGCTAGTCACCATTGCCCGCAAGGCGCAACTCCGCGAGGGAGGCGTATGCGTCACCGCCACTTATGTTCGGGACGATGGTGACCTCGAGAGCAACCACGTCTTCCAATTCGACTCGATATTCCTCGATCTCCTCAGTCGCTCCCGATGGGCTGAAGTGATACTGCTGGCGCACGATATCGCGCGATGAACCGTCTGCCGTTGGCGACCAGCGCAGGACGAACTCCTGCGTGCGTGCCTCCTTCTCTTCTCGAAACAGCAGGCGGATGCGCTTGAGCCTCTGCGGCGCTTCGAAGAAGAGGCGGATCGTCTGTTCTCCTGGGCTTTCCGCGCGCCATCCTGTTGCGCCAACAAGCAACAGCGCTGATTCGATCGGGTACGCCGCGTCTTCCGATGTGACTTCGACTCGGGCTAGGGCTTCCAAGTCGAGCCAGCCGGTATTCTCTGACGGCCTTTCTCGCTGCGGCTGAGAACTGATTCGTTTTCGCATTGGGTTTTTATCCTTTAGATCGTCAGAGCCGACTCCAACGTGCTCCGTAGCTGCTTCCTGGGCAAGTCTGTTCATGTGCTAGGCTTAAAACGGTTGTATCGTCGCTGATGCCCGACACAGAAATGAGCGAAGAAATCAACTGCAGGGCAGGCAACGTCGCCGGGTCTGGTGATTTAGAATTTGCAGCGTGTTACGCGGGATCGCATAGCTTTGCTCGAAAAAATCCTCCAGACCGCAGAAAACGACCGTAGAAAATGCGTGAGGCTCTGGAATACTTCGCAATCTGGTGAAGTCGCCGGGCGTTTGCTTTCCACCGGGCCTGTTCTTCAACGTACACAAGATTAGGGTCGACTCTGACAATAAGCGGTGAGCGCAATGCACGAAGATGGCGTTAATACTTCAAATAAATCTATTTCAAATTCTTAATTACAAAGTGACTATGACAATTGAAGAATGGCTGAAGGAAGAAAAGGTGCGCTTAGGACGCTTTGAGATTTACTGTGTTAATGCACAGAAAGAAGAACTAAAATCGCTCCCACTTAAGATGCCGCGAAGCTGTTGGAGTGGACAGTATCGCACCTGGGATGATTCATTAGATGCTTTATCTATCCGCTAATGCCATCCGCAACATGCAAATGTGGGAGAGAAACCAATAGTGCAGAATCAAATTACTGGCACACCAAAGCCATTGGCAAACCCTAACGGAACGCAACGCAGCGTGGGAAAACCCAAGACTGCTTGTGGCCTAAAATTCGACTGCCAAAATGGAATCGCAAGGAAACGCGAACGCCGGGCCGCGTTCACAACTGATGAGCAAGAACAAAACACTATGTTTGATCAGCAGGGGCGTCCTTATCCCAACTAAGTAGGCAGAATGAAATACAAAATCAAAAGTTTCATAGTGGGCGTGAAAGAAGGGCGCCGCGTAGTGTGTACTACCGTTTATGGTCGGCCCGCCAGAAAAGCGTATGATATGGGGAGAAAACTCTCCAATCGCTTTATGGATCTATTGAAGGCGGGAATGGCGTAACAAAGGCTACCAAATGGAGGAGCCGCCGCGGATAAGTGGCGATTGGTAGAGGACTTCACGGCTTGTTATAATTCATTAGTCGAAATTCCGGGTATCGCCATATGCCTCGCCGAGCGGAGAAACATGGTATTGCGGTGCTTCCAGGATGGCTTCCTTGGTCACGTTCACAAATACCTTGGATTCCTCGTAACTGATCCGGTCGATATGCTTCGGTGAAATCACGATCTCCTTGCGGGAATACCAATGGCCGGTCTCCACAACCAGGTGACAAATCGCCCAACTCGTGTCGTCCATGATAAAATCAATGACGTGGCCGATCGCCCCTTCGCTGGTTTGGATGGGGTAGCCGCTAAGAGCCTGTGTGCTTTGCAGATGAAGATCGTCGCTTGCCTGCTTACTCGGCATAAGATGCGGCGGTGGTGGAGCCTCGGGAAAACCGCCCGCGCCCCACGCTTCGACTCCGTCCCAGTATGCTTGATATTGTAGCGAGACTGGCTTGTGCGACTCAATCGCGGGACTGTGTTCAATCTGTTGCCGAGTCAGATTCACGAGCAGGCAGTCGCCGTTTTGATGCAGGTTTCCGAAAGCATGGGGAGAAATCAGCACCAAGCGGCCCGATAGCCATGAACCTGTGTCCGCGACAACATAGCGGATAGCCCATTGTTGGTCATTAAAATAGAAGTCCTCCACATGGCCGATGTCGCCGTCAGAGGCGCGGAGCTTTTTTCTGTAAAGCTGCCTAAGGCTTAGCAACATAACTTTAGCCTTTCTGAAGACGGGTTTGATCTACCCGGACCATGCGACCAGATACTTGAATTCGCAAGCGCCGGCCACGCGCAGTGTTCTACGCACCTTTACAAAGTCCGCCCGCGCAAAGATAAACGCGGCGCCGATCTGATTTCCGATGCGCTCCCCTTCCGTCGTCTGTGGTACGGTGAGCCGAATGCAGTCACGAACGCAGTCGGCGACGCCAAGTTTTTCAGCCGCTCACATCATGCTGTGATTCGCGTTTACGATGCAGCGGGCAACGTGATCGACACGAACGAGCACGCGGGCGATTTCAAAGAGTTGTGATCAAAGCGGAGAATCAGGTAGTGGGTTAGTTTGAACTTGAGGATTTCGCGGAGCGTTGATCTGTGGCAAGATGCGCCATGCCGAAATCAAAGCGCAAATCGAAAAAACAGAAGAATAGGGAAAAGCGCGATTTTGCGGAAACAGCTTTTGCTGTTTTCCAGCAAGCAACGGGAATTAAGTCTAAGCCGCGCTACTCGGCTCAGCGCCATTCTCGTTCAAGTCGCGGCAAATAAACGCTATGATAAGCTTGGGACTATGAGGAACATCCACCGGTGGGGATTCCTCTTCATAGCGATAGGAATTGTCCTCTGGATGTCTGGCGTTTCTCCCAAACTAGGCAGCATCGTATTTGTGATAGGTCTGGTCGGCTTGGTGATCGCGTGGGTTGCACGCTAGATTTCAAACTGACCCACTACCCGCAATCGGATACGCAAAGTTCTACAGCCGCTCACATGATGCCGTCATTCGCGTTTTCGATCAGGCCGGAAATGTAATCGAGACCCAGGAGCACACCGGCGATTTTCAAAGACTGGTAGCGCGTGCTTGTTGCCGCTCCGACTGATTTCGCTTCCTAAATGCCGAATAGCTTGGCACAATTATGTTTAACTTTCCGAAAAGGAAAACCTGATGGAGAACATTGTTGCTGCATTGATAAGCGCCGCTTCCGCCATGCTTTGAACTTTGTCGCTGTGACGATGACGCGCTGATTGCTTTCATTATCCCTTCCAGCAACGTACGCAAGATTAGGGTCGACTCTGACAATAAGCGGTTAGCGCGATCCACGAACACGGCTTTCATTCAATCCAGAAAGGTAAAATATGAATAAATTAATAACATGGAACCCACTCCAGGAGATGGAGGAAGCTCAGAACCGCTTTAGCACATTGTTTGGCGGCTTTCCGACTTTTCCCATTCGTTTCCCTAAGAACGGCGGGAGCTTCAAGCTAGCCGATTGGTCGCCCTTGGTGGACATCACCGAGGTTGATCATGAGTATCTGTTCAAGGCTGACCTGCCCGAGATGAAGAAGGATGACGTTAAAGTAACAATCGAAAACGGCATTCTTTACATTTCCGGCGAGCGCAGAGCCGAGAAGGAAGAAAAGAAGAGAAAATTCCATCGACTTGAACGCTTCTTCGGCACCTTTGAGCGTACATTCACCGTACCCGAAGATGCGGATCCAACCAAGATCGTGGCTGAGTTTCATGACGGCGTGTTGCAGGTTCACCTGCCAAAACGCCCCATGCCGAAGCCAAAAACAATCGAAGTCAAAGTGCAGTAATGCGCTAACACTGACCGGCGAGCGTGCGGAAGGTTCCGTGCGTTCGCCCACCAGTGTAAGGCAGCTAAGTTAGTCGCCTGCTCCTTTGAACCAAGGAAGAAGGACCTCATGATCTCGAGAATTATTAGCCGCGCAGCATGTCTGGCGGAACTCGCTTCCAATCCCAAATCCTTCTCGAACTGTCCAGACTTGCACGGTGGTGTTCCGGGCTTGCTCAAAGATAGAATCTGTACGAAGCCCGCTTTGGGAAAAAAACAGGTCGTCCCGCCGGCAATTGCAGTGCTTATGCCCTAAAATTCGCCTACGCGCTTGACTCGCATGCATCGTAAGCCGCTTACGATAGACGCATGGGAAGGATTTCGGACTTCCGGTCTCTACGCGAGCCAGACTGCAGTGAGTCTGGTAACTTGTTCTTTAGGCCTGAGCGGAACGAACCTAACTCTCTTACTCCTCCTGTAAAACCAGGGAGCGAAAATAATAGCAGCTAAAAAAACGAACTGAGTCACCAAGGTAGATGTGTCACCGGTCATTTACTTCGCGCAGCTACGAAAGCCTGAGCCCCTAAGTAGGTGATCCCCAAACAGAATAAGAATAGCTCCAACTAGCTTTAAAACATATTCCATAACTCTTTAGCTTGTGGTTACTGCCTGTTCGAGCGCGCGATGAAGAGGAACGATCGATCCGTTGGAGCCCCTTCGCGTCAAAGTGTCGAGCATTTCCGTGAGGCACGCGTCGTAAGAATCACACCTGGGGGATTTGCCATTTGGCTGGATCCATTCGGGATGTTGGATCCGCAGATCGTCGTGAATCTGTTGCCGGAGCTCGGTGTAGGTGTGGATTTGATGATACATGGTTATTGTCCTGGTGAAAGATTCAAGTGCGACGCGGGATAGTTCCGACAAAAGGCTCGGCAGAATCGCCGATGAGCGTTGGCGCCGTGAGCGCGCGGTAGGGCCAAGTGAGGGTATTCCAAATGGCGGCGCGCATGTGTTTGCGGTGTGCGCGACGCCAGGCCAACTGGCGTATTTTGTAGCGCTGGCGTTGCAGCAGCACGGCGAGCAGTCCGCTTTGCGTAAGGGTCGGAGTTAATTTTGTCATGACGTAAATCCTTCTATTTTCCTCGTCCGAAAGGACTCTGTAGTTTACCACCTCGGTGAGTACGGTCTGGGCGTATTTTCCGAAAGACTGACCGTTTCTTGTCTTGCGAATCCCCGACTCGGAAGGAAGCCAATGAAGCTTTGCGCGTCCAGCATCCCGAACTGGGTCGATGCGAACGGCAATTATCCCACCTGCGACTCCTATGAGTCACGCCTGGCCGAGCTGCTGGGCCTTTCTCGCCGGCCGAACAGCGTTATACTCGGCGTCGCAGCTTCGGAAGCGCTTCCCGAAATTGCGTGGGAGAGCGACCAACAATTCGCTTAAACTCGCGATTGAAGTTCGTCATGGATTGAAATCCGCATGCGAAGGCAGCTTCGCTAATTCGCGAATTGGGATTGAGCAAAAGCGCCTTCGATTTCTCCACTCGAACTCTCGAGAGGTAGTCGGTGAAATTCATCCCAGTCGCTTTCTTGAACATCTTGCAAAAGTAATGCCTGCTGATATTAGCCACTTGGGCGATCCGCCCGAGCGACAGCGGCTCCGCTTGATGGTCCTCGATAAATTTTCGCGCTCGCGTCATATTTGTGGACTCATCGTTTTCGTGCCGTACTACTAGTTGATTCGACAAGATCGAAAGGTGTCGCGCAAAAAGACTCAGGAGCCGCAACATCGCGCGGTACCGGACAGGCGATAAAACGCACGACCGGAAATAGGCCCGCTCAAGTTGCTTCCAATCCGTTTTGTAGCCCCACGCGCGGAGCTGCCGAGTAATGCTCGCGAAGTGTTTCTTCGTCGGACTCTTCAGCATCACTTCGCCGGTCTCGAGAAAACCGAGAATGTGGTCACCCACATACACTGGCACTGCGCTTTCTGACAGTCCCGCAAACCAAGTGACAGTGCGCGTCGTCGACGCCAGTTCTTGGGACGCATCGCTTTGAGCCCTTAGGCATGCGGCGCGGGCTTGGTTGAAACGAGCCAGAATCGCGGCGAATGAATCGTCATCCGTTTTGCCATGGTGTGCAGGCGACCATGAATCGTGTGCTCGAATATTAAGCGGCAAACCCACCGCTTCGCTGAAAGCCCGTTCGTAATCTTTGAAAATCTGAGAACGCGACAGATGTAGCATCACTTCCTGGTCAGACGATCGCGCTGGCGCGCCTCTTCCACGGGCCTTGCGGACCAGGCGGCCTCTTTTTGAGTGTCTCATTGGCGGTAATTATTTTTCGACACCGGGTTATCAGAGGGGATTGCAGCTTCGACAGCTGGAGCGCTCCCTCTTTTAGCGACACTCTTGCGCTCTATTAAACTAGCCGCGGTCATGTCCAACCGTTCGTAATCCGAGCTACGTTGGCAGCCCTCGGCACGCCGCATGCAGTTAGGGCTTTGGTCGTGTCTTCCACAGTTAGGAGGTACTTGCGCACGATAGGATGAATTGCATATGCGACTTCAGCATCTCGCATTATTTCGCGGAATTGGATTAGGTGCATGTGCCGTTAACCTCGTAGGAGAATGCCTTCAGCGTGCCTCGCGGTGGTGGCGTCTCTTTGCGATCGTCACACAGTAACTGTTGAAGTTGCCCCGGATTTCCCCCTTCGTTTTCCCAACGTCGCTCTGCGGCAAAATCGCTTTCTTCGTTTTGTGAGCTTGCGAAAATCAGGGGATCCATGATGGCAATCAATGAAGGCGGCTCAGCGCCCGTTGTCCTGGTGAAGTCGTGGCACGATGAATAAGTCGCCATAGGTCAGCTGCCGCCGAACATCCGGCCCCCGCTTGCGGGCCGCAGCGCGAAACTTCTTGAAAAGCGCCGCACGACTTTTTGAAGTTTTATGTTGCGCGTAGTAGAGCGCGCAGTTCTGAGTCAATGTTGGTTCCATGTTAATTCTCCGTTTATTTGCGCTGGCGGCGGACTGACGCGGGCGCTGATGTCTGAGCAATTCGTATCGAGGCGCGTGATATAAGCATCCAGGAACGCCACGAAACCTATCCCTGAGACGGCAGTGTCACCCGACAAGGTCTCGAGCAATTTTTCAAGCTCATCTTTATGAGCAGCGATAGCATTCATGATGCTGTTTTGTGTGCAGAGAGAAGGGCCCGCACACCTGCGCGATCGATTGACGCTGCGATTGTTAAGGAGCCAGCATACGGCTGCGACTGCCGATTAGCTAACGGTATTTACCGCCACAATTCGCCACACCATATTTTTGGATGAGTAGTTTTGCTCGCCGCGAAGCGAATCGCGCGCTAAGAGTGGAAGCATGGCTGACACGCACACAGGCAGGTGTTACTGCGGAGCGGTGAAGATCGAGGTGCGCGGCGAACCGTTGGAGATGGGTTACTGTCATTGCGAAAACTGACGTCGCTATTCCGCTGCGCCGGTGAGCGCGTTCACGTTGTGGAAAAAGGATAACGTGAGGCTCACCAAAGGCGCGGAATTCCTCGGACGATTCAAGAGCAGCGACATTAGCGACCGCCGGTATTGCACAAAGTGCGGCGGTCACATCGCGGTCGATCATCCGACTCTCGGCTTGATCGATGTACGACTCAGTGCGCTCCGGAACTTTCCGTTCAAGCCAACGGTGCACTTGAACTATGCAGAAACCGTTCTTCCAATGAGAGATGGACTGCCGAAGCTTAAGGACTTTCCGGCTGCTATTGGTGGATCCGGCGAGACCCTGCCGGAGTAACTGTTGCTGGTACTTCTTAAATCTTAATTCTTCCTTCTGACTTGAGATGACGGGCTACCCAAGCTCAAAGACTTTCCGGCGGAGATCGGCGGGTCAGGAGAAACGCTGCCGAGTAACGCAAAAATAATCCACGGTGGTTGGGCGCGACCGCCGGGCGCGCCGGGAACGATGCCGATCAGCGAAGCTGTCCGAGCAAGTGGTTGTAATCCTCGTGCGTGCCGATCCAGAACCATAGAACCAGATCGCCCTCTCGGCGCGCAAGGGCGCGATAGTGATCGCCGATTCGCACGGACCAGACGTTTCCGACAACCGGCTTGAACTGCGTTGACGGGTGGAACGGATCACGCAGCCAAAGTTGAAACTTTTCTCGAGCGAGACATTGGACATGAGCTGGCAGTCTATTGAACTCGTGCCAGAAACGCCGATGCGTTCTCGACGTCACGGCATTTCGCGGGTGCGTCCTGCTTTGATGTCCTCTTCTACTTCGCGCAGAACGTCATCGAGCTTACCGCTCGCGATATCGCGCTTCATCTGCTCATCCCATTCGTCATCGTTCCAACCGTGCAGCCACGCCGCGAGTTCGGCGCGCTGCTGGAACGAGAGCTGTTGGATGGCTGCCTTGATTTCCGCGAGACTCATTACCCAAATGTTAGCTTGTCGCAGGCGTCCCAGCAATTAACGGAATGGAAGCCTTGTCGCGGGGGTAAATGTCAAATGTTTTTAAACGCGACCTCGTGTTTGGTACGGATTTGCTGTTGAGCTGCTGTTAGGGGGTCGGCGTCGGACTTGCCTCTGCAGGCGACGCGCTGGTGGCATTCTTTACGTTTTCGACGGCCGAGCCAGCCGCCTGCTTTGTTTTCTCGATCGCGTCCTGCGTTGCGTTCTTCGCCTTCTCCCCGAGCTCCTCAAGTTTCGGCTGCGCGTCTTTCGTCGCCTCTTTTGCTTTGTCCCCCAATTCCTCGAGCTTCGGCTTCGCTTTCTCGATTTGCCTGTCGGCAGCTTCCTTTGCCTCTTTCGCTTTCGTCTCGACCTTCTGTTTCGCGTCCTCGGCCTTCTGTTTTAGGTCGTCTGACGTCTTTTTGTCGCAGGCCGAGAACGCGAGCAAAGCCGCGGCCACAGTCGCTAAAAAAATCATTCGTTTCATATGGGTGATCTCTCTCGTTGATTCCCTTTAACCTACAGAACTGAATAATCATCCGCGAATCGCGCACAATCGGCAAGATCACATGGTCCCGGTCTTATTTTGGCAATGAAACAAGGAATCCAAATTCAGCGCGGAGATGTCGATCTTGTAGATATCGCGCAGTCCGTTGCCTGGGCTGTGCAGTTTTTGCAAGAGCTCCCGATAGCTCAGACGTTTCTCCAAGGGCTTGTCGGCAAAGCTGCGGTTGCTGGTAAAGAAGAACCATTTCCCGTCAGGTGAAACTTTCGGGCAGAAATCCCAACCCGCTGAATTGATCGTGTCGCCAAGGTTCACCGGTTTGGTCCAGGCGCTTTCGCGCCGAAAGCTCACATACAAATCATACGCGCCGCGGCTTTCTGGTAAGCCTGTTCCGGCAAAAATAATGTAGCTTTCGTCCGGCGCGATGAATGGCTCGACTTCGTTCGCGGCGGTGTTGATCAGCTCACCAAGATTTTCCGGAGGCTGATATTTTCCATCGACCAGTCGCGAAACATACAGGTCGCATCTCCCTTTGCCGCCCGGCCGTTCCGAACCGAAGTAGAGATTTCCGTTTTTGCTTACGGTCGGAAACCATTCGTTGGCATCGCTGTTCACCACATCGAGATGTTCCGGCGCTGACCAGCCGCCAGTTGGCTTAGTACCGGCCGCCGCGCCTTCGCGGCTCATCATCCAGATATTGGTATCTTCCTTCGCTTTTCCGTTCACCAGACGCGTGCTGATGAAAAACAATCGCTCCCCATCCAGTGTGATGAACGGATCGGCATCAGAGAACTGGCCAGAGAACGGCACCACTTCCGGCGTCGACCACTTCCCGTTTTGTTCGTGGGAAACAACAATCGTCCAATGATTGAACGACGGATCGTTTTTCAAAAAATAGAGCGTCTTGCCGTCAGGCGTGAACGCCGGATGCGATTCGTCGTCCCCTGTTGAGATCACGTTTTCGCCAAGTAACTGCGGCTCTGGTGCGGCCGCGTTCGGTTGCGCGAAGCAAAGCGAATGCGTTTATTTTCTGCCTGCTTGATGTCCCGTTCACGCCATTGAAGTCCGTACTCAGTGTTACGACGCTTGAAACCAAAAAACTCGTGC
>Ga0209468_1000450_pt1 | contig 19961 bp, 17 predicted proteins | sample GraSoiAngelo_102_FD_185871 | JGI IMG/M metagenome (GOLD analysis project Ga0209468, IMG submission 185871) | Grasslands soil microbial communities from the Angelo Coastal Reserve, California, USA - 14_0903_02_40cm (SPAdes) (version 2) | ecosystem: Environmental > Terrestrial > Soil > Grasslands ...
CTGGGCGTTCTGGCACCGCATCATCCTCCCCATTGTGTGGTGGTACCGGAATCACGGCGTCGTGGTGATGAACACCACGGCGTTTGACGGGCAATGGACGCGCAAAGTGATTGAGTGGCTGGGATTCGGCACCGCGCAAGGCAGCTCTTCGCGCGGCGGATTGCGCGGACTCGCTGTGATGACGCGCCGTCTGGAAGAAGGCGTGGATTGCGCGTTTACGATCGATGGACCGCGCGGCCCGCGCTACATCGCCAAGCCTGGGCCAGTTATGTTGGCGCGCAAAAGCGGATGCCCCATCATGGTATTCCACATTGGCGTGGATCGAGGAAAAACATTCGAGAAAACGTGGGACCATTTTCTGCTGCCCAAACCATTTGCGCGAACGGTGATTTTGTTTGCGCCACCAATTTATGTTCCGACCGAGGCCACTCCCGAAGTCATGGAAGCCAAGCACGCGGAGATGCAGCGCGAGCTGGAACGCGTGCGGGACATCGCGGAGGGCTGGTTTTCGCTTAGCGATTCAGAGCGAGATAGAATTCGCGCTGATTTTAATCACTGAGCGCATGACGATCGACTGATGCGCGCCGCATACCATTGACTCCACAATACGTTCAGGTTCCGGTGCGTTCGCCGAGCTTGACCGGCACATCCATTTTTTTGCCGCCGCGATAAAGCGTCACGGTGACGCTGTCGCCGGGCCGCTTGTGATTGAGGGCGAGGTTGACGTCGAGCTGGCTTGCGACTTTCTGGTTGTCGATTGCCACGATGACGTCGCCACCGATGTAGATCCTGCGCATCCCAGCTGCCGCCACGCGATCGCCGCCGCGAATTCCGGAGTTCGCGGCCGGCCCGCCCTTGGTGGCTCTCTCCACAAGCAAGCCTTCTTTCACGGGCAGATCGAGCGCTTCACTGAGCCAACCATTCACTGATAGCGTTTCAACGCCGAGAAAAGCACGGTGGACGCGGCCATCGGTGATGAGATCGTTGGCAATGTTCTTCGCTGTGTTGATGGGAATGGCAAACCCGATGCCCGCTGTCGTGCCCGTGGGCGTGTAGATCGCGGAGTTGATGCCGATGACTTCGCCGTGCGTATTGATCAGCGGGCCGCCGGAATTGCCGCGGTTGATGGCCGCATCCGTTTGAATGGCTTCGTCAATGAAAGTGGTCTGGCTGGTCTGCACCGTGCGCCCAAGCGCGCTGACAACGCCGGTCGTGAGCGTGGACTGGAAACCGAAAGGGTTGCCGATCGCAAGGACTTTTTGGCCCACCTGGAGCGTTCCCGAATCTCCCAGCGACAGCGCGACGAGATGTTTTCCCTTGGGCTCGATTTTCACGAGAGCGACATCATTGCGCTGGTCGGCTCCGATAAATTTTGCGGGGTAGCGGGATTGATCGCCGAGCACCACTTCGATGGATTGGGCGCCTTCGACAACGTGAAAGTTGGTAAGGATATAGCCGCGCGGATCAATCAAGAAACCCGAGCCGGCCCCTTCCACGGGAACCGGATCCATAAAGAAATCATATTCGGTAGCTTTGGTAAGTATATTCGCTACCGCCGGTGAGGCTTGCCGGTAAATGCGCACGTTGATGGATTCATCGTCGGTCAGCGCAGCATCGCGTTGCGCGATGGACTTCGCAGCGTTTGCGCCGCCGAGAGGCAAGGCTTCGACGCTGGTGGGCTGGTGAGGACCGAATCGCGCGCCGGCCCAAAACGCCCCGAGAATCAGCACCAGCGCGGCGAGAATGATGCGAGTCCGGTGGGATGTGCTTACTGCGGTCATGGCTGTCGTCCCTTCTGATCCTCGATGCTAATAGTATAAGAAAAATTCTGAAACAGGTCACCGCGCCGTCTGGGTGCAGCGGAGTTTGGTGGCGAGAGCTTCGACCTGGCTCCGCGTTTCTTCGAGAGTGCCGGAACAGTCGATTTTTTCCGTAGCGAGACGCAACTTTTCTTCTACAGGAAGCTGGACGGTGATGCGGCGGCGGGCTTCGGTTTCGCTGAGCCCCCGCGCGAGGAGGCGTTCGAGTTGCTGTTCCGGTGTGCACCAGCAAACCACCAGGCCGTCGAGTTTTTTGTGAATGCCGGATTCGACGAGCAGCGCGGCTTCGACGAAAACTGCGTCGCGCACTCCACTGCGCCGCCAGGCCTCGAATTGGCTGAAGACGACTTCGGCGACGCGCGGATGCACGATGGCGTTGAGGCGATCGAGTTTCGCCTGATCCGCAAAGACAATCGCGCCGAGTTTTGCGCGGTCTACCCGGCCCGATGGATCCACGATTGAGGGTCCGAATTCCTTGAGAACTTCAGCGTAGGCGGGCTGGCCCGGTTCGATGAGCTTGTGGGCCAGCCCGTCGGCGTCCAGAACCGCGAAGCCCATTTCGCGGAGCATGGCGGCGACGGCGCTTTTGCCGCTGGCGATGCCGCCGGTGAGGCCAAGTCGGAGCATTTATTTTTCGATTATCGCGCCGAAGCCGTGGATTGCGTCGCGGAAAATTTTGGCGAGGCGCGGCGGAGGCGCGCGGCTTTGACAGTGTTGCTCATCAGCATGGTGATGGTCATGGGACCGACGCCGCCGGGGACGGGAGTGAGCGCTCCGGCAATGTGGATGGCGCCAGGATGGACGTCGCCGACGAGAGCGCTGCCTTTGGCGCGGAATTTTTCGAGGCGATCGGGAAAATCGCGGAAGAGACGCTCGGCTTCCTTGGCGTCGGTGATGCGGTTGGTGCCCACGTCGATTACGGCGGCGCCGGGCTTGATCCAGTCCGGTTCGACGAAGCCCGCTTTCCCCATGGCGGCGACGACGATATCCGCGCGGCGAAGGACATCGGGCAGGCCGCGCGTTTTGGAATGGCAAATCGTGACGGTGGCGTTGGCGTGCATCAGAAGAAGCGCCATGGGCTTGCCGACGATGTCGCTGCGGCCGAGGACAACGGCGTTGGCGCCCTCGATCTGAATTTCGTCGCGGCGCAGAATTTCCATGCAGCCAGCAGGCGTGCAGGCGACGAGACCGGGGCGTCCACTGACGAGACGGCCGAGATTGACGGGATGAAAGCCGTCCACGTCTTTGGAGGGATCGACGGCTTCAAGTATGCGCTTGGTATCGACCTGAGGGGGAAGAGGGAGCTGCACGAGAATGCCGTCAACATCATTGTCGCGGTTGAGGTCTTCAATAACGGCGAGAAGGTCAAGAGTGTTGACCGTGGCCGGCGGCGTAAGGAGCGCGCTGGCGAGGCCAAGCTGTTCGCAGGCCGCGATTTTGCTTTTCACGTAGAGCTGCGAGGCGGGATTTTCGCCGACCAGTACGGCGGCGAGTCCCGGGCGAACCCCGGCGGCGGTGAGCAAGCGGACTTCGTCGCTGAGCTCAGCGAAAATCTGATCGCGGATTTTGGCGCCGTCGAGGATACGCGCGGTCATTCCTGGCTCGCTTTCTTCGCAGAGGGAAAGGCAGCAGCAGCGATAATAGCACAGGCGTGCGTGCGGACTTTGGAGGCGGGGGTGGAGTTCCAAAGTGGGGAGAGTAGCCCACCCCCCGTTAGTGGGTGGGGGTCGGTAAACGATATGATTCCATGGAAGTTAGTGGATACGGGAGAAGGAGTACGTGTAAGGTGGGAAGAGAAGACAAGAGTTCAGCGCGGGGCTTGGCAAACATAGAGGAAGGATAGCACTGAAGTAAGGTTTGGTTAAGTGTTTTGCAGAGAATGGTCGAAATTGAGGGTCGCATGGCAGAGTAGGCGGGTTGAACGGTTTCTGTAGCGTGGCGAGGAGCGAGAAAAAAGCAAAGTCAAAAGCCCGCCCCCAAAATCGAGGGCAGGGCACCAGAAACGTCCAGGGCTTACGTCCGGAGCACCCGTCCGAAATCATTGTCTATGGGAAATGTAGGACTGGCGACTTTGGAAAAGAAGCTGCCAGGGTTTACCGCCAGGGTTTACCGCTGGCTGTTACATGAGTGTTCTGCTAGCATCGCTTCCATTCGGAAGAGGAGGCCCCATGACAACTCTCAAGCGGGTCGGTCCAGGATCGGCATTCAAGATTGGTCTCGTCACGTACGCCATCCTCGGACTGGTGCTAGGGATATTCATGGCGTTCATTTCCATGGTCGTGGGCAATCTGGGATCGCTGGGCCAATCGGCGGCGCCAGGTTCGAGGCTTTTTGGTTTCGGTATGGGATTCGGAGCGATCATTTTCTTTCCTATATGTTACGGCATCATCGGTGGCATTTTCGCCGCCATTGGCGCGGTCATCTACAATCTCGTGGCGGGGTGGGTTGGGGGCCTAGAAGTCGATATCAGCTAGTCCTATCTGTCCTCAAGTCTTTAGCTATCTGCACATGGCCGCTGCGAACCGTCTCCTCTCTGAGGCATCCAAGAGAATGTTGGTTCTTGATATACGGTTGTGTGTCCGGACCTTCGTTCGTCAAGAAGGGACCTAGGAATAATGACATCGTTCGTGGATGGTGACCGAAGAGAATTAGAGAAGAAAGCCAAGGCGGAAGGGCGGTTGCCGCCCGGGCAGTCGCTGACGCTGAAGTGGCCGGTGCTGCACTACGGGAGCGTGCCGCATTTTGATGTGGCGAAATGGGACTTCAAGATTTCGGGGCTGGTGGAAGAGCCGGTGCGGCTGACCTGGAGAGAGTTTAGGGCGCTGCCGCAGACGGAAGTGACTTCAGATTTTCACTGCGTGACGCGCTGGAGCCGGCTGGATAATCGCTGGAAAGGCGTGCTGTTTACGGACGTGCTGAAGCTGGTGAAGGCGAAGCCCGAGACGCAGTTTGCGCTGGTGCTGGCGGAAGAAGGGTATACGGCCAATGTGCCGCTTGCGGATTTGCTGCGGCCCAATGTGCTGTTGGCGTTTGAGCACGATGGCGAGCCGCTGACGGCGGAGCATGGCGGTCCGTTGCGGCTGATCGTCCCGCACTTGTATGCGTGGAAGAGCGTGAAGTGGGTGCGCGGGTTCCTGCTCCTCGATCAGGATCGGCTGGGTTTTTGGGAGCGCAATGGGTATCACGCGTACGGCGATCCGTGGAAAGAGCAGCGCTATTCAGGAAGTTAAAGAACGGAGTTTGAAGAAAGACGCCCGCGCCAGTGCTACACGTGGGCGTCTTTCGTCCACTAATCCGCGGCTGCTTGGGTCTTGGTTGGGTCGATTTCGATGCGGCCCTTGAAGTGGGCGCCGTCCTCGATGCTGATGCGCGCCGAGGAAATATCTCCAACGATCGAGCCATCCTTCTTGATGTCCACACGGCCGCGGGCATGGAGATTCCCAACGACTTTGCCATAAACGATCACTTCGCCGGCTTGAATTTCGGAATTGAGCTGGGCGGTGGGGCCCACGGTCAGTTCGTGGCCACGAAGCGAGATGGGGCCCTCGACCTTGCCGTCGATCCGCAGGTCTTCGGTGCCGGTGATATGCCCTTTGATTGCAAGGCTAGCGCCCAGACGTGCAGTTTCGCGAACGTTGGCGTTGCCGAGCCGAGTCGAAGGGGCGCTGAATGGAACAACTGGAGATGTTGCGGCCTGAACTGGCGGAGCGGCGGGCGCGTCGGTTGCAGTTTGCTGCTTGGTCCACATACTTCCTCCCTTAATTGGTGCAGAAATGTAGTTTTGGCTCCGGCTGGAGGGAGCAGTGTGGAATCACTTTAGTGGCGTTGGGGAGACGAGGCAACCACGAAAAAATGGGGCTTGTGCAAATCAAACACTGGCCTTGAGGACAGGCTGGCGCTCCGGTTTCAAGGGATCTCTTGAACGCGATTGAGGAACGCGACCAGGTACTTCCACGCGAAGTAGTAGACGAGCAATCCCACGGGCGCAGCGATGAAGAACGCATGCGCCGCAAAGCCGGGAACGGAAAAATTGAGCAGACTGGCGACAACGATGCCAAGCGGAGCGAGCAAGATTGGCAGGAGAGCGCCCCACAGGCCGATGGAGAGTTGCAGCCGAGAGCGCAGCGCCACGAAGAGAACGTTCCAGAGGCCCCAGGCGTTGGGCACGAAGGCCATGGGGAAAACGATTACACGCTCCACGGGAAGAGGAATGTTGTAAACGTGGCGGGCCATCGTAAAAACAGTGGCGACGACGAGGAGAAAAACTGTGGGCACCACGATGCCCGCCATGTACGCGCGGAGATAAGTGTGCTGATTCATAAGGCCTCCTGCTTCACAGGTGATACAACAACTCCGGGATAGAACCGGGGAAAAAGAGAAGGACGGCACTCAAAATCGCAGCGAGCGCCCAATCGAACCAGGGAACATGGAGCTCAGGGGCGGGGGCTTCCTCCAGCTTGCGGAGCATTTGCGGCCAGAGGTCGCGGCGGAGTTCGGTGTCGCTCGCGGGCGCGATTGCTTGCTTGAGGAGATCTTTCATCTCTTTGTTGTTCCCTTCGCGACTCATTTTGCGTTGACCTCCATGCCAAGACAGTTGAGTTTTTTGCGCAGCAATCGAACCGCGCGGAACACGCGGACCTTGACAAGCGCAACGGATATGCCAGCGGCCTTGGCGATGTTGTTGTACGGCTCTTCTTCAATCAGGGCCAGCGTTGCCACGAGGCGGTATTTTGCAGGGAGCTCCTGGAAAGCCGTTCTGATGCGCTCGCGGGACTCCCGGCGGATTGCGGGATCAGCGCCTGTTGCGCACGGGAGATCTTCGGGCAAGCCGGATTCGCGACGCGAATGCCGCAGGTGGTCGAAAGCGGCGTTAGTAGCGATGCGACGCGCCCAAGCGCGGAAATTGCCCTCCGGTTGGAACCGCGATCGAGCTTTGTAAATGCGCCAGAACGTTTCCACGGTGAGATCCTCGGCAATTCCAGTGTCGCGAACGATGCGGACAATCCAGGCGTAAACTTCCTTCTGGTGCTGTCGAAACAGCGCCTCGAAGGCTTCCAGGTCGCCCGACGCGAAACGCTCCAACAGCTCCATCTGCCACTCTCTATCCTTAATTACGGCGAGATTCGCCTTTGGTTACAAGCTGTTTGCACTCTCGAAAGGGACATGCGAAGGGCAAAGAAAAACGCCCGGTCCGATGATGCGTCCGGGCGTTTCCCTCAGAAAGATGGCGAGCTAAAGTCGCCGCTACAAAAGGCGTTAGTAGATGTCGTACTGCTCCCAGTGCAACGTGGCGTCGGACTGGATGATGATGTGCTTGTGCGAGGTTTGCTCGAGTTCGTCGATGAGCATGGACTCGCGGGTCTTCAGAGCCTTGGCGATTTCGGGATTCACGCGGATGGTGAGATTCGGGCCTTCGTGATCCGGGGTCGCCATCTTGCGCGCTTCGGCCTGGATTTCATAACACAGCGTGGGGATGGACTTGACCATGCCAGAGCCGGTGCAGTAAGGGCAGGGCTGGCAGAGCACGCGCTCGAGCGCCTGCTTGGTGCGCTTGCGAGTGATACAAACGAGGCCGAACTCGTTGAAGGAAAGCGCCTTTGACGGGGCTTTGTCTTCCTCGAGGGCCTGCTGCAGCGCGGACAGAACTTTCTCGCGGTTACGGCGCTCCTCCATGTCAATGAAATCGACGACGATGATGCCGCCGAGGTCGCGCAAGCGAATCTGGCGGACGATCTCCTTGACGGCTTCGAGGTTGGTCTTAACGATGGTGTCCTCGAGGCGCGTGGAGCCCTTGCCGACAAATTTGCCGGTATTGACGTCGATGGCGACGAGCGCTTCGGTGTGGTTGATGACGATGTAGCCGCCGGACTTGAGCCAGACTTTGGCGCGGAGCGCTTTGTCGAGTTCGTGCTGGATGCCGAATTCTTCGAAGATCGGGGTTTCCTTGGTGTAGAGCTTGACCTTGTTGACGAGCTTCGGCTGGAAGCGACTGACGAACTCGACGATCTTGCCGTACTCCTCTTCGTTGTCAATCCAGATGCCGGTGAAATCGTCGCTGACATAATCGCGGAGGATGCGCTCGACGAGGTTGAGGTCGCGGTGCAGCAGAGCGGGAGCTTTTCGCTGCTCGCTGCGCTCCTTGATTTCGTTCCAGGTTTTGCCGAGGAACTCGATGTCGGTGCGAATCTCGTCGTCAGTGGCGCCCCCGGCCGCGGTTCGAACGATGAAGCCACCCGGATAGGCGTTTCCAGCTTCACTGACCAGACGCCGCAAACGCGAGCGGTTTTCGGCGGAGATAATTTTGCGCGACACGCCCGTGTGATGAACCGTGGGCATGTAGACGAGGAAGCGGCCAGGCAAAGCGACGTGGCTGGTGATGCGCGCGCCCTTTTTGCCGAGTGGCTCCTTGGCGATCTGAATGACCACGTCCTGGCCGGCCTTCAGCATTTCCGAAATGAGCTGCGGACGGCGCGACGGGCCGGAATGGCCTCCCTGATAGCCGCGGTTGTGCCTCGGGCCACCTGGCCCACGGCGCTCGAAACGAGGACCGCCAGGGCGTCCGCCGCGATCGGGATGTCCACCACGACCGTCTGGACGGCCTCCGCGACCACGGTCACGTCCGCCGCTGCGGAACGGCCGCTGGAAGCGCGAACGCGGATTGCCGCCGATACGCCCGGAGTCGCGTGGGAAATCCTCAGGGTGAGCCGCGGGACCGCCAATGCGCGGCGCACGAGTTTCGCCCGGGAGGAGAATCACGTCGTCTTCGATGACCGCCGGGATTTCCGCGACGGATCCTCCTGGAGCCGCGGAAAGCACTTCCTCTTCGGCGTGCTCGGCCTCGACGTACTCGTGTTCGACTTGTTCCTGTTCGCCGTGCTCGTGCGTGCCATGAGCGGCGTCATGTTCGGCGTGCTCTTGAGCCACGTCCGCAGCGAATTCGGCGCGATCGGCGGCGCGGCCGGCTTCGACTTCTTCGGCTTCTTCCTCGGAGAGTTGCGAAACTTCCGTGACGATGGTTTCCTCGACTTCTTCGGACTGCTCTTCGTCTTCTTCTTCGTCGAACTCCGCGCCGCCGACTACGGCATCGGCTTCCGCCTCTTCCTGCGTCTCTTCGTGTTTGGCCTCGACGAAACCGGAGGCAAGCGCGGCGACTTGATCCTCGTTCAACTCAACGTCATTCCGGGGCGCTTCCACATGGTTAACAGCCGTCTCCTGCGGAACTTCAGAGAGCGCGCTAGCAGAAGAAGTTTCCTCAACGGAATCGACAGTTTCTCCCGAAGGCGCCGCTTCTACTTCGGCACCGGCATCCGCCAAAAGCCAGCGGGGCAACCCGCCAGAGAACCGGCGAGGAACGCCTCCGCTCGCGGCAGCGGCAGGCAAATTAGCAGCTGCGCGCGGCGTAATTTCCTCGACGGCAGGCCGTTCCTCGTGTTTTTCATGCTCAATAACGGGAACCGGAGCAGGCGCGGCGACGGGCTTGTTGCGGTACTTCGCCAGCGATTCACCCGGAAGAATGATCTCTTCCTCAGAGACGCTGGTCACGGAAGGCACTGAACTGCGCGGAGCTTCCACGCGCCGATTGTCGTAGCTGCGCGACTGTCCGCCGCGATTATCGTATCCGCGCGATTCGCCACCTTGGGGCGACGCATATTTCGAGGGAGGAAGATTGCGCCCTCCGGGACCACTCTGTGGGCGTCCGCCGCGATGGCGACCGCCACGACGACCCCAACGGCCGCCGCGACCGCGATCCCCGCCACGGTCTCCGCCGCGATCGTTACTGCGGTCGGCGCCGCGGCCAAAATTCTGTCCGGGACGGTCGTTACCGCCGCGGGCAGGATAGTTTTGCGTGGGATTGTAATGGGGCGCGAAATTCTGAGGCGCGGACGCATTGGAATCCGGCTGGCGCTCCTCTGGCGCTTCGGCGTGATGCTTTTCCAGGGGAGCGGACTGAACCTCATCGTGATGTTCCTCGAAGCGCTGGCTCTCGGCGGCGGGCGCTTCCCCGACGGAAGCATGCTGCTCATCTACTGAATGAGCTTCGTCCCGATGGAATTCCTCACGGTGGGCTTCTTCGTGGTGCTCGCTGGCCCGGGCCAGAGATTCACCGGGAAGCACTTCCACGGGAGAACCAATGGCAGGGGGCAGTGACGCCACGGAGGTTTGAGTGTGCTCATGCGGGTGCCCGTGATCGTAATCCTCGAGATTTTCGAAAACGTCGCTGACGTACAGGAAAGCATCGCCGTCGAGACCAATGTCCACGAAAGCGGACTGCATGCCGGGGAGGACGCGGGTGACTTTTCCTTTGTAGATGCTGCCGACGAGCGCAAATTCTTTTTCGCGCTCGATGTAAATTTCGACTAACTGGCCTTCTTCAAGAATGGCGACTCGCCGTTCGTGGGAGGCCGCGGAAATAACCAATTCTTTGGACATGAAAACTCCTTGTGCGTGATTCCGGCGTGGCCGGAATCACCCTTCTGTGCAGCCCCAGCTTGGCCGGGGCCGACAGGACGCATCGCCGCGAGCTTGTGCCCGACGGAGTTTCCAAAAATCGGAGCCGCCCCCGGCAAAGCCGGGAAGCACGTTGGCCACACTAGTAGGGAAGTGGCTTGGCGTTCGAAGCCAGAGGGGTCGGTCCCGACGAGGTCGGGGCCACTCAGAAGATAATTCCTCAGTCTTTCGAGGCTGGTCCGTCGCCGGAAACGAGCCGGGCGATCGGCGGACGATGCTGTCCTCACTCTAAAATCCTTCTTACTTGCGACCCCGGCCGAGCCGGGATCAACAAATCCAATTTCTTCTCCGGTGCGCTCCGAGGAAGCGGAGACGACACACGGCACTGGCGGCTCGATCAGTTGACGAAGCGGCGAAGTCGGACATTCATCACCAGACCAATCGCCAGAAACACAAACAACGTGGCGGAGCCCCCGTAACTCATCAAGGGCAACGGGATGCCGGTAACCGGCATAGCGCCGATAACCATTGCCACGTTTACCAGCACATGGAACCCAAGCGCCGCTGCGACGCCCATGACCAGAAACATTCCCGCGCGATCTTTCGCGCGTTGAGCATTCTGCACTAAACGCAACAGAAGCGCCATATACAACCCGAGGGCCAAAAGCACGCCCTTGAATCCCTGTTCTTCAGCCCACGCCGACATGATGAAATCCGAATACCGGACGGGGATGTAGCCCAGTTGATTCTGACTGCCATTACTGAACCCTTTGCCCCAGAAGCCACCCGAGCCTACGGCAATCTTCGACTGCAAGAGTTGATAGCCAGAGCCTTTGGCGTCTTCTTCAGGGTGCAGAAAAGAAGTGATTCTTTCCCGCTGATACGGCTTGAGGATTCGCCGGCTAACGGGAGGATAGAAAACAGCGCCCACCAGCAAAATCCCTGCCAAGGAAAAGATCGCCGCATGTTGCCACTGCAAGCCCGCCAGAAATGCGCCAACCACAAGCAAGGGAATCAGCACGAGAGCCGTCCCCAAGTCGGGCTGCTTGAGTATCAAAACCAGCGGAACACCTACCAATAATCCTGCCTTGATCAGATCACGCAGATCAAGCTGATCAGAGCGCACTTCCGCAAAGAAGCGCGCCAACACTATGATTATAATCAATTTGACCAATTCTGACACCTGAAGAAGCTCTCCGATGCCCGGGACGTTGATCCAGCGCTTGGCGCCAAAGCGGGTGTGCCCGACGAGGAGGGCCGCGATGCTGAGGAGATACAAGAGAGGAGCCTGGTCCAGGATCAGGTGATAGTCCACGCGCGAGAGCGCGAACATCAGAACAAACCCGATGGCCAGCCAGCGCACCTGCTTCATATGCATGCCGGTCAGCGAGCTGCCGTGCGTGGCGGAATAGATTTCGATTACGCCAAGCGCGCAGATGGCCGCCAGAATGGCCAGGAGCAGCCAATCGTAATCGCGCGTTCCGGGTGCGTCTTTCATCGCGGACGGTGAAGGTTCAAGGCTGAAGGTTGAAAGCCAGGACCCAAGCCGCTACTGCTGTGAGTGCTGGTCTTTTGCGTCCCGACTTCATAAGGCTGAATCATAGAGTCCTTTATCGCCGTGGATCCGTGCTGGCGCTTACCGGAACGACAGCGGCGCTTTCGTCCGGCTTCCCAGCAGTGCGCGGAACCCGCACTGCCGAAGCAACGGGAACTTTGCTCGATTCGGGGGGCCGCTTGGATTCTGCGGTTTCCTGCCCCTGAGTCTTTTTGTTTTTCTTGTCGTAGTAGGCCTTGATGATATCGCGCGCGACGGGCCCGGCCGCTTCGCCTCCATGCTTTCCGCTTTCTTGTACAAGGACAGAAACAACAATCTCGGGATTGCGGCGCGGAGCGTAGCCGACGAACCAGGCGTTGTCCTCGAATTTTTTCTGTTTCCCAAACCGTTCTCTGGTCGCATAACCGATAACTTGCGCGGTTCCGGATTTGCCAGCGACTTCGATTCCGGGGAGACGGACGTTGCGCGCAGTGCCGCCTTCTTCGTTGACAACGCCGTACATCGCGTCGGTTATTTTCTCCACGGTCGGCTCGGAAAGCGCGAACCGCTCCTCGCCCACGTTAGGCGCGTCTTTCAGGAGATGGGGTTGCTTAAAGACGCCCCCCATGGCGATGCCGCCGATCATGCGCGCGAGCTGCAGCGGGGTGGTGATGACAGCGCCCTGGCCAGTGGATACGGAAATCGTTTCACCGGCATACCACTTGCGATGAAACACGCGCTCGACCCATTCCGCGGAAGGCATCAGCCCGGGCTCCTCCGAGGGTAGATCGATTCCCGTCTTGCGTCCGAGGCCGAACTTGGTGCCGTAGTAGGAGAGGCGGTCAATCCCGAGGCGCATTCCCACGTTGTAGAAGAAGATGTCACAAGACTCGAGGATGGCTTTGTGCAGGCCCACGACGCCGTGAGAGCTCTTCCCGTATACCCAGCACTTGAACTGCCGGCCGTAAAAAGTAGCGTAGCCCGGGCAAAAGGTCGTGAAGCTTTCCGGAGGATTCTTGTCCTCCAACATGGCTGTGGCGGTCACAATCTTGAAAACCGACCCCGGAGCAAGCTGCGCTTGAATGGCGCGATTGAGCAAAGGACGATGCGGATCTTCGTTGAGACTTTTCCAGTCATTCGCCGAGATGCGCACGGCGAAATCATTGGGATCCAGTGCGGGATGGCTCACCATCGCCAGCACTTCTCCGGTACGCGGATCCAGGGCAACTGCGGCGCCAGGCCGCGCGCCTAAGGATTGCTCGGCGACCTGCTGCAAATCGTAGTCGATAGTCAGCAAAATCTGTTTGCCGGAAATGGCTTCCTGCGTGGACAGACGCTCCACTTCTTTGCCGACGCTGTTTACAACCACGCGCCGCATGCCGTCGGTGCCCTGCAGCAAGTCGTTGTACTGGCGCTCCAAACCGGTCTTTCCGGCGAAATCGCCGGGGCGAAGTTTGTCATTGCTCGCTTCGATCTGCTGCTCGCTGACTTCGCCGACGTAACCCGCAACGTGAGCAAGGAATCCGCCCGGCAAATAACGCCTGCGTTGCACGGGGATCATTTCCAGAACCGGAATGTCCGAACGGTGCGATTCGATGAAGGCGACGTCCGCTGGTGACGCGTCGGGCTTGATGATGATGGGCTGGAATTTCGGCAGGTTCTTCGTATTGTTGAGTTGCTCGCGCAAATCATCCAGAGGAATGTCTAAGCCTTCCGAAATACTGGACAGATGCTTTTGCACTTGTGCCAGATCATCGCGAAGGAGGAGCACGCTGAAGGACGGCCGGTTGTCCACAAGCACACGGCCTTCCCGGTCCAGCATGCGGCCGCGCGGCGCAATGACGGGAATGTAGCGCACGCGGTTGCGCTCGGCCATGGAGCTGTACTTGTCGGCGTCGATGACCTGGAGCTTCCAGAAACCGAGCAGCAACACGCCGATCATTCCCACAATGATGTAGGAGGCGATGGCCAGCCGCGCTTGCGGCAATCGATTGTCGTTGCGGAACCAGTACGACACGAAAACCCCGCGCGCGAGTACTTTTTCTCAGGGCTTTCCGCCCGCTCCGGCCCAATTTGATTCCACTGGCCGGACTGAACTCGCGTCACGAAAAAATCTGCAGCGTGGGTTTCGAGTTGACCCCAACTTTGTCAGGGTCACGCCGAAAATGTCCGTCGAAAATTTCCTCGAACCTGGGAACCGAAAAAATCTCCCGGGACTCCCGAATCACCGCCGGACCGAAGCTGCCTGAAGCAGCAAGAGTCTTTTCAAACGTATCACCTGCCGGAGTGGGCCGCAAGCCGTCCTGGAGGACAGGTTCCAGAAATGCATTAGAATTTTTGCCGGACCGCCGCCTTCGGCGGGTTGCTGTGGCCGCTGGTATCAAGCTATTGTAGGCAGTTCATTTATGAACGCTGAAACGAACAGGAAAAAGCCGCTGCGGCTGGCGTTGATCGGCATGTCCGGTGCCGGGAAGACCTTCTGGACAAAGAAGTTAGCAGCAAATGGGTATCCTGCAGGTTCGTGTGACGACCGCATCGAGCAAAAGCTCGCGTCACGGCTTGCGGCCGGGGGTTACTCCGGGATCAATGGCGTGGCCGCTTGGATGGGCTGGCCGGACTCCACGACCTATGCCCAGCGCGAGGCAGAATATCTGGCCGAAGAGATCCATGCGCTGGATGAAATTTTGACGGAACTCGAGAGGGAACCGGAGAAATCACTGGTGCTCGATACCACGGGAAGCATCATTTACACCGGAAACGATTTGCTGATGCGCTTGCGCCGGCAAATGACAATTGTGCATCTGGCGGCTTCCGCCGAAGAGCAGCAGTTGTTGATCGAGAGATATCTGAATGATCCCAAGCCGGTGTTGTGGCGCGGCGCGTTTCAACCACGGACCGGAGAAAAACCGCGGGAGACGGTGGCACGATGTTATCCGGCGCTGATTGCCGGGCGGCGCCAGAGCTACGAAGCGCTGAGCCATTGCACGCTGCAAGTCGCTGCGTTGCGCGATGGATCTCTGGATGCGCCAGCGTTTCTGAAAATGATTCGGGACACGACGGGAAGCCCGCGATGAGCGAAATTCATTGAGATACCGGAGCACATCGCGCAAAGCCCCGCTCACCTCCCTGCGCGGCGCCGTGCTGCGTGGGCTTGCGCCGGATGGCGGCTTGTACATGCCGGCAGAGATTGCCCGGCATTCGGCCGAGGAACTGGAGGAATTTCGCCGGCTGCCGTTCACGGAAGTCTGCTTCCGCGTGGTGCGGCCTTTTGCCACGCCGGATGTTCCGGAAGAAACACTCTGGCAAGTCGTTAGCGAAGCCATCAACTTTCCCGTGAAGCTGGTTTCGCTCTCGCCGGGGCTGCACATCCTGGAGTTGTTTCACGGGCCAACGCTGGCGTTCAAGGATTTTGGCGCGCGCTTCATGGCGCGGCTGATGGGCTATTTCGTACGCGGCGAAACGCGGCTTCTCACCGTGTTGGTTGCGACCTCCGGAGATACCGGAAGCGCCGTAGCACATGGTTTCCTGAACGTGCCGGGAATCCGAGTGGTGATTCTCTATCCTTCGAAGCGCATCAGCGAGGCGCAAGAGAAGCAGTTCACCACGCTCGGCGAAAACATCACCGCGCTGGAAGTCGCAGGTACATTTGACGATTGCCAGCGGCTGGTGAAGCAGGCGTTTTCTGATGAGGGATTGAACAAACGCGCCTTCCTAACTTCCGCGAATTCCATCAATATCGGGCGGCTTCTGCCGCAGATGTTTTATCACCTGGCAGCTTACCGGCAGTTGCCGGTGGCGTCGGTGCCGCTGATCGTTTCCGTTCCCAGCGGAAACTTTGGCAATCTCACGGCCGGAATTTTCGCCAAGCGCATCGGGTTGCCGGTAGCGAAATATGTAGCCTCAACAAACACCAATGATGTGGTGCCGGAATACTTGCGGACCGGACAGTTCCATCCGCGTGCAGCGCAGGCCACCTATTCGAATGCCATGGACGTGGGCAACCCGAACAATTTTCCGCGATTGCTTGATTTGTGCCGCAACCGACTCGAATACGTGCAAAAGGAGATTTGGGGACACCGGGCAACGGACGAAGAAACGTTGCAGGAGATGAAGGCCATCCATAAGCGCTTCGGCTACATCGCCGACCCCCACACTGCCGTGGGCGTGCTCGGCTGGGAGGCGTACAAGCTTGAACATGCGGGGCCCGCCCAAGGTTTGGTGTTGGCCACGGCGCATCCCGCGAAATTCGCAGACATAGTAATTAAGGCCATTGGCACTGCACCGCCTCTGCCGGATCGTCTGGCCGCTTACTTGAAACGTAGCAAGCTTTCGCTGGCGATATCGAGCAGCTACGATGAATTCAAACAGTTTCTTCTCGCCCATTGAAGAACGAAAGGGTAAATCGCGATCGAGTAGCAAGGAAATCGAATCGCTAGTTCCTGCGGAGGCGATCGAGAAGAAGGAAGAGGAACACGGCAACCAGCCCGTTGATGAGCGCGGCGAAGATGAGGTGCATGTTAAACCACGGTTCGGGCTGTGCGAGAAGGATGCGGCGCGTAACCACGATTAAGCCCTGATGCGCAACGAAGAACGTGGAAGTGAGCGCGAACCGCGCGGCGGGATGCTCGGTATCGAGCCGCGCACCAATCGAGGAAGCAAGATATCCAATGATGGTTTTCGCAATGCCGTAGAGACCGAGCGGAACAGTAGGGCCGCTCAAACTGTCCTGCAAGAGACCAACGACCATGCCCAGGAGAAGGCCCGTTGAGGGATTGCGCCGGCTGAGCCCGAAATAAATCGTCACGAGCAAAGGAAAATCAAGAACGGCGGCCCTTGCAAAATGAATGGGGAATGACGCCTGGATTACCAGCGCCAGCAGCGTGGCGATAATGATGGCGCCCGCGCGAAACTTGTGAACTTCAATGTGCGATTCGCCGCGGATGTCGAATGCGTCGTTCATCGCCTTACCGCCGGCGGGGATGAAGATGCGATTGGCGCGGGCTGGGCATTGGAAGGATGCTCTTCACCTTTCGTCTCGAGGGGGCGCAGAGACGGAAGGACTAGCACTTCCTCCAGGCGCTCAAGATTGGCGGATGGCTTGATGCGAATCTGCTTGAACGGATTGCCAGGCTTGATTTCTGCGACGGTGCCCACCGGAAGATCGCGCGGGAAGATGCGATCCATGCCGCTGGTAATCACGCGTTCCCCAACATTAACATCATCGTCGTTCGGGACGTATTTCATGACCAGCAGAGGTTCACCCTGCCCCCCAACGGGGCTCTGGATGCGAGAATTCGCCAACATTGCGCCAACTCCACTCTCCTTGTCCGTGAGCAGAAGCACCTGCGATGCATTTGGATAAGCTTCGACGACTTTGCCGACCACGCCGTCCGGGGTAATCACTCCCATGTTTTTGTGAATGCCGTCGCGCTCGCCGCGGTCCAGTTGAATCATGAGGCTCGCTGTTCCCGCGCCCGTGCCAATCACCCGCGCAGTAATCATCGGAACGTCGGAGTGCGATTTCCGGAAATTCAGCAGCAGTGCCAGGCGGTCGGCCTCCGCGGCCTTGCCCTGAAGCTGCGCGACTTGCAGTTTCAGGGCATCATTCTCGCGGCGAATCTGCTCGTTTTCCTTGGTGGTGTTTTGCAGCGCAAAGTAGTGGCGCCAGGCGTTGCGGAACCATCCGAAGCCGGAGGAGCCAGCTCGCTCAAACGGTGAAACGGCACCCACGGTCCACACCCGAATGAGCCGTCCTTCTGAGTCGCGCTTGATCTGGACGGCAAGCATCAGCACCTGCAAAACAATGACTCCTGCGAGAAGGACCAGTGATTTATGGCGAGAAGGAATGGCGACCATTGTGCAATATTCTCTTCGTATTTTCTGGAGCGACCGGTGACTGCTGGCTGGCGGCTGGTGACCGGTGGCTCGCGATGTCCGTGATCAAGCCTCAGTGCTCAGTTCGAGAATTAGGAATCCATTCCAAATTTCAAGGACTGAAAACTCTTTCTCAATCGATACAAACCTGGCGCAGTAGTTTGAAGTCGCTTAGCATTTTTCCCGTGCCGAGCACCACGGACGCCAAAGGATCATCCGCAATCGAAACCGGCAGGCCGGTCTCTTCGCGGATGCGCTTGTCGAGATTCTTCAGCAGCGCGCCACCGCCCGTCAGAACGATACCGCGGTCGCTGATGTCGGCGGAAAGCTCCGGGGGCGTACGCTCGAGTGCGACGCGTACGGCGTTGAGAATGGTCGCCACACATTCACTCAGGGCTTCGCGAATTTCGCTGTCGTCGATGGTGACGGTTCGCGGCACGCCTTCGATGAGGTTGCGGCCTTTCACTTCCATCGTAAGCGGCTTTTCCAGCGGATAGGCGGAACCAATTTCCATTTTGATCTGCTCTGCCGTGCGTTCTCCGACGAGCAGATTGTACTTGCGCTTCAGATACTGCATGACGGCTTCGTCCATTTCATTGCCTGCCACGCGTACGGACCGCGAATATACGATGCCACTCATGGAGATGACCGCAATATCGGTGGTCCCGCCGCCAATGTCCACGACCATGTTGCCGGAGGGTTCCTCGATCGGCAGTCCGGCGCCAATCGCTGCAGCCATGGCTTGCTCGACAAGGAAGACTTCGCTGGCGCGCGCGCGATACGCGGAGTCCTGCACGGCGCGCTTTTCCACCGGAGTGATCTCGCTCGGGACGCCGATAACAATTCGGGGATGCACCAGCACGCGCCGGTTGTGCGCTTTCTGGATGAAGTAGGTCAGCATCTTCTCGGTGACTTTGAAGTCGGCGATGACCCCGTCTTTCATCGGCTTGATGGCGACAACGTTGCCCGGCGTGCGTCCAAGCATTTCTTTTGCTTCGCGGCCGACAGCCACAACTTCTCCGCTGGCCTTATTGATGGCCACGATCGAGGGCTCGTTAACGACAATGCCTTTGCCGTGTGCGAACACGAGCGTGTTTGCAGTACCCAGATCGATGGCGAGGTCGGAAGAAAACAGACTGAACACCGACCTCATGTTGTAACCGTTCTTATTCATCCCCCATCCCCCTGCGGAGAAAGACTCTCCGTTGTCCGGCCGGCAATAGCGCTGACCGCACCGCGGCCAGCCCTCAATTCCTATTGTCTCCGGACACCACGACCAGCGCAAAGGCGCTTGGGTCTTTCTTCGGAACTCTTACTTCGGAACCACGATGGACACCTGCTTCGTTGCCGTCCCGCCCCGGCGATTCGCCCCGATAATCGAAATCGTGTGCTGACCCGGAGCAAGCTTATCGGTGAAGTGCCGGAAATTCCCATCCGGCGCGATGTTTGGCACGGATTGTCCATTGATAATCAGAGCCGCGCCGGGTTCCGTCCGGCCCACGATCTCCGCCGACTGTCCAACAACCTGCGTGCTGGTAATCTCCAGGACCATGTCCTGTGTCTTGCCTTGCGCCACGAGCGTGAACTTGAAAATTGTGCTGACTTCGCTGGTCTGCTTCTTTCCATCCGTTGCAGTGACGCTCCAAAAATAGTCGCCAGGATCCAGACCCGTGACGTCTATGCCTGTGCCTTTGGTCGGAGCTTCTTTTACCGTTTTGGTGAACATTGCAGTGGTGCTGATTCGTAGAGTATAGGATACGGCATCCGGAACGGGCTTCCACTCAAAATGAACGGGGTAAAGGCGCGGATTTTCCGCGGTGATCGGCGAGAGATTCAACGGTTCGACGAGGTCGGGAGGAGCTAGCACCGTGGTTTTTTGAATCGGACCGCCCTTGGGAATCGTCAGTTTTTCGTACGGCGCGAGATCAATCTTTTCCTGGCCACGTTGCACTTGCGCGCTGCCGCTTGAAACGACGAATTCGCTTTCCTTTTTCTCAGGATCAGACTTGACTGCCGCGCGGCTGTTGGAATGCAGTTGGGCGGTAGCATCTTCCGCACTGACCGCGGCCTTGGAGTCAGGGGAACTCCAGTTTGGCGTTGCAAGGTCGACCTGGCCATGATTGATTTGCATTGCCACGCTGGTGGGCTTGTCGTTCTCCGTGGAATTCTCCTCGACGGTGACGAGCGTATCCGGCTTCACGGTGTAAGTCGTGCCGTCAGCGAAGGTGATGCGCGCATTGGCGTCGGTCCCGGTCTGAACGAGATCGCCCTTGTCGAGGGAAGTG
>Ga0209468_1000459_pt1 | contig 19717 bp, 9 predicted proteins | sample GraSoiAngelo_102_FD_185871 | JGI IMG/M metagenome (GOLD analysis project Ga0209468, IMG submission 185871) | Grasslands soil microbial communities from the Angelo Coastal Reserve, California, USA - 14_0903_02_40cm (SPAdes) (version 2) | ecosystem: Environmental > Terrestrial > Soil > Grasslands ...
ACCTTCTGCATCTATAAACCCAGATAATCAACTATTATTTAATAAAGGAAGAGCATTGTTGTTTATTTCTGGTATATTAAAAATACTAAGTCATTTTTTAACTTGAATTTTTCTTTTATTTAATACTAAATTCCCATTAAATAAAGCTATTAAAATAAGTATACCTTGTTTATCATAAACAGAATAACGACTAAAATGACTATATGTTTTTACTATACCTATACCTAAAGTATCACGAATATGATTTAGTATATTAACTTCTTTTTGGGTTAATACAAATCTAAGACGTTTATCTTTTACTGTAAGAAAAGCCCCATCACCTTCAGAAAAACCAATAAATCAAGTTAATCAGTTATCTGATATTTTATTAGAGTTAAAACCAGATATTTTTCTATAAGCTTTAAAATCAAAAGATGTTTTGCGTGTAGTCTCTGAGGAACTCTTGTCAGATTTTATGTAATATTTTACTGTATAAAATAAAATACCTATAAAACTAAGATTACCTGCTGATTGAGCATAATTTATAAAATTTTCACTATTAAAAGTATTTATAAACACTAAGCTTTTCCAGCACACAGCAAAATTTATTACCTCATAGTCACCTATAAGGAAAGCCAACCATTGACTTCAAACAACAAAACCTAAAACACCTATAGACATCATAGCATAAACCATTCCAAGGTAACCAAATACATTCTTACTTGAGCTAGCTGAAATTACAGTACTAATTATACCAAAACCAGGAATTACTAATATATAACAATAATTTTAATTAACTAAATAGTCTTTATTAATTAATCTTTATAAAACGAAATAAAATATTAATTAATAAAAATCTATTTTTATTAATACTCAAGAACTTTAAATTCTTGTTAGGACTTTGTCTTAAACCGAAGTAATATTATTTGATTTATTAATAGTATTTTTTAATTTAACAATTTTTTTTAATCCTTCATTTTTTAAGTGATCATTATTTTGAATTATTATGTATGCTTTTCTTCATTTTAAATAACTAATATATTTACTAGATAATAAATGAAAACTATTAAAATAATCAACAACATTTTTTGCTGAACCAAAACTAGTAGAACCATAATAATAAGTATCTTGATTTTTTCTATACCCTATATTTCCACCTAAAAAATTTTTAATTAGAATTAAAGTATCAATTTTTTTTTGATCTATTTGAAAATTTAATCGTACTTCAGTTCTATTAGTATGATTAAGTAATTTAATTTTAAAACTAGCATCAGCATCAGAAAATCCTGCTAATCAATAATTTTTTAAATCCTTATCTAAATTAAGTTTAAATTTAATTTTGTTTTTTAGCTCAACAAAATGTTTATGTTTTAATATATTATTACATATTTGATCTAGTTTGTTTTTTGTTCTAATTTTTCCATTTATTAAATTAATTACTTTTTCTAAACCTTTTTTGGATCCTATTATTAGAAGAAAAGCTTTTTTATTTTTAACTTTACGTATATTTCCAAAACCTATTTGTTTTTTTATATAATAAGCTAAGGAAACATCAAGTGAATTAAATACAATTACTATTTGTTGTTGTTTACTAAAATGACCATCTCCATCTATTAAACCAGCTAGATAATGTCCAAATTGATCATGATTAGCTGGTTTTAAATGTGTAGGTACATGTACAGAAATAAGTTTTATTTTTGAATAAATATCTCCTAACTTTTCGGTTTCGTTGCATAAAGTCTCTGAGGTTCTAATTTTATTTTTATATAATTTTTCATAGTTTATATACATTTTATATAAATTTATAAAATTATTACCTTCTGGTATACTTAATCGTTTTAACTTTTTTACTTTATCATTTAAGAGGGAGTATTTAAAACTTAATAAAGTAGTTCCAGAAAATAGCAACGTTAAGAAGCCCATATATTGTACTTCTGGGTGTCCAAAGAATCAGAAAAGATGTTGAAATAATATAGGATCTCCTCCTCCAGCTAATTCAAAGAAAGAAGTGTTAAAATTTCTATCTGTTAATAACATTGTTATTGCCAATTTTTGTTTACTTACGTAAATAAATCTCAGTATATTAATTTTTATCTTGATAATATATAATATATTTAAGTATTTAAAGTAAATATTCATATATTCACATATATGTTTGGACTATATATTATTTATCTAGATTATAAAACTTTCCTAAATGATTTTACGTAATGTTATTTTATTCTTAACTATTTATTTTGTTTCTAAAACATAATCCATATTTTCTTTATTTAATTTACTTATTTTAAATATATTTATTATTTTTAATCAATACAAAAATTTAAATGTTTACTGTTAAAGGAAATTTAAAGGTAATTATATAAAATAATATTATCCTTTATTATAACAATTCTAATTATATACTAAAGATTTTCTTTTAATTTATTTTTATTTTTTTTTTTACTTATGTGTTTAAATATTTAACTATTAAATTTAATCAAAATAATTATATTTTTTATAATTAAATATTTGTTGTATCAATTAAAATTTACATTCAATTTTAAGTTATTTATTTTTTATATAAATTTTCAAAAAAAATATCTCTCAACTTAAATAAACCCAGATAACCCCGAAGTATAATAAAAAAAAATAATAATTCCTCTTTTTTTCAAAATATAAATTATAATTTTTTATATTATATCAATTTATTAGATCATATAAAAATAAATTTTTGGAATTATTAGGTTATCATTAATTAAATTAAATAATAGTAATAAATTTTAATTATTAATTATTAGTATGTAATTTTTAATTCCTTTTTTTAAATAATTAATCATGTTTCAATTATTTTTGAATTAAAGTAAATTATTTAATTGAAATACAATTTATATAAAATATCTAATATGATTTTTTGTTTTCCTATTTTTGGTTTTATTATACTATTTTCCTATATTAAAACTATTAAATAATATAATAATTTATAAATATTTGTCTTCAAATTTGGCATAAAAAAGATTATCAAAAAAAATACTAAAAATATAATAGAGGAAACCAAAGGAAAATTTTAAGAACAAATAAACAAGGGCGTATAGTCTCTGAATATACCATCAATTTTCAAAAATCGATGGTTTACTGCTGATTGTGTAAAATATTAAATTTTACAGTTTTCAGCAATTAGCCCTATTTATTGCTGGCACAATTATACAAAACAATAATTAATAAAGATTATAAAATACTAAATTTAATACAAATCTATTTTATTTTTTTTTTTAAGAACTTTTATTAATATATTTTTATTATAAAATAAGTAATTAAAAATATAGGTTAAAGTTAAGATTGCTAAATTTGTCAATATATAACCATATAAGATCAAACTTTATTTGTTTTATTTTAGATGAATAAATTTTCATAATAATAAAATGTTTCTTAAAAATTTTTTTTAATTTATGATAAATCTCTAAACTATTTTATAATTCATATAAAATAAAAATGAAGATATAATAATAATACACAACTATTAAATAAAAAATTACAAGATAAAATTTTATTAACTAATTTAACATTATATTATTATGATCTATATTTCAAATATATTAATTTTTAAAATTTATATAATTTAAATTAAGCCTATATATTCTGATAAGTTATATACTATATATAAAAAAATGCTACTGAATAAAATTAAATAAATTCTAGTTATAAATAATAATATTGCTTTTCTATTTTTATATAAATAAATTAATAATATAAATAATAAAAATATACAAAAAAATATAAACAAATTAAAACAAATAATATTTATTACAGAATCAATACTATCCCCCTCTTCAATTATAGAATTAGCAGAAAAAGAACCATCGTTATTATTAGAATTAGCAGAAAAAGAACCATCGTTATTATTAGAATTATCATTAGAACTATTATTATTATTTATATCATTATTATTAGAATTATTATTATTATTAACTTCATTATTGGAATTGTTATTATTGTTATTAACTTCATTATTAGAATTATTGTTATTATTAACTTCATTATTATTAGAATTATTATTAGTATTGTTATTATTATCATCTTCATTTTGAAGATCTGAAATATTAAATCCAGGTGTAATTACAACACCTCCTACAATACCTCCTGCAGTTAATATAGAAACACCCAATTCTAATGAACCGACTGATTCACTAACAGCAATTATATCATTAAATGTGAAATTAGTGTTAGCAATTAAATATTCAATTGCTGCATTAATATCTGAATTATCTACATCAGGATTTGTAACACCATTAATATTATTTGAAAGACCATTACTATTACTTGAAACATTAAGAATAGCATTCTTTATTGTATCTTTAGCTCCTTTAATAATTTTTACATATTTATCAATATCTTCTGCATACTCATATAACATCATAAATTCAAATTGAAGATTATATAATATAAAAAAAATAGTAAAAAGCCAAAAAATAGCAAAAAATCAAAAAATTATTTCTTCTAATAAATGTATTATACAATTAAAAATATTGTAAATGGCTAAATTGGATTTTATATATCTTCATAATTTAATTAAACTTTTCATTTTTTTTTTTATTTTGTAAGGTTTGTTATAAAAAGCAAGCATTATTTTCACCTAACATATAGTCATATGTACCAGCCAGTACAGGTAAGGATAATAATAATAATACAGCTGTTATAACTACAGCTCAACCAAATAAAGCTAATTTCGTCCACAAAAATGATGTAAAGACCTTACTTAAATTATTATTATCTATTAATAATATTACAATCATTTATTTTAATGTGGTAACTTTAATCTGAAATTACTTTCCATTCTATAACACATAAACACTTATATATCTTTTTATTATTTAATACTTTGAAATATATTTATTTATTAAAAAAGTACTAAATAATTCAAATAAAAGTCTTTATATACATTAATTATATACTACTTTTTATTATAAATTATCTATTAAAATTCATTCTTGATTTAATTAAATTAATTTTATCCAACCCTTCTTTAGTTAAATGAGCCTTATTTTTAATAAGAACTGATGCTTATTCAAAGTCCTTAAAATCTCTAGCTCTTGCACCCTATATAGGATACTCTTTGAAAAAAGGTATAATATTATCTACTATATGAGAAAAATTTCACACAGCAAATGTACCAATACGAGATTTTTCTACTATAGAGAAAGAACCACAATCAAAAACTTGAACAAAACTTTCCAATAAATAAGCATCACGTATATTTTGAGTTACAAGAAAATTTAAAGTAACACTTATACCTAATTTATGAGTTTTTGATTTGCTTGTTTTAATAAAGAAACAACCTTCACCCGAAACAAATCCAGCCATTCAATATTTAATATCAGGTATATTTAATCCTAAATTAATTTTTGGAACTTAAGGTCTTGTCACTAGAGTGAGATTAGAAAAAGCAACTTCTAATCTTTCAGGTAAACCTTTATTCATAGAAGCCTTTATACTAATAAGTTTACGTAAACCTGCTTTAGTAAGATGTTTTTTATTATTTATAATATCATATGCTTTTTTAAATAATAAAAAATCTGCATACTTCTGAGTATTTAATCAATAGTTATTAAAATGTTCAATTACACAAATTAAGTCACTTAAACTTACAACTTGAAACATAGCCGAATCTCCATGTACGGTTACACTACCTACACCAAAGAAACGTTTAATTAAATATAAACTATCTAAATCCTTAGAATGTAAATGAATACTAAAAACTATTTTAACAATTCAACCTAAAGTATATCTAGGATTCTTACTAATACTTAAAGTAAAAGAGGCTTCAGCATTACATAAACCTGTAACAAAATAAGGGTTAAGATTATTTGTATGAGTAGTATATTTCCTTATGTTTATTTATATCACTTTAGATAATATTTTATTTATTAATTGTAATATTAAATTAATAATATTCAAATGTTTGATTATAAATATAATCCTTAAATAATGGTAACTAAAATATAATTAAATATAAAAATATTAACTTTATATAAACTTGGAGTATTTAATATCTACATACAGTAAATTAATTAAACTTTAACAAATTACTAAATAATAAACAAATTTTTTAATTAAAATCGTAAAATATTGATATGTAGAAAGTTTCACTCCAGAACCGGCTTTCCCGGCGACTAGAGTACACCTTACAATATTGGAAATATTGAAGAACCATCTACTCGTTGCTCTTTTACAGATAATGACAATTATCATTATCTGATTTAGATCCACGATCACCCATTTCAATTTCTTTCATCTCTAGTGATATTACCATACCCTGAGGCATTAATCAGGCCAGGTATAAAGTTTCCTTTACACCTTTGGTTACTAAAGCTTTAGGGCTTCCCTGGAATTTGGCTCTTACACACAAATTAGAAGAAAATTGTTCTCCTTTTATGTAATCGTATACCTGGGCTTCTCATATTAATTATAGTTGAAATAAAATTAATAGCACCCAATAAACTACTAACACCAGCTAAATGTAGACCAAATATAGCTAAATCTACACCTGGTCCACTATGACTTTGTATACTTGCTAATGGAGGATAACAATTATGTTGGTAATTTCATTGTACTATATACAACTATCATTACACTCAATAAATTTCTTTATTGTTCGGACTATACCTTTATCTTGTAATTATTTTTTGAATAAATCAATTTTTAATAATTTTTTTTTCATTTTTCTAAGTGTTTCTTTAATTAAGAATAATTTATAATAATTTCCTTTATTTTTAATATATGATCTAGCTCAAATTTTATATTCTACACTTTTCATACCTATTAAATTATCTTTAAAGTAATTTATTATATTTTTTATAGCTCTAGAGTTTGTAGTATCCAAAATATAGTAATTATGTTTAGTTTTAAATTTAATGACAGTTGAAATATGTAATATTATTTTTATACTTTCTAAAACTATACTATCAAGTTTTTGAGTTATACCAAATCCATGTACTATTCTATTGCTATCTTTAGATACTAAATAAAAACTACCTTCTCCTTCTACAAATCCACTTAGTCAAGGTTTAGTTATAACATTTATTATTTCATTATGTTTTAATGGAAATGTTACATTATTTCAAGCTGGTGATATATAACCTTGAGGTAAAGTTTCTTTTTTTAATGCAAATAAAAATTTATCTTTTTGTACTTTGCTTAAATTAAGATCATTTAATATATTAAATGCTTTCTTTAGTTTTATGTAATTAAAGTATTTACTAGTTAAAAGAGGATATTTATCAAAAATAGGAAATATTACAGTTTCTAATTTTTTTCTATCTCTTATAAGTATTTGTCCTTTACTATTATCTTTAGTAATTGTACCTATACCTAAATTAGTTTTAATATAATGTAAAATTCTTAAATTATATCTAGAAAAAGCAATTTTATAAACTAAAATTCATTTACCATTTTGATAATAAAATCCGAAAGTACCCTCTCCATCTGTTATTCCAACTAACCATTGTTCAAATCAAGTTTTATTATTTTTTACAAGATACTCTTTGTTTAGTCTCTGATGAGTTACAAAATATCTTTTTATTACTCAGGCGTATTGTTCCCTTGATATAAATATTTTTACATACGATTTAAACAATCATGAGTAATTTATTACATGTATTAATAATATTAATTTTAATACTTGAGAATATTCACGCATCGAAAAGAGTTTTATTGCCTCTGAATCACTTCAGAGCAACTCCTTATCCATATAAAGAGTTCAACCTGTACCTACACCATTTTCAATTATAGCAGAAAATACAAATAATAATAAGCTTGGTATTAATAGTCAAAAACTAATATTATTCAATCTAGGGAATGCCATATCAGGACCTCCTACTAATAATGGTAATAAGAAATTCAATTTATTATAATTTTTCAATTATTTTTGGACTATATCTTCATCCTTGAAATTAAGGAGCACAACGTATAGTCTCTGAGGATCCTATATAAATTAAATTATACATTATTTTTGTTTCCTGCGGATTATCCATTGTAACATTCTTACTACTATTTATGGGTTGTGTACGTTTAATTATAATAACCTTTATAAAGGATAAATTTTCACAACTCCTACAGCAAGACTTTAGGAATTTTTCGCAAACAGTTATGTAATAATAGTAATATTACTAAAACTAACGGCAATTTCTTATATAAAATACAATGATAACATTAAATATTAATAATATTAAATTAAAGAATCTAAATGTGAAAAATCAAACAATATACGGTTTTTATTAAATTTAGCTTTTACTTTTTCAACTTCTAATATTTCTTCATTAGTTAAAGTTTTACCTTTTCCTTTTATAAGTAATTCTACTATAAATTTCCAATCCTTATACACTAAATACTTAGATGAATATAAAGGAAAACGATCAAAATAATCCATAACTTTAATATGACTTTGTATATTATGTGAAATAATCTTAAAAGAGTTAAAAATTTTATCTTTTTGTATTTTAGATCTAGAATACAAATTAACACCTAAATATCTAGCTATTTTAATTAATATTTCACAATAACTTGTACCTCCTTTTATAGCTGACACATCTTGATGATAATTTTGTTTTAATTCTATACAAAAAAAAACTTCTATTCTTTTAGTAGTATTTACACCTTTTTTCTTTTTATTAGTTATATTAATACTAAAATTACCATCTCCATCAGTAAAACCAGCTAACCATCCATTACTATTTATAGGAGATAAATCTAAACTTAAAGGATTTATACTAATATTATCAAAATCTTTATATCATTTTATAATATGATGTAATATTTCTATTTTAGGTGTACGCATATATCCATTTATAAGCTTAATCATTTCTAAAACATCTTCTTTATTTTGAATTTGTCATATAAGACAACCTTGTTTTGATTTATCATATAATTTGCCTAAATTAGTTATAGAAATTAACTTTTCTACTAATGGTTTATCAGATAGATTAAATATAATAAGTATTTTTGGACTATATTTTTTAGCTTTTGAATATTTATCATGAACGGCAAAAGATCCTTTTGCTTCTATTAATCCTGCTAAATAAGGACCTAAATATAATCTTAATTGTGTATAATTAGACTTTCTTAATTCCGTTTTTAATTCTACAGACTCTTTAAAGTTATTATTTATTGTATTTACATTGATTTTACCAAAACCTCCGATTAAGGCTGGCATAACCATAAAAAATATCATCAAAATAGCATGGGCAGTTATAATACTATTATATAATTGATTATCAGCTATATATTGTACTCCTGGACCTGATAATTCTAATCTTATCAATACTGAAAAAGCAGTTCCTATTAATCCTGAAAATAAAGCAAACATTAAATATAATGTTCCTATATCTTTAGCATTTGAAGACAAAAATCATCTCTCTTTTCACATTGTTATATTAGTTATTATATCTTTTATATTATAACTATTATGCTTAATAATTTCTTCATTATGGTCATTTGATTTATTATAAGATTTAGTTTGATATGTTTTATGATTATATCATGTAATTAGCTTTAAATAGGTTGGCCTAAACATAACAAACCTAATTATTACTTACCTACGCCTATTGCGTATATAAATTTATATTACTACAGAAATTAATTATTATATTAGGTATTAATATATTACAATTAGAACAAAAAAGCAAGAATAATAGGGAGGATACCTTGAATTGAACAAGGATATACTATGCCACATACAGCTGTTCTACCTATTGAACTATATCCACCTTTAATAATTATAAAATATAAAATTATGAACTAAAATAAAAACTTGAATTCTTATTCTTAATTCATAAAATTATTATTCTTCTATTGAACTATCTTTATTTATTATTTTTAAATAAGTATATTTTAATAATTTATATTTATTAATATAATTTATTATTCTAAAGTATGAAACACTAATATCTTCAACTATAGAATATATTAAATTATATACTTTATTATTTTTATTATTTATTATAGTTATAATATACCTAGTTACTAATAATTGATTAATTTTGTTAAATCTTAATAAATCACACCTTTTTATAATTTATTAATATTACTTAAAACTTTAAGACTAAGTTTAATATTTATAGTAAATATTTAAATTATCAACTAAAACTTAATACATTTATCGTAATACTTTATTTACAAATTAAATTTATCATGATTATATAACAACAAAACATAAAGAAAATCTTCTATTTAAATAACTTTAAAATTATAACTTGAAAAATTAAAATTTACTTAATCCTTATATAACTTTTATTATTTTTTATATCAACTTTACAAATACCATTTTTATTTTTTTACATTTGATTTATTTAATAAAGAATTTTTACAAATAACAATAAGCTTATAAGTAAGACAAAAAAAAAAACAAAATTATTATAGACAAATCACTTTAGCCTGAGGAGAAACTCGAATTCTCATTCTTAATTCATGAAATTATTGTTCTACCATTAAACTACTCGGGCTAAAATATATACTAATAAATACTAAAATTAAAAAATTATATAAATTTAATCTTTTTTGTTCACAAAAATATATTAGATGTATTATTTTCCAAACATTCTAATATATTTTTAGAACTATTCGTTATATTATTTGTAATTATATACCATTAACACTTCTAAACTACTTATCACTTAATTTATATTTAACATTTTCTTTAATATTTTCTTTAATTAATTTTATTATATAAAAGTTTTTTATTACTATAAATACAATATAATATATAATTTATATATATATAATGAATAAATAAATTTTATTGTATTAATAGTCATTATATATAAATTGAAGTATAGTTAAAAGTTATGAAGATAAAATAATAATATACCTTTATTTACTAATTATCTTGTAAAAATTATAAGAGACATACTACATAAAACTCTAAATACTATTACCCAAGTATATAATGAAAATTTTTAACTAATTTAAGTAACAAAATTAAAAACCCTGTTCATATCCTAAATAAAATGTTGAGGTTTTGTTTTTCTTTCATTTTTCACATTAAATAAACACATATTCAATTAAGAAATTTTTATTTATTAAATAATAAAACAATATTTAATTTGTTATATAATTAAATTATAAACTAATAAGATTAAATACATCAATATATATTGATATATATAAATTTATACTTTTTTATCAAAAATTTTATATTCATATAATTAAAAACGAAATTTTTATATTTAATGTAATTTAAACAACATATAAAACTCTTAAAATGAATCTAATATCTAAAATATTAAGAATATTTTATTATATCATTAATGTATAAAACTTTCAGAATAAAACATATAAATATGTAAATATATAATATATATATAGTTAATATTTTATATTCAATAAAAATAACAAAAATAATCCTTATGTTGGAGCGATTCGAACACTCAATAGTAAATACCAAAAATTTATGACTTACCTATTAGTCGACAACATAATTAAAAAATAATATAAATCTTTACAATATAATATTAAAATAGTAAAAAATAATATGGGTAACAAGACTTGAACTTGTAAAGTTAAAACTATTCCATCCTAAGTGGAACCTGGTTACCAAATTTCAGCATACCCATATAATAAAAATAAAAAAAAAATATTAACTAATATAAGAAATATTAATGCTCGAAATAAGACTTGAACTTATAACCTAAATAGCTTCAATATTTTGCTCTACCAATTGAGCTTTTCGAGCTTTTTTTATTTTTTCAGTTTTAATACTATAATAAACCAATTAATAAAAAAAAAAATACATATTATTTATTTATTTTTGTATCAAAAAAGTCGGATTTTTACAATTCATTTACTTTATTTTTAACTCATTACCATAAACATTAAACTTATCTTTATATTTATTTAATTATATTATTATTTCACTAAGATCCTGTTTAATATTACTATTAATATTATTTCATTAAGATGCTTTTTTAATAACAATATTTAATTAATTAATTTATTAATAAATTTGATCAATTTGAGAAACGAATTATTTTATTAAATCCCTAATTTTTACTTAATCATTCGGTAATATAATTTCAAGAACAAAATTTAATATAGGTTTTATATAAGCCTTTTGCAAAAAAATATTAATATCCAACAAAATCCCTAAAATAACAACAATAAATTGTACTTGATTATATACTCTTAAAATATATACTAAAGGACAAATAAAAAGTTGAGCTAAAATACTTATAGGAAGCCGACTTATTAATGATATTTATCCTTGGATATTTTGGCTTACTTTCAATTTTTATATTTTTTCAAAAATTAAAAAATTTTTTTTTTAATAAATATATGTATATAAATGAAAAATTATTTCAATTATATAAATAGTTTATTAAGATTCGCAAATAATACTTTGCCTAATCATATAGTAATCTAGCTTGTCTAAGTAATATTATAACTAATATTAAATAGATATGGAGTTATCAGGACTTGAACCTGAATTAAAGACATGCAAAGTCCCTGTTATACCTATTAAACTATAACCCCTATTAAATTAATACCAAATAAACTATTTAAATATTCATGATTTTAGTTTTTCTCACTTATAATTAAATTTTTATTCTTATAAATTTTATGATTTTTTAAACACTTTGCAATAAAAAAAAAATGATGTTTTTCTATAAACCCTGAAGTTTTTCAGATAAAAGCAAATTCAAAAATTTTATCTCTATTAGTAACTAGAACAGAGTATACTTAAGAATTACCAATTCCTATTTTTAATTTTGCTTTATTAATACGATTATAAACTAGTTTAAAAGCATACATAAGTATAATAATAATTTTTATATTTAAATTATAAAATATCTAGCAATTTTTAAAGTATTTTCCAGAATATCTAATTTAAATAACCATATTTTTTCAATACTTTATAAATCATACTACTATTTTTTTTTTCAGTTTTTATAAAATTAATTATAACATTTATTAAGTCTTTGAGACAAATAAATAATATAATTAATATAACTTTTATTAAATTCAATATAATTCATTTATAAATACTAATTTTTTAATTTTTAAATCTCTATTTTAGCAACATTTTTATAAAGAATAATATTAATAGATTTTATGTTATTATTATTTATATTAATTAAATTATTTCTATTTTTTTTCATTATCCGAAGAACGACTTGAACGTACACGATTATCATCACTTAATTTTAAGTTAAGCCTGTCTACCTTTTCCAGCACTCGGATTAAAAAAAAAAATGTAAAATATTATTATATAGTTATTAAAAATAATAATTAAAATAAGGCTAAAATGAGTCGAACACTTATAAAAGCTATCATGAGCAGCTGGCTTTACCATTAAGCTATAGCCTTCTTAAAAAAAAATTTTTAACTTAACTTGCGGACTTAGGAATTGCACCTAAATTTTTTGATCATGAGCCAAATATGTTACTATTACATTAACCCGCATACAAAAATTAAAAATTAATAAGAAATAAATGATTTGAATACTGACCCTTCGTAAAACAACAGGAATTTTATTATTTTTTTTTACACTAAATCCATATCCTTTATAAAAACCTTTTTTTAGATATAGATCTAAATAAATATATATGTTCTGTACCTATAAATTCAGCTGCTTTTGTATAAGTATAAAATTCTGTATAAATACCAGTTTCATCTTTTGTTACAATTAAACCTAGAAATTTAAATTTTTTTTTATGAGTATTCTTAACAGTATAATCTATTCCATTAAATTTAACTATTAAATATTATAAGATATTTTTATTAAAGTTTCTTCTGAATATCTACGACCTATGCTTTTTTCTCTTAAAATCTGTTTTGTTTCTTCGCTATGTTTTAATCCTAAAGATTAACCTACTATTTTTAATATATTATAACTAGGTTTTAAATTATTTATTACCTTTTTTTAACTCTTTATTAAAAAAAACAGGAAAAAAATAATTATTTAATCTTCTTGAAAGATTTACAGTACTTCCTACATAACTTTCACCGCTTATTTTATTAGTTCACATATAAATACCAGTCTTTTTATTATTATCTTTACAAATTTTATTTTTTTACTCCTCAACATTAGAATAAGAAATAGCTACATAAAAATTAGAAATTTTTATAGAAAAATTTAAAGATTTATAGTTAGTTTTATTATTATTCATCATATTTAAGAATAATTTATTTAATATATTTAAGTTAAGTTTATTTATCTAATAATCAAAAATAGAAAATCAAGCAATAATAAAACTAAGAAATAGGTGATTCGAACACCTAACCACCCACGTGTAAAATGGATGCTCTACCTATTGAGCTAATTTCTTTTAACCCAAGAGAGATTTGAACTCTCGCACTAATAATGAAAATATTATGTCTTAACCGGCTTGACCATTGGGTCTTTTTAATAAATATATTATTATTTATTAAGCCCAGTGCAAATATCGCATTTACTTAAATCGATTACAAAACGGTTACATTATACTAACAACACTAAAATAAATTGTATATAACTAACCTAACCTAATAAAATACCCATACGTTTAATTTTACAACCTTTGATAATTACATTAAATTTAACTTAATTAACTTTTTCTAATATAGAATATAAAGTATTACGTGATACACCTTTAGCACATTCTATATGATTATCTACTAATAAAACTTCATCTTGTAGAATTGTTATTTCAAAAATTGAACTATCATTTATAATTACATCCAATTTATTTATTTAAGATTTAATATCTGATCATCAATGGTTTACAAATAGGTGTACCAATTTTTAATATAAATTTTTCAGTAATATTTGGTATATTACTACTAACTAGAAAGTCTAAAATTATTCATACTATAGCTTAATTTATTAGCAAAATGTATCAATAACTATACTAATATTTAATAAAGCCTTCAAAATTATTATATTGAAACGATTAGAACCAATTCGAGTGTCATTTACCTAAATCAACTACAATGTTATTCAACCCAGTAAAAGATTTGCACTTTTTTCCACCGATTACAAAACGGTTATAATACTATTATACTAACCAGGCTAAAATATAATAATATTTTTTAATATATAAATATTAGATATGTGTAATTAATAGTATACTAAGAAATTAGTACTTTATGTCTAAAAATAATTAAAATTATTACAACTAAAGCCTATATTTATTATTATTTTTATATTTATTATTTAAATATAAAAATAATAATATTTCGTAGTGTTATACTACGTTTATATAAGAGTATATTATAGTAAATTTCGTGCTTATATGCTTTCAGCTCTTATCTTTAACTGACTTAGCTTTCCTACCATGCCCTTTCCAACATATAGTTTATTTACTTTAGTGAAAGTAAATATAAAATTAAAAATTCTTATTTAATATAAACAAAAGTAAATATAAAATAAAAAAAAATAATATTTAATATAAACAATAGGTAAACCATAGGTCAATATACCCAACTCCTTTCGTACGAAGGGTCTATCTATATTTTACTCTAATTTCCTCTAGAAGATAGAAACCATACTGTCTCACGACGTATTAAACCCAGCTCGTGTAACTCTTTAACCGACGAACAGTCGTACCCTTCATGATTTCTACATTCATGTGGATGAGTTAAGCCGACATCGCATATATTTTATATAATATGAATATAAATATCACATTAACCTTAAATTTATTTAAGGTTTAGATCATAACTTTATCCAGTATTAAAAGTAATTAATATTATTCTGGATACAGGCGTTTGATCGTTGAAGGTGTTAAATTATTACTTCTAAAAATAAAACTTCCCTGCTGATTTACACTTATTATTTTTAATAAGAACATTCCAGCAATTAGCCTACTTCTAATTTTATATTACTATAAAAAATCCCCGATATCAAGGTGCCAAACCGCGCACTCAATTTGTACTCTCTTGCGCAAATTAGCCTGTTCAATTTATGTTATCATAAAAGTTTTTCTTTTATTTCCATTTTTCTAAAAATGGTTCAGACTATTTCATCATCTTTATTAACTATATAAAATTTAAGGGAGGGATATATGAAAATAATAAATATAATTTGAACAAATATATAAAAATTTAATTAATTAACAAATATAAAATAAAATTAATTTTATTTTATATTCCACTAATTCAACCTTTAATCCCAAAAGATCCAATACGTGTTTTAGAATTAAGTTTAGTAAATTGTAAATTAGGTCTAAAACTACCTCTTAATAAAGCTGAAGGACGACCATATATAGAAGAATTAATATTAATCAAATTACCTTTATATCTAAATTTATATATAGATCTTGAAGCAGTATAACGTTTAGTTAACCTTCCTGCAGCTTGTATTCTAACACCAGAAATTTTTTTGTATCTAATGTTATTAAAAACAATTTTTTTTAGATATTTGGACTTAGTTTTATTTTGTAATAATAAATTATATAATAATTGATTAGTAGTATCTAAATTACTACTATATGAATTTAAATTATTTAAATTAAAAAAATATTTTGAATTAACTTCTTCAATATTTTTTATATTTATTTTTGAAATACAAGATTTTAAATATTTTAATAATTTTCTTCTATTTTTTCTAAGTTTTAAAATTAGAGATTGTGTAAAAATATCACTATTAATATAGAAATATTTAACATTAATAAAATTAAATTGTACATTTTTTTTATATATTTTTTTAACTAAATTGGTTAAACCTTGTAAATAAGAGTTATTAAATTTAGATTTATTAATATAAATTAATTGTTTAAAATATATAAATAATAAAACTCTTCTTAAAGATTTTCTAATAAATCGTTTATAATATCTATTCTGATAATTTTTAATAATTTTATCATAAAACATTTTTTGTTGTATATTATAATTATATTTTAAAGCTAAAGCTTTAAGTATTACATTTTTTTGTCTTATTTGTTCTTTAATATATTTTAAACCTTTTTTTTTAATTAACAATAATTTTTTTTTAAAAACATTTTTTCTAAATAATTTATTATATTTTTTAGATATTTTATATAAATAATTTGATAATTGTCTATTATAAAAATATATAGTAATATTTACTATATCATTAGTATGTTTAAATTCACCATTACTTATAAATATTTTATGTGTAGAAATTTTTCTTAATCTAGTTCAAAAAAACTTTTTTTTTTTTCTAATTTTATTTTTTTTTTCTAATTTTAAATTATATAAATTAAAATAACCTTTAATTAAATTAATTGTTAATTTACTAGCTTCAGGTATTAAACTTAAAATATTTTTATTATAAACATAAATACTATTTTTTCAATTTCTTATAGCAGGTGAAAATTCTTTATAATAAATAATTCTATTTTTTGCATTAACTCCAATAGTTTTGTATTTATTTTTTAATTTTAATTTAATAATATTTAACATAAATATAAATTAATATTTTAATTATTAATATAATTAATTAAATTAAATCAACTATATAATAATATAGTTTAACTTATAGTTAAATCTATTTCATTAATGTTTCAAATATTGTATAATATAACATTAATAATTATACAGACATACATCTAAAATAAATTATATAGTTAATAAAGATGTTGGGAGTAAATAAAAGGATTATTATTAACACTATTCACCTTTTAGTCGTTGAACGTCCTTATTTAATTTATAAATAATAAAAATTAAATATAAATATGCTTAAATAAGTTCCGCTTCAAATACACTTTATTATAATATAAGTAATAAAGTTATTTTTGAAATTTTCCCAAATATATTACCAATATTTCAAAATATTGGAGGACTAACAATTAATCCCTAGCGTAACTTTTTCTATAACCCAAGACCTTTCCTTTCTGCATCTTGTGATCATATGCCCCGCTTACGCGACTGATAGACTTGTAAGTCAAACAGTAAAGCAAGATTAAGCCATTAAACTTTTAAAGTATGAATAAATATTATATTAATAAAGGTAAAATACATAATACAATATTAATATAAATATAATATTAAAAATATAAGTATTTTTAATATAAATTACATCTATTTACCATATAGTTAAAATCTTACTTAAAAATTAAAATAAAGTAATTAAAACTATAATAATTGAATAATTATAAATAAATAATTAATAACAAATTAAAAATAATAATATATATCTATATAGATATATATTACTATGTAAATTATAATTTACAAATTTACATAATGAACTTTGGATATACCCAGGTACTTTTTATGGGATCTGTGCCCCGCATAAACTGTCTTCTAATCATATTAAATATAATAGAACAAATAAAGGTGTCTCAATTACATCAAACAATTACCTTATACTCTGTAAATTATCTTATTATAGTTATAATTAGTAACAGTAAAGCTGCATAGGGTCTTCTCGTCTATCTAGAGGTAAGCAGTATCTGCACTGCTATTCCAATTTCACTGAGCCAATCATCGAGACAGCTGTTGTATCGTTAAGTCATTCCGTTTCACAACTTTTACCTTGGAAATAATATTCTTTAGGTTAGGTTATTGTGACATCTTTAATTTTAAGGTACTTTATTTTTCACTTAAAAACCACTTTCGTGGTGACTAGAGCGCACCTTACATATATTATTTATATATGAAGAAGCATCCGCTCGTTGCTCTTTTACAAACAATTTTAATTGTCTGATTTAGATCCGCGATAACCCATTTCTTTTTCAATCATCTTCTGACTTATTACCTTACATAAATAATTAATTTATCCACTGATAGCTTTTCAACTATAGTTTGGTATCAAAAGCTTTAGGATGTCTCCGGAATTTGCCTCTTTATTGCACAATTAATCAAGTTTCCCAAACTGATTTTTTTTTTACCAAATATTAAATTAAATAAAAGTTTAATTAATTATTACCGTATAATATAAAATAATAGTTAAATTTATTAATCATTTTCAGTAATTATAGTTATTTTATATTTTTATTTAAATAATTCACCATTATTAGCAAAAGCTTTAATAGTAGATCCTGTAGTTTTAAAATAAGGAGCAAAAGATAAAGCTGCTTTTCTTAATGAAGAATATATTACTGTTTTACCATCTGATATATCAGTAATACTAACTTTTATAGCTTTATCTTTAATATGAGTAGTTACTTCATTTTCTCATTTACAAATAAAACCATGATATGGTTTTTTTAATTCTATATATCTATACAAAGTAGATTTATTAGAAGGAGCTATATTATTTAAATAAGTTACACAATTACTAATACTATTGAATGATTTAATTTCATTAGTATTAATATTTTGTATAGTTATTTTTCTACCCATTTATTTAACATTTTTCTCTTCTAATTTATCATTATCTAACATTTTATTTATATATTATTCAGACATATTACTCTCTTTAGCACCAAGTACAGGTTTATCTGTAAAAATATATTTTCCTAAATATATTCCACCCGTTTTTAAACTATTACTAAATGTACTATGATGTATTCTTAATTTAAATATAAAATCTTCTTGAATATGCGAAGAATAAATTAATTGAGAAAAATCTTTTGTATACATATATAAAGGTTTAGATGTTGCACCTGAGAAATTATTAATTACTTTAAGAGTATTAAGATTAAATTTAGAATGTAATAAAAAATATTGTTCTAAACTTAATTCTTGATTTACAACATAATTATCTATTAAAGGTATAACTTCTAAATCAAAAGCATTGATACCTTCTTTTTTTATTAAAGGTATTAATTTACCTGTTTCTTTATGTGTACTATTAAAATAACCTATTAATCTACGAGCTAATGAA